>MTLE01001030.1_pt2 | contig 27465 bp, 12 predicted proteins | sample 1982461 | NCBI WGS metagenome assembly MTLE01 (sample SAMN05712605, study PRJNA340218) | biofilm metagenome | isolation source: sample SPL anode biofilm adapted to -200 mV | place: USA | collected 2012-02-03
CCGCACACAAAGGCGCCGGCGCCTATGCGGATATCGATGCTAAAGCTGAAGGTGGATTCAAAAATGCCGGAGCCGAGAAGGCCCAATTGCTTGGCCTGCCGGATGGCGGTTTGCAGGCGGCTGATGGCCAGCGGGTATTCCGCGCGCACGTAGATGTAACCCTGCGTCGCGCCTACGGCGTAACCGGCAATGGCCATGCCTTCCAATACGCGATGGGGATCGCTTTCGAGCACGCTGCGATCCATGAACGCCCCCGGATCGCCTTCATCAGCGTTGCAGATGACAAATTTGCGCTCGCTCTGGGTCTTGGCCACCGTGGACCATTTGAGGCCGGTGGGGTAACCCGCGCCGCCGCGTCCCCGCAAACCGCTTTTGATCATCCCATCGACGACTTCCATGGGCTTCATCTCCAGCAGCACTTGATGCAGAGCCTGATAGCCGTCGGCCGCGATGTAAGCTTCGATGCGTTCGGGATCGATCATGCCGCTGTTTTCGAGCACAATCGACATTTGCTTCGCGAAGAACGGATGGTTCGGGTCACCTTTTTGGGCGGTCGCCTTGCCGCCTTTTAGCGAGGCAATCACCGAGGTAACTTGTTCTGGCGTAACCTTTTCGTAGAGGGCTCCATCCGGGTCTATTTGCACCAGCGGGCCTTGGCAACAGAGGCGCATGCAGCCGACGCCGACCACTTCCACTTCCTCGGTCAGGCCTGCGTCTTTAACTGCTTGATCTAGCGCGGTTTTGACTTGCTGGCTGTTCGAAGAAATACACCCGGCCGCCAAGCAGCAGCGGATGCGATGTTTCTTGCGGGAGGCTTTCTCCTTTTCCGCGATTTCTAATAACTCGTTAAGCACCATGTTGCATCCATCCTTTCACCAAATTGAGGGCCATTTCCGGACTCTGCCGGGCGGTTACCGTGCCGTCGTACACCACGGCGGGGGCAATGCCGCACGCGCCGATGCACCGGGCGGTAAGCAACGAGAGTTGACCGTCGGAAGTGGTTTGGCCCGCTTTGATGTGCGCCAAGTCTTCGATGGCAGCTAGAACCTTGTCCGCCCCTTTGACATAACAAGCAGTGCCCATGCACACGACGCAAGTATGAGCCCCTTTGGGTTTGAGCGTGAAGAAGTGATAGAAGGTCGCTACTCCATACACCCGGCTGGGAGGAAGTTTCAGGCTGTAGGCGATGTGCAGCAACAGCTCGTTTTCCAGGTAGCCGAACAATTCCTGGGCTGTATGCAAGATCTCGATGAGGGCATCAGACTTATGCTGATGGCGTTTCATCGCCGTTTCCAGGATTTTATACCGCTTGTCTCCCGCAGGAGGCACCAAGGCTCCCGGAGATTTTCTTTTTTTCAGCAAAACACTAGTCTGCATGACAACTATAATTTTGGCATTGCGGCCGGTTACTTACCTTCCAGGGTTGGGTTTTGTTTCGTACGCGAACTCTGAAGGTTATCGGAAAATTGTCAAGTTTCTTGAACAGGTATTACCTCTGTTTACTCAAGGACTTAGCGCGGCTTAAGCCAGCTTAGGAAGTTGCCATTTGCAGCCCAATCAGACGGAACATTAGTCAAGGTTGTAGAATCCCCTATTGAACCACCAATAAATGCTAGAAGAAGGCCAATTTCCGGCTGGATGACGCGCTTCTCTGGAATATCCGCAGGGTGCCTTTGTTGGCGCCTGGCAAATTAGGCGTTTTCCAAAGGTGGAGACTATAGGTTCGGGTGGCTTTGAAATACGGAGGGCTCGACTGGCTGAAAATCTTCTCCGATTCGCCGGTTTTGGCGAACGGCCAGAAGAATGAAGCGCCTCGGCCGATTTGAATTGAGCCGTGGCCTAACTTAGGTTAAGGACATGCTGGCAATACCTGGATTGACATATGAAACGCGCGAAATTGGCATTGATTTGCTGGCTGTTGGCCACCGTAACTACTTTATGGCTGCCCAGCGCTCAGGCGCAATCCTCAGCTCCGGCGGATTTAGGCACCTGGGTTGCGGGGTACCAGGATGATTTCGAGGGAACCACCCTCAATGCCAATTGGGGGGTGTACGGGGACACAGTGTATTCCGTCAGCGGCGGAGTGTTGCATGTGGGGACGGCTTCGGGCGATCCCAATCACTTATTGCTGCAAATCGCAGGCTATGATGCCACCACCCAGGAGGTGCTGGCCAGAGTGCGCATGCTGGATTTTGGATCGGGTGATTCGCCTCGCGCGGGTTTGGGAGTGGGCATCGATCCGGGTTCCAGCCAAGGGGTAAATTACCTGTTCCGCAACAACAACAGCGAAGGCCAGCAAGGATACCACTTGGCCTTCTTGGATGATTTGCAGGCTTGGGGTCCGGGGCAATCGTTTGCGTGGCAAACCTCGGTTTGGTATTGGATGCGGTTGCGTCAGGAACTCAATGCTTCCGGCGGTTCGTATGATGTGTTTGGGAAAATTTGGCCGGATGATGGCCTCACCGCTGAACCCGCCACGTGGCAGCTCAATTGGGATTATGTTCCCAACTACTCAACGCGCTCCGGTTATGCCGGCATTACGGCGAGCAGTTCTAGCGGCACGATCGATTACGAAGTGGATTATGTGCTGATCAAAGCCGCCGGTTTGCCCAGCGTATTTGTGGCACCGAGTTCGGCTACCCCCATTCCGGCAGGCATTGCCACCCAACCCCAAAATGCGCAGGTCAATGAAGGGGAATCGACGGCCTTTACGGTGACCGCCACGGGCAACCCTTTCCCTGCTATTCAATGGTATAAAAACAATCAAATCGTTGCCGCCGGCACTAATGCGACGTTGGCGATCGAGGCGGTCTCATACGCCGATAACGGGGCGCAATTCAAAGCCGTGGTGTCTAATTACGTTAGCAACCAGCTTTATGCGGTGACCAGCAGTGTGGCGACGCTCACCGTTGTGCCGGATAAAACCGCGCCGAAATTGCTGAGTGCCGCCTCAGCGGGATTAAGCCAGGTGGTCGTCTCGTTTTCGGAGCGCATGGCGATCGCTACGGCCACTAATCTGGCTCATTATCTGTTAACTAATGACACCGGTATTTCCGTGTCCATTCAGAGTGCCATCTTGGACGCCACGCAAACCAATGTCGCATTGGTGGTGCCGCCGTTAATAGATGGGGCGAATTACACTCTAGTGGCCAGCGATTTGGCCGATCAATCTGCGGCTGGCAATGTGATTGCCCCCAACTCGTGGGCCCAATTTAGGGCTAGTGATTATGCTTTTGTGGCTATCGGCAACCCAACTCCGGCAGGAGAACAAGTTCCCGTTGGCAATGGCTACAACATCTCCGGCGGGGGCGCGGCGATTGGTGGCGCGAGCGATCAATTCCAATTCAGCTACCAAGCGCAGAGCGGCAATTTTGATGTTCAAGTGCGCTTGGACTTGCTTTCGTTGGCCGATGCGTGGACCGAAGCGGGCTTGATGGCGCGGGAAGATTTAACCGATGGTGGCCGGTTTGTGGCTGCGTTGGCCACGCCTTCGATATCAGGGGCGTTTTTCAAGTTCCGCGAAAAAACCAATGGCACGGCAAGCATCACGGGGCAATTCCCCGCCAATTACCCGAATACGTGGCTGCGGCTGAAACGTAGTGGAAACATTCTCGTGGGTTATGCCAGTTTCGACGGCCGCAGTTGGACGCAATTGGGCACGGTCACCGTGGCGCTAGCCCAAAAGCTTTATCTGGGATTTGCCGTGTGCAGCCATAATTCCAGCCAATTAGCGACGGCCGCGTTTCGCGATTATTCGACCACCACTAGCACGGCGTTGGCGGGCGTACGCACTACGGAACCTCTCGGCATGTCCAGCCGACGCACGAGCCTGGCGTTTTCGGAAATCATGTATCATCCGACTAATGCCAGCCTTGAGTTTGTCGAATTGTTCAATGCTAGTGGCGAACCGCAAGATCTTTCCGGCTATCGCTTGGGGGGCGACGCTGATTATGTGTTTCCGGCAGGAAGCCGCATTGCGGCCGGGCAATTTCTCGTGTTAGCCAAGTCGCCCACCGATGTGCAAACCGCCTATCACCTCGCAAACGTGCTGGGCCCTTATAACGGCAGCCTGCCTAACAGCAGCGGCACCGTGCGGCTCTATAACCAAAGCGGCGGCTTGTTCTTGGAAGTCAATTACGGCAGCACACCGCCCTGGCCAGTGGCGCCCGATGGTTCGGGGCATTCGCTGGTGCTGGTCCGTCCATCCTATGGGGAAAACAACCCGAGCGCTTGGGCGGCGAGCAGTGTGGTGGGAGGTTCCCCCGGGCGATTAAACCCCATCATCACGGACCCGCTTTCCGGGGTGGTGATCAATGAATTTTTAGCGAACACCACCGATGGGCAGTTCATTGAACTTCATAACCGCAACTCCCAGCCACTGGATATTTCCGGTTGCGGCCTTTCTGACGATGCCAAGACTAACAAGTACGTGCTGCCGGCGGGCAGCATCATTCCGGCGCGCGGATCTTTTGCCGTGCCGGAAGATGTGCTCGGTTTTCACTTGGACGCCGAAAATGGGGTTATCTGGCTGCGCAATCCGGCGAACAACCAGGTGTTGGACGTGGCGCGGTATGGGGCGCAAATGCCGGGAGTATCGTTTGGCCGCTGTCCCGATGGCCTGCCCACCTGGCGTCCGCTGGCGTCCCTTACCGCGGGTGCCACCAACTCGGAAGCCTGGCTTTCTCCCATTGTGATCAACGAGATCATGTATAACCCGGCTTCCCTCGATGATAACGGCCAGTTTGTCGAGTTGTACAATCGCGGCACGACACCGGTGGACTTGATGGGATGGCGGTTTACGGCGGGCATTGATTTCGCCTTCACCAGTTCCCTAGTGGTTCCGGCCGACGGCTATGTGGTAGTGGCTCGGAATGCCAGTTATTTGCGGAGCCATAATGCTAATTTAAACGCCAGCAACTTGGCGGGTGATTTTGCGGGGAAACTGTCCCACGGAGGCGAATGCTTGGCGTTAGCGAAACCAGCGTTGGAAGTGAAACAAAACGCCCAAGGCCTGTGGGTGACCAATACGATTTATCCGGTAGTCAACGAGGTCACTTATGGAACCGGTGGACGCTGGGGCGAATGGTCCGATGGCGGCGGCAGCAGTTTGGAATTGGTGAATCCGCTGGCGGATAATTCGCTGGCGCCGAATTGGGCGGATAGCGACGAAACGAAAAAGGCGCCTTGGTGTGTGCTCTATTCCACCGGCACGATCGATAATGGCAGCACCACGGCGGATTCCTTGCAAGTGCTGCTGGAGGACAAGGGGGAGTGCTTGATCGACAATGTCAAGGTGCTCACGCCGGCCGGCGCCAATCTCGTGGCCAATGGGACTTTCGAATCCGGCGCCAAGGGATGGACTGCGGAAGGCACGGAAAGCGGTTCCAGCCGGGAAACGACCGAAGGCCACGCGAGCAATAATTCTTACCATATTCGCGCCGTGGAGAAGGGCGACAACCAGATCAACCGGGTTTACACGCCTTTGTCTTCATCCCTTAAGAGTGGGACCACGAATGTGACCATCCAAGTGGCCGCGCGTTGGCTAAAGGGCAATCCCAATCTCTTGCTGCGTTTACGGGGCAATTGGCTGGAATGCGCGGGCACAATGACGCTGCCCGAAAATCCGGGCACTCCCGGGGCGCGCAACAGCCGTTACCTAACCAGCGCACCGCCGGCCATCGATCAAGTGCAGCATTCGCCGGTGTTGCCGGCGGCCGGCGAAGCCATTACCGTAAAGGCCCGGGTCAGTCGCAACGGAGCGCAGTTGGCGTCGGTTAAATTATATTACCGCCTCGATCCTAGCGAATCTCTGATTAACGCACCCATGAAAGATGACGGCATGGGGAACGATGAAACCGCGGGCGACGGAATTTATGCGGCGACGATACCCGGCCAAGCCAGCGGCACGTTGGTGGCGTTTTTTGTGCTAGCTTCCACTGCGCAAGGCGCGTTCGCCACTTTTCCCAGCGATGCCCCCTCGCGCGAATGCCTCGCCCGGGTAGGGGAAACCACCCCTACAGGCAATCTACCCATATACCGGGTGTGGGTTACGCAATCCAAAATCAATAGCTGGACCTACGGATACCCCTTAAACAACACCGCCTACGACAGCACTTTTGTCCTCGGCGACCAACGCGTGATTTATAACGTCCAAGCCCGCTACAAAGGCAGCCCGTACATTTCGCCGGGTTATTGTGGCCCAACCTGCGGTATTTGCGGCTATACCATCGCTTTCCCGGCGGATGACCCCATTTTGGGAGACAATGAAATTGTGCTCGACTGGCCAGGCGGCCATGGCCACGAATCCACCGGCATTCAAGAGCAAATGGGATATTGGATCGCCGACCGGATGAAGTTGCCTTTCAGCCACCGCTACACGATTCGCTTTCATATCAATGGGGTGACGGACAATGACCGCTATACCATGTACGAAGCCATTATGCAGCCGGATGGCAGTTATGTAAAAGAATGGTCCCCGAAAGATACCGGGGGCCAACTCTTCAAAATCGAGCGCGCTTTTGAGTTTGGGAATTACTATAACCGGCTAGCCGATCCGCAACCCCGGCTCCAAAAGTACACCACCACTGGCGGGGCCAAAAAACTGGAAAAATATCGCTGGACTTGGATGCATCGCTCCACCGGCCAGCGTAATGATTACACCAATTTGTTTGCCCTAGTGGATGCGGTCAACAGCCCCCAGCCCGAGCCGTACACTTCCGACGTTCTGGCGCTCGTGGACATTGAACAATGGATGCGGGTGTTCGCGTTCGAGCATATTATTGTCAATTTCGACGCGTACGGCCATGAAATCGGCAAAAACATGTACGCGTACCTGCCCGAAAACGGCAAATGGCAACTGTACCCGTTCGATTTGGATTGGCTCATGCTGGCGGCCGCCTCGCGCGGCGGTTCCTACTCAGCCAGGTCCGCTTCGCTGTGGAATTGCGAAGACCCCATTATCACCCGCATGTACAATAATCCCACTTTCCGGCGCGCTTACTGGCGGGCCGTGAAAGACGCGGTGGATGGGCCGTTGAACCCCGATGTGTGCAACCCGGTCATGGATGCCAAATCCGCCTCGCTTTTTGCCAATGGCATCAATTGGTGCGATGGCCAGCGGCTCACCAGCCCTACGGCGGTTAAGACCTGGTTTAGCCAGCGGCGGACTTATCTGCAAACCCAGCTGGCTAGCGTCAATGCCGATTTCGCCATCGCCTCCGTCGAGGTGGCGAATCAAGCGGCGGTGATTACTGGAACTGCGCCTATCACGGTAGGCACCATTTCCTTCAATGGCGTGGAATGGCCAGTTACCTGGACTTCGGTGAATGGCTGGACCGTCACAGTTCCTCTGGCTCCGGGCACAAACCAATTCGTTGTCCTCGGGCTCGACACGCAGGGCCAAACCCTTGCGGGTGCCAGCAACGTGGTCTCCGCCACGTTAACTTTGCCCCCTGTCTCGCCCGTAGGCCGGATAGTAATCAACGAAATCATGTTCCGCCCCACGGTTCTCGGGGGGTCCTATATCGAATTAGCCAATAATTCCAGCACGGCGGCTTTTGATCTTTCCGGCTGGCGGCTGGATGGCATGGCTTACACTTTCCCCGCCGGAACCTTGTTAAATCCAGGTGCGTTATTGGTTCTAGCTGCGGATCGAACTACTTTTGCAATCACTTATGGTTCAACCAACCTGGTTTGCGATACGTTTGGCGGCGATTTGCCAACGGCGGGAGGCACCTTAGCTTTGGTACAGCCGGGAAGCGATGGCGACGCGGACCTGGTGGTGGCCAAAGTGCGTTACAGCGCGGCGCTGCCTTGGCCCGCGGCTGCCAACGGCACCGGCAGTTCTTTGCAGTTGATTGATCCCGCCCAGGACAATTGGCGCGTGGGCAATTGGGCCGCCAGTTATCCGCCGGTCTCACTCAGCCCCTATGCGGCGAACACCACTTTGGCTACGTTGCCCGTTTTCCCGGCGCTATGGATTAACGAAGTGCAGCCGGACAATGTATCGGGCATCACCAATTCCGCCGGGCAGCACGCCGCTTGGGTGGAAATATACAATCCCACGACCACCACAATTTCATTGGCCGGGCTTTATTTGGCGGGGCAATACAATAACTTGAGAGAGTGGCCGTTTCCGGCGGGGGCCACAGTTGCCCCGGGCGAACGCAAAGTGATCTTTTGCGATGGGCAAACCACCTTGTCCACCTTGCAGGAATTGCATGCCAGTTTTGTGCTGACGAGTGGAACGGGCTCTGTTGCCTTGAGCCGCTTGTATAATGGCACTGCCCAGGTATTGGATTATCTGGATTACGCCAACTTGGCCGTGGGGCTCTCGTATGGTTCCTATCCTGAAGGCCAGAGTTTCGATCGCCAGGAATTCGCCAATGACACGCCGGGCACGGCTAATGACGGCGTAAACCTGCCAGCCAACGCGTTCGTGCGGTACAACCTGCCCGGCTCGGTTTACACGCAAAACTTCGATGGCTTGCCGGCGGCGGGCGCGGCCTCGATCAATGCCGATAATCCCGTGACGATTGACGGCAGCACGATTTGGCTGGATAACCCCTACAGTTTCTCGGAGCCGGTAATGGAAACCGATCGCGGCGGCCTGGGTGTGCCCAACCTCGCGGGCTGGCATGGGCTGGGCGCGCTGGAGGCCAAGTTTGGCGCGAGCAGTGGTGATCAGACCACAGGCGGCCAAATCAGCTTTGGTTTGCCGGGCGACTCGAACCGCGCGCTGGGCCTGTTGGCGACTTCGAGCACTGGCCCCACCGCCATCGGCGTGCGCTTCATTAACGATTCCGCCGAGACGCTCTCCTTGATTTCCGCGCAAGTTACGGGCGAACTTTGGCGGCAATCGGACAAGCCAAAGAGTTTGCAGTGTTTTTACTATGTGGATCTCACCGGTACCAATCATTTCACCACCAATGTCACGGCCTGGCTTCCTAACCTGGACGTGCGTTTTTCCACCAACGCAAGCGCTTCCGGGGGCGTAGCCGTGGATGGCACGGCCCAACAAACCACCTTGAGTGTAGCCAATTTGGCCATCACGAATTGGCCGCCTGGGACAGCACTTTGGCTGGGGTGGATCATGCCGGATGCCACTGGCAGAGCTCAGGGATTGGCTATCGATAACCTGAGTTTCATGGCTAAGGGTGGCCTGTACGAAGCGATTCAGCTCAGCATCCAAGCCGCTTCGGAAGGTTTTACTATCTCTTGGCCCACGCTCGCCAATTCGCGCTATCAATTGGAATTCAATGATGATTTGTCGACGGCGGATTGGAGCCCGGCAAGTGGCATCGTCACGGGCACCGGGCAAATGGTCAGCGTGCTCGATAACCGCTTCTTAGTGTCGCACAAATATTATCGAGTCCGGCTGGTTCCGTAACGCGCGTAGAACTGCCAGCGAACGTGGGGCGCGCAACAGTGAACTGGTGGGTGCCCCGCCAAAACACCGAGGTAAAACGGTTATTTGGTGATCCAGTAATAAACCACGGCTGGTTTTAAGACGATTTTACGGGCGTCGCCGCTGGATTCAGTGGGATATCCATTAAAGTCCAACGCGGTCACCTTTAGTTGCGCGGCATCCGGGCGATTGAAGGAAACCGTGCCAGATAGGTTTTTCACCAGCCAAGGGTCACGCCCGATGTCGGTGATTTTTTTCACCCCCGCGCCCGCTTCTTCGGTGGCGAAGCCGCTGGCTTTTTCTTCGGACATAACTTGAAGCAAGATTTTGGACGCGGTGGCTAGGGGCTGGCCATCCAGGGCGACCGCGATGATGTGGCCGAGTTCGAGCTCGGAACGGATCGCCACATCCTTTAATTGCGCCGTGCCCGCCACCTGCAACGCACCACTAACACCTTGGGCTTGCGTAGTGTTAATCGTCAGCACGCCTTGGCCGTAATCGAGCTTCAATTCCCGGGTGGTGCTCGTGACAGTTTGTGCCGCATGATCGCACCATTGGGCACTTTGACCGCCTTTGACGGAACCGGGCTGGCCGGTAAAGCGAACTTCCGTTCGGCCCGCGTAATGGAGCAGGGGATCGAGCCGTTGGCCAGGTTTTAGCGCACCGGTATCTTGAGGAACGTCTTTTAGTCTTAATTCATCCAAGGCGGCGTCTTGGGGCAAGGGTGTGCCGCGCAAGCGGGCCAAGTCGCCGTGGTTTAAATTCACTTCGGTCACCACCTCGCCGGCGGCCACCAATTCGCGGCGGTAGATCAAGGCGGCGGCGGGAAATTGGCCCATCATGGCGGGCGACATGAGGGTCCAGGGCTGCATCCAGTACTGTGGCTTCACCTGCCAGCGCGCGCCGTCGAAAGCAAAATGCACTATGGCATCGCTCGCTTGCAAGGCGCCGTAGGCCGCATAATACAACGGCGCTTCCGAGCGGTAACGATTGGGCCGCGTGAAGGTCGTTTCTGAAATCATCGAAGGCATCCCTTGATAATGCGGGTCCATTACCGGGTGGACGAAGAGGCGCGGGCCGCCGGGTTTTTCCGGATCGAACCGCAAGGCGCTGCGGTCGGAGTAGGTCTGGCCGGGGCGAATGGACCATTCGGCGTTGGGGCCTTTATGATTGCAGGAGAAATATCCATGTCGATCGAGAAAGTCGCCAGCGGTGTAGCTAAGGCGCTCCAGCGGGCCTAGAATTTCGGGGCTGGCGGTTTGCCAATTGCCGGCCGTGATGGGGCCTTGGAACCCGAGTTCGCGCAGATAGGCGATCGTGTTGCTGAAAAAGCGGGTCTGAGTTTCCATTAAAAACACGGCGGTTTCTTGATCCCGCGCCGTGCGCTCGCTGAACATAGTCCACAAGGGACGAAACCCCACGCGGCCTTCGGCGGGAGCATCCCGCTTGACCGCGAGGCCTTTCCAAGATTCGAGGGCGGCCGCCACGGACCCATGGCGCGCGGTTAGCCAATCGCCGAATTGTCGCTCCAAGATTTTGAGTTGGGTGTCGGGAATGTTTTGCTCCGAAAAGGTCCAAAAGAAAAAGGAATCTTCATTTTGGATTTCCAGGCCCATCACCGCGGGCTCATCGACTAATGACTTGCCCGTGGCTGGATTGGGAGTCGTGAGCAAGGCTTTCCACCAAGCCCGGTAGTGTTCCTGAAACTGCGGGTTAAACATCAAGGCGGCGAAAGGGTGTTTCGAGCCGTCGTAACCTTCCAGCCAAGGCAGTCCAGCCTTAGGTTTGAACCATAAGGGAAAATAAATGGAGTACAGCGTGTAAACGCCCTCTTTTTTGAGCGCCTCGGCCACTTCCTGCGCGTGGCGGACTTTGGCGGGGTCGACCTCGCCGCTGTCGTTGAACAGGGCACCATGCACGCGAGCCAGGTTTACGCCATACTTCGCCAGCGTTCGCGCGGCTTGCTCCAGCTCCTTGCCCGCCAACCCATGCGGCGGGCCGTTGACCGCCCAAAAACGCACCGGTTTATTGTCGGCCGAATGCGCGAAATGGCCATCTTTGACGGTGATGCGCCCGTGTTCACCGGCGAATTTTTCATTCAAAAATCGCAGGTCAATGGGGCTTGAGGCAAAGGCATCCTTAGGAGGATTGAACGGGAACCAGCCTTCCGTAGCCTCGGCGGCAACAACCGAAAATGTTTGAATCAGGAGAGTGCCCGCCAGCAAAAATGTGGAAAATCGCATGCCCCCCAGCGTACCGCAGTTGGCACTGTTTGCAATCCGGGTTTGCAAAGGCCGGAGAAAAAGCGCGGTAGTTATTTACGATTTCGGGATTACAGTTTTTGGCCAACTGCACTGGGCTAACATTTGGCCCGATTGCGCCATAATGGGGTGCGAAAGGCGAACCCGTTAAGATGGAACTTCGTCCCTATTCTTGGCGGTAGCGATTTCCACTGAAGCACCTTCTGCCGACTCGTTTGCGTGGGCTCGGGAGCCCGCCACGATGGTAACGAGTTGATTTACTAGATGGTCGAAAGAGTGCAGTTGGCTCGACATCTCGGTGGCGGCGCTGGCGGATTCTTCCGCTCCTGAGGCATTTTGCTGGACAACATCATCCAAGCCTTGGACCGCGGTGGATATATCTTTGATGATGGCGGCCACTTCACGGCTGGCGCGGGTAATCGAGTCGACTTTTTCCCCCATAATGGTGGCGGATTCGACGATCGATTCGAAATTCTGGTTTACCCCTTTAATTCCGCTGGTGGCTTGGCGCACTTTATTGATGTTGCCATCGAGCAATTCCTGAGTAGTCCGGGCGGCCAGGGCTACGCGCTTGGCCAGGCTTCGGACTTCATCCGCCACGACTCCGAATCCCCGTCCGGATTCTCCGGCCCGAGCGGCTTCCACAGCGGCATTCAAGGCCAGCAAATTAGTCTGAAAGGCGATTTCATCAATCGTCTTAATGACGATCGCCATGCGGGCGCCATCGGCTTCGATCTGCTCCATAGCCTTGGTCATTGTAACCATGGCTTGGAGCGAGGCGCCGGAATTTTGAATATTCTGCCTCATTAGCGAATCCGCCCCGGCGGTTAGTTCGCTCACATGGGAACTGCGTTCGGCTATTTGGTGCAAAGCGGAGGTGGTTTCCGCCAGGCCAGAGGCTTGAGAAGAAGCCCCTTCGGCCAGTTGATGACTGGCGGTGGTGATTTGATTGCTGGCGGCGGTTAGTTCTGCCGAGCCGACGCGCAGAGAATTCGCTATGCCACCTAGGATTCGTGAAAGAGAAATGGCCAAGCCTAAGGTTGAAAGGATGGCGATTGCAGTGATGCCAAAAAAGGAATAAGAAATGAGGCGATTGTTGGCCTTGGCGATGGTGGACAGTTTCGATGAGGCCGCCAAAAACTCATCTTCATAGGAGCCAACACCGATGGTCCAATCCCATGGGGCAAAATACATTAACCTCACAATTTTTTCACGGGGCAGGGATTCGCCGGGATTTTGCCACGCATAGCGAATTTGTCCAATTTCTCCGGGTTTAAGGGCTGTGGACGTCTTGAGGATTTGTTGAATTACATAGTTCCCTTTGGCATCCTGCGCATTCCAAATGGATTCGCCGTCCCGCTTGCCATCTTTGGAAATGACATAGTTCCCTTTGGAATCCAATACATAAACGTAGCCGGTATCGCCGATTTTAGTTTTAAGGATTCCTTGACGCAGGCTGGAGGCGCTTTGCTCTTTGATTCCGTAATAAAGCATGCCGATGATTTTGCCGTCCGGCTGAGCCAAAGGTTCATAGGCCGTGATGTACGGAATATTAAGAATCATGGCCCGCCCTTGAAAACGTTTGCCGCTAAGCACCGCCTGCAACACCGGATTAGGCGCTCCATCGGGGTTGCGAGCCGAGATGAAGGTGCCAATGGCCCGCTGGCCATCCGCGGTTTCCACGTTGGAGACGACCCGAAGCATGTCTCCCGCCTCGTTCATCCTTTGGAACACGGTGCAAGTGCCACCGAGTGTTTGCCGGATGGTATCCACTAACGGACTGGGTTGTTTGAGGTCGAAATTTTGTCCCGGCCAGTCTTTGCCAATCAGGATCTTCGGCAATTGAATCTGGGTTTTTTCCCCAGTGACCTGGTTCATGGCTGCCCAATAGGCGATTTCGGTATCCAAATGAATTCCGCCTAACTTGGCCAGCAAATCGTGAGCTATCTTTAAGCCGCCGTTTACTTGCTGTTGGAGCACCTCTTGCTGGGCTTGCACCATGGAGTAAACGCCTTGGGCAATGTGGTCCAAATCACTTAAAGCTAATTTAAGGCTTTCTTCGCGCGTAATAGCGATGGATTTCTCGCTCGTGGTGAATACCACCGCGGAAAGGATTAGTAGTGGGATAGCGGCGAGGGCCAGGCCACCCAGCACTAATTTGCGTTTTAATGGCCAGCGACGCCACATGGTTTCCCTCCGTTTTGCGCGTTGATTTCGGCAATCGAAAAGATAGCGTTAAGCTTCATCTCGCAGAAAAGCCGGTAGATCACATGGGGCACATTGACCAAATGCAAAGTAGCGCTTTGCACCGCCAGATCTTTGTAAAGCACCAGTAATTTGCCGATGCCGGCGCTACCGATGTGGGTGACTTCCTTAAAGTCGATGACAACCCGCTGGGGGCGGGCGGCTTGGACTTCACGAAATCGTTTCTTCAATTCTTCCGCCCCACGTTCGTCGATTTCGCCGCCGACTGCCACCTGACAATCAGCGCCATTCATCGTTAGTTTAAAAGTCATTGGGCCTCCTTAAGTGGGAATACTCCATCCCCCAGCAATTAACACAAACGATTGCGATTATGCTGGTTGCGATTGCTGGCTTCCCATTTTTGCAGTTATGCAATTGCACCCTTCATCCCTATCGATATCGGCCTCAATCGAAGAAACTTAAGTAAAATTCAACCTGATTGATGCGCAAGAAGTTGTACCAGGCGCGGGCTAACCGTAAAATCCCCCAATCGGAATCTTGAGGCGTTGGCCTATGGTTGCCAAAGTTGAAGCTGGTTTTTACGCGCTTCGTTGGCGCGCCGGCTGCCTTGGGGCAGGGGGTGGCGGGAAAAGTAGAGGGTTACCGAGTTGCCTTGCGGATTCCAAACGACTTCATCGGCGAGCATGCGGATAATAAACAGCCCGCGCCCCGAAGGTTTGGCCAGGTTTTCAAAGGAAGTAGGATCGTAGATGACCTGTGAATTGAAACCCTCGCCTTCATCGGTGATTTCCAGTTGGGCATCATTGCCGTAGCGGCGTCGCACGGTTATGCCTTTGTTTGGCTGGCCCTTATTCCCATGCCGCCAGGCATTGAGCAATGTTTCCTCGAGGATCAAGCGCAAGCGATCTTCCGGGTTTTCCACGCCATTTTCCCGCCATTCGTGTGAGATTTTCTTATATAGCCGGACCGCGTGGTGATTTAAATCCTCGGAGTCTTGCGGGTGAATGGTTTCACTGATTATGTCCGAGGCATTTTCGATTTCGACCCCGAGCAAGGCGATGTCATCTTTTTGCGCGGGATTAGCTCCGCCCGCATTAATATGGCCCAAGGCTTGCAGCAGGGCGCGGCAAATTTGAGCTACTCCCGCCCGGGGAGCCAAGCGGACAATCTCAGCTACTTGCTCACGCAATTGAGCCGTCGTCAACATGCTGCGGGGCTGGTCCAGCGGGGACTCCAACAAGCCGTCGGTAAAAAACAGAATCTTATCTCCGGCCAACAATGGGTGGCAGCCCACGGTTAGTTGCTGGTTGCCCATCATGCCCGCGGGCAAATTGGTTCCCGGTTCGTTTTCCGCCGGCAGACAGGTAACCGCGGTATCCCGAATCAACAGGCAGGGAGGATGGCCGGTAGACAAATATCGCATGGCCAGTGGATCGTGCTGGATTTCGGCGTTGATCGACGTAAAAAACTCCCCTTCGGCGAACAAATCGGAGGCGCAGATTTCGTCGTTCAAACGGGCCAGCACTTTCTCCATCGGAGCTGACTCTTCGTTATGCAGCAGGCTGTTATGAATCAAGTCAGTCATAATGCTGCGCAGGACGCAGCCCACTTCATGGCCCGATTGATCTTTGAGGCTAAGTACGGTGCGGCGCTGGCCCTCAGCCCCTAAATTGCGAATGAAATAATGATCTCCGCCGGCGGCGTGGCAGGGAAAAAAGTAAGTGGTGACAAATAAGTTAAGGCCCCCAGGCAGCGGGGTATGGCGGGGTGGGGGCGCATCGATCAAAGCCAGCACTTGCTTGGCCAGCTCGATGTTCACTTCTTGTTGCTTCAACAACGTGGTCAGGGAACGATTGGTGGCCGCGAGTTCCGCGGTGCGCTCTTGCACCCGTTGCTCCAACTCATCATGTGCTTGGCGCAAGGCATCCTCGTTGCGGCGGCGCTCCGTGATGTCTCGCATCTGTTCAATGATGACCACCACGCGGCCGTTTTCATCCAGCAATGGATTGCTGCGGCATTCCATATAGCAGCCCAGCCGGGGAACATATCGTTCCACGGACATGGGTTTTTTGGTGGCGCAAGCCTTGGAGGTGGCACAACCCTGGCACTCGTCGGGTTCATTTAGCAAATCGTGGCATTTCCGCCCGATGGCTTGTTCTGGCGTCAGTCCCAAGGCTTGGTAACCAGCCCGGTTATACCGCAAAATCGTGTGGTCGGGCAGTTGAAAACCAACAATATCCGGAATGCCATTCAGCATGCCTTCCAGGAGGCGGTTGGATTCGCGCAACCGCTGTTCGGCTTCCAGGCGGTCGTTGATTTCCGCCAATAGCCGCGCGTTGGTGGCGGCCAGTTCGTAGGTGCGCTCTTTGACTCTTTGTTCCAATTCATCGTGGGCCGAGCGCAAGGCGTACTCCATGCGGCGGCGAGCGCTGACGTCGCGCACGCTCTCAATGGCGCCGGTAAACCGGCCTTCCGAATCCTTCAACGCCCGGGCCACGCCCCAAAGAATTCCCCCGTTAGCTCCCAAGCAAGGGACAAATGATTCCGCATAAATGCTTTCCCCATCGCGTTTGACTTCCAGATAGCCCCGTTCGATTTCTTCGTCCGGCAGCGAGGCCAGGTCGATCAAGATGGGGCGCCGGTGGCCATAAAAAGGCAAGGAATACTCGTAGTTACCTTTGCCGAGCATCTGGCTGGCAAGGACTCCAGTGATCACTTCCATCGCGCGATTCCAATAGACCACACGCCGATGGCGATCGATAATAAAGGTGGGATCCGGCAAAAAGTTGATGATTTCCGTAAGCTGTTTTTCACTCTCCCGGAGAGCTTCCTCCATTTCCCGGTGGCGGGAGCTCAACATCGCGCGGGTTACCGCTTCCGCTAATTCTCCGGCAAAACGGGCCTCGTCTTCCATCCACTTGCGAGGTTCCCCGGTTTGTTCCACGCAGAGCACCCCAGCTAGTTTGCCTTCAACCACAATGGGGGAATCCAAAAGCGCGCAAACGCCTACAGGTTTGAAATAGACCTCCTGAAATTCCTCCAGCCGGGGATCTTTGCTGACATCGGGGGCATTGACTGTGCGTCCCAAGGACAAAGCTTCAAAATACTTGGGAAAAGTATCGATCTTTAGGCTGGGACCTTCTAAAAAATCATTCACCGAAGCTTGAAACAAAGCTTGGCACACATACTCGCGATCATCCGGGCCGGCCAGCCAAATGCCGCTCCGGCTGGCGCGCAAAACGTCCGCTGCCAGCTTGGCAATCTCACTCGCGGCCGCTTTCAAATCTCCTCGGGCCACCGTGGTGGATGCGGCCAGCCGGGCGATCGCGAGCTCTTGACGGCGGCTGCGCTCCAGCTCCTGAGCTTGTGATAGCGCGTTTAAGTAGGTGTGGCGCAAGTGCACAAAGGCTCCTGTTATGAGGACCGATACCAAGGCGATAATAAAGAGCCAAGGCAGGCGCGAGGCCACCGCCGTGCGCACCAATGAACCCGACAATATGTTCATGTGAAGTGCCACTTGGGTGCCTTCATTGGCCGAGTTTTGGGGCAAGGCAATGGGGACGGTTATGGTTACCACTTCCACTTGCTGCTGCGGATGAGGGCCGGTGACGGCGGTTGGTGCCGGGGTTGTAGCGGGCCGATAATCCACCGGCAACGGCCGGTAAATCGAGCCGGGGGGCGAATATTCCGGAGAATTGGGCAGGGCGGAATCCGCCAAATAGAAAGAGCGTCCATCCCGGGTTGCCGTTAGCCACACTGCCTGGGCTTGGGCGGTCTGTTGGCGCACTTGCTGGCACCATTGCTTTAAAACGGGGTATCCTGGAGCCGCTAAAAGAGTGTCATCATCCGCCAATTCTCCCGCTAACCGGGCGTCGAGGAAAGAGGCGGCAAAAACGGCTTGTTGCGCCAAATTCTCATAACCTAGAATGACATGAGAACGCTCCATCCAATAGGCGCCGAAACCACCTACTAATCCCGCCAGCATTAGAAGGGTTAAAAGCAATCGGTCACGAATAAATTGCATTTTGACCGGAGTGCTGGCCGGGGACCATCCGCACTCATGCCAGTAATAACGCCAAAGACAACTGGCGACGACGATCGATCCCGCAACGCTCAACCACAGCTGAATTAGGGCTAGCGCGGCTTTGCCTCGGCTAACTTCAATTGCTAGCGGCTGATTTGCGATGGAATGCACGGGCCCACTGGCCAAGAACAACCCGGCGAGCAAGCCGCCGGCCGCCAAACGCATGAGCCACTGCCGTTTTTTGCGCTTGGCTGACAATAGCCAGAAACAACGTGCAGCCATGAGCGCGGCGGGCCACACCATGGCCCGAAGGACGGCTTCGGAGAGCACAGGCCACCCCCCCCAGAAACCCGCCGCCGCCAGCAGAAATAAGAACACTTTTATCCGCCAACCACGGAAGGGGGCCTTCAAAGTGTTGGCGCCTTGCCAGCCAAAAACCGCCAGGCAGGCCGCAGCGGTTGAGGCTGCAAGTAAGTGTGCGGGAAGGATCAGCCACTGTAATTCGGGGTTGTTAAATAAGGCGAGCCATTGACTAACTCCAAAGAAAAAGCCGAACGCGGCCAGCCATTTCCAAGAAATGACCGGAGATTCACCCCGTCCCAAGGCCCAGGCAAGCGGCAATATAAACAGATATGCCAGACCGGATATTAAATACGCCAAATCCATGAGCCTCCCTATAAGGGTTATTGGAGCATACTCGAACGCATTTAAATGTAAAGTTTGCTAATGCCAGGTGTAAGCTGGAGCTCCGGTTGCTTATTCCGATAATCGGTAAAGCATTTCGCCCGCTTTGCGCACGAGCAACACCCCGGCTTCTTCTTGCCCCGCATATTTCTCCAAATCAATGGCTCGCCAGTCGCGCCAGCCGAGATTGATTTTGCGGCACATAGCTTCCGGAATGCTGGTGGCCAAGGTCACTCGCGCGCGCGGATGCTCTTGGCCGTTTTCAAAAGTGCCGGCGCCAAAAACGTGCGTGGAATGGGCTAATACGCCCCAGGGATAATTTTGAAACCGTTCCCATTGCTTTAGGAAATAATCGCGGCAGTGATAACCAATCTCTTCCAGCAACCGTCCATGGGTAACACTAATTTCGGTGATATGAGGCGCGTAAATAATCAATTCGCCGCCGGCCGCCAGCACCGGTTCCAATTTGTACATGCATTTGCCGCCCGTCCAAAGATCGTCATACATCTTTGGCGCGCAGCTGAGGATAGTGTGATAAGGCCGGTTTTTATAGGTGATATGCAATTGGCGGGATAGCTCGCTGGCGGCCTCCCAAGCTTTTTCGGGAGTGCCCGCAAATAAACCCGCCAAGCTGGGGCCTTCAACCACCATGCAAAAACATTGCTTCGGGACATTGACTAAAGCCGCCGCGCGGTCCACCACCCGGCGCACCGGGGTCCATTTTTCGCCAATAATACTCGGGCTGGTGACAAGGGCTCCCAGCCAATGGAAAAAGTTCAGCACTTCCGGGCCGCTAACTCCCGGGAACAAGTACTTGTTGCCGCCGGAAAAACCGACCACTTCGTGGGGAAAGACCGGGCCGACAATGATGATTTGATCGTAATCAAAAAGCCGCTGGTTTACCGATACCGGCACGTCCATCGCAAAACGCCCGCCGGAAAGCTCCCGGATTTCCGCGGCGGGGATAACGCCTACGGAACGCAGAGACTGGGGTTTGTCCCACTCGTGATTGAAAAATTGCGATTTTTGATACACGGCCCGGCGTTCGGCCAGGGTGATTTCCAACCGCTGGCAAATCGCTTCCTCGCTCATCGGTTGGTGGGTTCCCAGAGCGACCAACACATCGAAAGCTTGTGTGGCCGCTCCCAGATGATGGAACAAGGTTTTGAAAAGCAGCCCCACGGGGGCAGTCCGGGTGCCATCAGGGATGATCAACAACACTTTTTTACCGGCATATAGGTTGGGCGGACAGGCTTGCGCCACTACCTTGGCCACCTGCTCTGAATTGATCCCTAAGCCTGGGGCCTGGGATGATACCAGCGGGAACGCATCGTGCATGGCTGGCATGGTAGAAAAACTAGCTAGGGTTTGGCAATCTCTGAACCGGCCAAATCATTGGCTTTCCAATCCGCGTTCATGCTACCGCATGTTTTTTGCCGGAGCCGGAAACCATGGGCGGACACGCATGAATCCCATGGCCGCGTCGTTAGTCCAAGGGATCACCGATTGGAAAAACAAATTTGCTCCCACATAGGCGTTAGTCGCCCCCAACCATTGTTTTAGATCAGGCGAATAATCCAAATGATGTCGCTCTCCAGCCGGGCCACCCAAGCTAACCTCTAGCAACCCTGCCCCCAGAGGCTTCAATTGCGGGCCTTGCCGGGCGTTGATGATGTTCACAAACGCGCGTCCATAGCGATTACCCAATTCGATGGTGCCTGCATTGTCATAATGGTAATTCGGCGCCGGCAAGTCATCGGGGTTCACCACTCGGAGATCGGTGAAAAGTTTGGCCATTGCTAACTGATTGGAGCGGATGGTGGATGCATTGGGCCACTGCGGCAATAGCATCGCCAACACAAAGGGTAAACGCTCATTGCCCATTTCAATCCGAATTTGAGCGATGAAATTGGATAAATTTTGGCCATATCGTGCCGCAACCAAAGGATCGCCGGCATCATCCTCACCTTGGGTCCAAAAGACGCCCGCGATTTTACCTTTATAGCCCGTTTCCCCAGGCATTCGGGCCAGACTATCTATGAGCCAACCCTTCATTTGCCAGAAATAGGATTCTGGCAAATCTGGATTCCACTGTTCATCGATCGAAGTGCTGCCGATGGCGCATTTGAACACCGCGACCGGGCCGCCTCCGAAGAGTTGTTGGGAAATGAATTGGGCGGCGGTGATTTCTTGGCTGAAAATGGCCCGATTCGCTGCTGTTTCGTCCGAATGTGGCTGGTAAATTTCCCAATGCGCCGCGGGAATGGCGCGGCCATATGCGTAGGCATTGTAAAAAAAGACGTTGGTTTGCGGTTCGGCCAATGGGGGCGGCAGAGTGCTGGCATCGGTGCCTTGGTTTAAGGCATTGGACTGCCCCGCGAAGATGAGTAAAGGAATCTCCTTGGCCATGCACTGGGTATCCGCCCCATAGGTGCAGACCAAAAAGACGATGAGCAAGGCAATCCCACTCCATTCACGCATGCCGGAACAGCTTATTTCTTGAAACTCATTTGCTCAACAAAATATACTGTTATATCGTCGTATTTATTTTTATGCCAAACATGTTTGCGTGGCTGGTGGTGTTCTTGGTTGCAGTCTCCGCATGGGGGGAGGAAACCGTGCCTAGGCTGGCGGCCAGAGGTGTGTGGCCGGGTTATTTGCGCGGCGCACCTTCTGCCTTAGCTCTTTCCGGCACCCGGTTGTATGTCGCTCGCTCTTTTCCCCGAGTAAATGGCCAGTGGGGGCGCGGAGTACTCGTTTTTGAAGTTTCAAATCCGGCAAATCCCATTTGGCTAGATAAGTGGGACAGTAAGGATTCTCCCTTAGAACGGCGGATTTTGGGTTTGTGTGCCGCCGGGGATCAGCTTTTTGTGGCGGATGGCACTAACGGCGTGCATCGACTCAGCGCCGGCTTGGACGCCAATCTCCAATGGCAAGAAACCTTTGCCTCGGCTGGCGAGGCTAGGGATATCCAATTAAGCGGTGAATTTGTTTATGTCGCCAATGGCGCCGCCGGAGTCAGTATTCACCAATTAGCAGAGCCTTCAACCCGCCTGTTGGGGCGTTTATTGACTACCCAAGCGGAGCGTTTGCAGGTTCGCGACCAACTAATTTACCTCGCGGATGGCAGTGCGGGTATAAAAATTATTGATGCCCATGATGTGGCGCGCCCTGCATTGCTCGGGAGTTGGCGTTTTAACTCCTGGTTTGACGGGGGCGTAGGATGCGCGCAGGGCATCCAACTCTATAGCAACCGCGCGGTCGTGGCTTCCGGCTACACGGGAATGCAAATATTTGATATCAGCAAGCCCGCTCAAATCGACCGCCTGGCTTGGTTTTTTCAAACCGGGATTACCGCTGACTTGCGGTGTATTCGTGGCAGCGTTTTCGAGGCTAATCCCATTCAAGGCACGTTATTTATCAACGCTTGGAACCCCTATGTGCCCGTGCAGGTCCGCCAAATGGGAGCCGAACCCGTGGGGCTCGAAGTCGCTGAACCCCTGATTTACATTATCGATAACCGAGCTGGGCTGGAGGTATATGATCCGGTTTCCCAGTTTTTACCGCGGCGATTGGGCCGGGTGCCAATCAATGGCTTTGCCAGCCATTTCACGCTCAACGGCCACTACGGTTGCGTTGCCGACGGCAAAGCTGGACTTCAAATCTTGGACATAGCCAATCCAGCCGATCCCCAAATTGTTGCCGACTATGTGCCCGGTGGGTTTGCGCGACAGGCCGCCTGTGACAATGGCACCATTTATTTGGCGGCGGGAGGTTCCGGCGTGCATATTCTTTCCGCGAGCAATTTGCCCGCGATTACTTTGTTAGGCCAAATCCCTGGAGCGGCGGTGGCAGTTCAGGTCAAAGATGGAATTGCCTACATCTTGGATTCCCTCAAAGGTTTGAAAATTTACTCCGTTGCGGTGGCCGCCGAACCGCGATGTCTGGCGCAACTGCCTTTAGCTGGCACGCCTGAAAACATGGCGCTCACGGGAGATCGCCTTTATCTTGCTTGTGGCCAGTATGGATTAATGGTGCTCGATGTGGCATCGCCAGAGCATCCGCGCGTATTGGGTGTTAATACGAATTCCGCTTACCGGGTAAAAGTGGTTGGGGATCGGGCTTATGTCGCCGCCTTAGACGAAGGCTGGCGATTGACCGATGTCGCAGATCCCACCCTGCCCAAAACGCTCGGTTACTGGAAAGCGTCGGGCCCTGTTTATGATGTTTGCCCCAGCGATTCATCCGTGTTTCTGGCCTGTGGTAACCAAGGGATTGAAGCCTATTCTTTGGCCGATTCTCAAACCCCGCGAATAATGAGCCGTTTTGCCACTAAAGGATCCGCCCAATACCTTGAACTGGTTGGAAACCATTTATACGCCGCCGCCGGACAACAAGGGGTGTTGATATTAAATCCATGGGCACCATCACCCCGGGAACAAACCGCCAGCCAACCCTGATAATTCCATATCAATCGCCATGCTATTGCTCTGGACGCGCGCCGGGCAAAATCCTATTCTGACGGGGCGAGGCAAGCTAGGCTGGCTCGCGGTTTTCAGATTCAAAAGGTTCAACGAGCTATGATTCAACGGTATTCACGGACAGAAATGCGGGAGATTTGGAGCGAGCAACGCAAACTCGAGATTTGGCTGCAAATTGAGTTGCTGGCGAGCGAAGCCCTTTGCCAACAGGGTTTGGTGCCCAAAAAAGACTTGGCCCAAATGAAGGCCAAAGCCGCCTTTAATGTGGAGCGCTGCAAGGAGTTGGAGCGCACCTTGAACCATGACGTGATCGCTTTCACCACCAACGTGGCGGAAAACATAGGCGCACCCGCTAGCCGCTGGCTGCACTTCGGCCTAACCAGCAGCGATATTCTCGATACCGGTTTTGCGGTCCAAATGGTGCAATCGGCGGATATTCTAATTGCCGATGTCAAGGCTTTGCGCGCCGTCATTGCCAAGAAGGCCAAAGCCAATCAATTTACCCCCATGATTGGCCGCAGCCACGGCATCCATGCGGAACCTACCACCTTCGGCCTGAAAATGGCCTTGATGTATGACGAATTCGGCCGCGCTTTGGCTCGGTTGGAAAACGCTCGCAAGACCGTGGGCGTCGGCAAGCTTTCCGGGGCGGTGGGCACCAATGCCCATCTGGATCCTTCGATCGAATCCTATGTGTGCAAAAAACTGGGTTTGCGTCCCGCCCCAATGGCCACCCAAGTGATTCAACGCGACATTCATGCCGAATTTATCACAACGCTCGCCCTGGTGGCGGCTAGCATTGAGCGCTGGGCTACCGAATTCCGCCATTTGCAACGCACGGAAGTGCTGGAAGCCGAGGAGTTTTTTGCCAAAGGCCAGAAAGGCTCCAGCGCCATGCCGCACAAACGCAATCCAATTACCGGTGAGCGTTTGACTGGTTTGGCGCGGGTGCTGCGGGGGAATGCGATCGCCGCCATGGAAAACGTAGCCCTTTGGCATGAACGTGATATCAGCCACAGTTCGGTGGAACGGGTTATTTTCCCCGATTCCTGCACTTTGCTGGACTACATGTTGGTCACGCTGACCAAATTAACTGAAGGATTGATCGTTTACCCAGAGAACATGGCCCGCAATTTGGAGCTTTCCTTGGGCATGTGGAACTCCCAGTCCGTGTTGCTGGCGTTAATTAAAAAGGGTCTAACCCGGGAAGAAGCTTACGAATTAGCCCAACGGGCGGCGATGAAGACTTGGCAGGCCAAGCATGCGGGGACAAAAGATGCTGATTTTAAAACCCAGTTGCTGGCCGACCCCGAAGTCGCCCAACATTTGTCCCGCAAGGAACTCGAATCAATCTGCCAGCTTGGCTTTCACTTTAAGCACGTAAAGAAACGCTTTAAACTGTTGGGATTATAGTAGTTGCAATAATCTTGCGTGCCAATTTTTCGGGCGGCTTTAGGCCGCCTTTTTCTTTTTACGCCCCAGCCGAGTTTTTTTGTCGCGTTTCACCTAGACTGGTCTTGTCCCGATTTGATACATTTCTGTCTCAAAAGTGTGCAGACACTTTGGGGTTGCATGCTACATTGATGAGTAGCCTGCAAAGTAGAGAAAGGTCACAGCGGAATCCTCGGGGAGTCACTTTATGTTTTCCGGGGTAAGGGTGTGGCAGAATGAACCCTAAACAACGAATCAAGTAATGAACAATAAACTCAATCGAAATCTGGCGCTCGCAGGCGTCATCGTCGCGGTCGCGGCATCTACATCCCAGACGATGGGGGCCATCACAGCTTTGACTCCTGACAATCCGGTAACGGTGTCAGCTATCGGCTTTGCATATCCAGCGGGCCCGGTGGTCTACACTACCTCGGCGAATTACAGCTTGGCCTTTGGCCAAGGCACCGGCAGCGTCCAAGTTGACGTGGTGAATGGCGGCAGCGGTTACGTGTTCGTTTATACTATCAGCGTAACGACCGGCAAGGCCATCACCCAGGTCAACATCAGTGACTGGAATTTCAATACCGTTTCTGTCGATAGCACGAAGACGGCTACCGCGACGCTGACGGAAGGTTCCATTTCCTTCACGTACAATACTCCGGTGGGCGGCACCGCAATTACGGCGGGCCATTCCGCCAAAATTGTCGCTTATTCGGATCAATTGGACTATCTGCCGAACTTGGTTTCTGTCCAGGGCTCGGTGGGTAACGACACCGTCATCAGCGTGGCTCCGGTGCCTGAAGCCTCCACGGCTTTGTTCGGCGCGGGTGCTCTGCTCATGATGCTCCGTTTCGGTGTGAAATCCTTTGGCAAGCGCTAAATTATCCAGTTCGCTGGCATTTAGATAGTTTTCATTTCATCGGGAGACCAGGAGACATTTAGTTTCCTGGTCTTTTTATTTCCTGAAATTGGAGCCACCCTGCCCATAGGAAGTGCTAACACGGATATGCCTTCAGCCCAAGTCTTTAACGTGACTTAGATAAATCGAACGTGGGCTTCTTTCAAATGCTTGGTTTCCAAAAGAGTGGAAATTTTTCGGATAATATTCCGCCGCAAATCGAGTTCCACCGGAACATTGGGGTCTTGATGGGCTTCATTGATGCGCGTTCCCACTAGAAACTGCACGATATCACTTTGGAGCATTAACGAAACCAAGTCACTCGCGGGATTTTTACGAGGGAGTTCAATGGCTGGGGGGCGATCCAATATTTCCGCTACTTTCGCTAAAGTAATCGTGCCTTCCGTGACCAAATCAATGCCTTCCATCTCTGCCGAGGGCGGCACATCCAGGTTGCTGGCCGTGAGTTGCACGGTTACTGGGCGCTTGAGGAATCGTGATACGATATTAGCGGTAGTGCCGCCGCAAATGACTTTGCGTCCGGGAAAAGTCTGCGCCATTTCCGCCAATTCGCTGTCGCGTTCCGGATTGAACGGCGGGCCGGTGATTACGAGCAAGCGCCGGGGGCGCCGGTAATATACCACTCCGCAAGTAATATCGTCCTTGGCTTGGCCACCGTCGTTCGTCGCCGCTCCGGCAACCAGGCGGCGGGATAATTCCCGCGCCGAAATTTCGGTTTCGCTTTGAATTGCGCGGCATAGGTAATCCAAGGTTGAATCCATGCCCCAGCCAAACGGCATGCCCGGACGGCCCAGCCCGGATTGCGTCACGCCATCGGAAAAGCACACGATGCGATCGCCCAATTGCGTATCGAACTCGCTATAGTAAATGACCCGATCTTTCCATTTTTCCAGGGTCAAACTCTCGCGTTCCAACGGTTGTGGAGTCGTGCCCCGCAGCAAAACCAACGAAGGATTGCCATGTTCGATCACGCGCGTTTTGCCGTCGTCGTCCAAATCGACAATCGTGAAGGTGGAATAGCTGATCTTGCGTTTTTCGCAGACCGGCAAAGTATCCATGATCGTTTTGGCGCTTTGCCGCACATCCACGAAGGCCGAAGTGTAGCGCAAAGCCATGGTCGCCGTCAGGTTGGCCAAAACGCCAGCTTTGACGCCGCTGCCCAAACCGTCGGAAAGCACCGAAATGACGCGGCCCTCGCCCTTGATTTTGCGCGAGAGGAAAACATCCCCAGCCACCAACTGCCCGTGCTTGGATTGCTGGCAGAAATCAACGTCGATAAAGCTTTCGCCAGTCATGGTTTTCTTTGGGCTCGTCGGGCTTGGGCGGCGAGAAGGAATCGATGATCGAATTGAGGGTGATCTCGGTTTCCGCCGCCGTCTCGCCCAGCAGATAAGCGATTTGCTGCGTGGTGGCCAATTGTTTTTGGATGACCTCGCGCGCCTTGCGGATGACTTGCTCCTTGCGCACCGCCGGCTTGGTGATGTCCTGCAGAATGCCGCCCACCAGGCAGTGTTTCTCGATGTTAAAGATCGTGGCGTTGCAAATCGTGTTTTGAAAGCGCAAATCGCGATCCAAAATATCCTCACCGCTTTTCAACACGCTTTGGAATAGGCTGGCAAACGGCATGACCTCCGCCAACGCGACGCCCTCTAAATTGGTAGCGCCATCTTTCGGTGGCTGCCCTTTGGGGAACATATCGGCAAAGGCGGCGTTAAACTCCACAATGCGCAGGGATTCATTCACGATCACCACTGCCGAGGGCATTTTTTGCAGCAGCGCGTTGGCCTTTTTGTGGGCCAGCTGGCGCATGTAGGTCACGCACATCGAGCGTTCCGCCTTGCCGTTGATCAAGGCGATGCCGAACTGGCGGCAGGAATCGTAGCCGCAACCGCTGCAATTCAACTCGTCGTCCGCGGAGAGCTTGCCGACTGTGCGCAACGCCTCGCGTATTTGGGAATCCGCAAAGTTCGTTGCCGCGGGTGGGGCCACGCGAAAGTCCGTCGGTGTGCGCACTTCCACTGGCCGAGGTAAAACCGAGGCCGCCGGGCGCGCGG
>MTLE01000149.1_pt1 | contig 27455 bp, 28 predicted proteins | sample 1982461 | NCBI WGS metagenome assembly MTLE01 (sample SAMN05712605, study PRJNA340218) | biofilm metagenome | isolation source: sample SPL anode biofilm adapted to -200 mV | place: USA | collected 2012-02-03
AGCACTCATGCTCTCACCCTGAGTAAAATTCCTGCCCATTATTGAATCACCGGGAAAAATTCTTTGTGTCGGCATGAATTATTTAGCCAAACGGCAGGAATTTTCCGAAACCAATAATGCGCCGACTTTATTTGTCCGTTTCCCAGAATCGCAAACGGGTCATGATTGCCGGGTATTGAAACCGCAAATTAGTGATGAATTTGATTATGAAGGTGAGTTAGCTGTTATTATCGGCAAAACCGGGAAACATATTAAACGAGCAGAAGCCTTACAATATGTCGCCGGTTACAGCTGTTATATGGACGGTTCGGTGCGCGATTGGCAGCACAGTTGGTTTACTGCCGGTAAAAATTGGCAGGAAACCGGTGCGTTTGGCCCGTGGATGGTGACGACCGATGAAATAACCAATCCACATGAATTGGATATTCGCACTTATCTGAATGGGCAAATGGTGCAAAACGATAATACCGGTAATATGGTGCACTCTATTCCAGAGTTAATCGAATATATCAGTACCTTTACCACGCTCTCAGCAGGCGACGTTATTATTACCGGCTCACCGGGAGGGGTTGGTAAAAAACGTACGCCGCCATTATTCCTGAAAGAAGGCGATATTATCGAGGTGGAAATCCAGAAGATTGGCAAGTTATGCAATCAAATCGCCAGTGAACAGGTGTTTAGTTAATTCAATTTCCTACTCGATATAAAACTGATGGATATAAAAAGGGGAATCCGTGACGGTATTCCCCTTTTTATCAACTCGTTTTTTAGCCGTGCCGGCGATACACCCGTTCCGGGCGTCCGACCTTGCCATGCATTACTTCGGCATACACAAACGATAATGCCGCACAATGTTCCAGATAACGGCGTGCGGTAGTTTTACTGATGCCGATTAATTCGCCCAGTGATTCCGCAGTGTGGAAAACCTCAGCGGATATAAACGCGTCTTTTACTTTATCCAGCGTTAGCTCATCAATGCCTTTCGGCAAATTCCGATACGTCATCTCGCGCGCCTGCAGATTAAACATTTCATCAACATGACGTTGATTGACGTTATCACCGGCATTGATCGAGCTGCGGTAGCGCAAATAGCGTTGCAATGTATCTTGCAGGCGGTCGTAACCAATCGGTTTTAGCAAGTAATCGAAAGTACCGCAGCGCACGGCTTCACGCACGGTTTCAATATCACTGGCGGCGGTAATGAAAATGACATCCGGCGCATTTTTATCCGACAGCATTTCACGCATCAGATCGATGCCCAGGCCATCGGGCATAAAGTTATCCAGTAAGATCAGATCGGGTTTCAGCACCCGGATCATCCGGCGGGTTTCGGCCTGTGTGCTGGCAATACCGACCGGATTAAAACGGGAATGCTGACGGATGAATTGCGCGTGCAATTCGGCGATACGCAGTTCATCTTCTACGATTAGTACGTCGAATTTATTCATAAGCCTGACCTTGTAAGGGAATAAACAACGAGATGATGGCGCCCACTGGGTCGGCATCATCTAAAATAATGTGTCCGCCCGCGTGGCTGACGTAACGCTGAATTAAATACATGCCATAGCCATGGCCGTTTTCCTCTTTGGTTGTTACGCCACGCTCAAAGATGGTGTCTGCGATATTCGGATCAATACCGGTGCCGTTATCGGCGACTTCTATTACCAGTTCATTAGTCTGGTCGCTGATCAGCAAAGAAATTTGTTTTGAACTGTCGGGATTTTTCAGCGTCGATTCAAATGCGTTATCCAGCAGATTGCCTAAGATCGTCGTCAGATCATCGGCTGTGAGGGCATCCGGTAGTGGTTTGCTCAATCGGCAGGTGGGGTCAAATTCCAGCACTAAGCCAAGTTCCTGAGCGCGAATATATTTGCTGAGTAACAACCCGGCGACCTGATTGTTATTGAAGGTGCTAATGAAGAGATCGACCAGCTGTTGCTGCTGGTTGGATTCCTGACGAATGGTTTTCAGTGCATCGTCATAGGCACCAAGCTGAATTAAGCCGCCAATGGTAGAGAGTTTATTGGCATATTCATGCCGCATTACGCGCAGGCTTTCGGCGTGTTGCTGCACCTGTGATAACTGATGCGACAGCGTGTTGATATCATCTTTACGGCGGAAACTGACCACCCAACCTAAGGCTTTGCCATCCAACTGGCAGGGCACTCGACTGGCAATCACGTAATTACCATTGAGCGATAAGATTTCATCTTTAACGGCGATTTGCTGGTTGGCATCCGGAATAAAAAAGTCACACGGTGATACGATGTCACAAATGGAGGTGCTGTCTAAGAGCTGCGTTTCTGGCGGCAGATCTAAAATTTGCCGGGCATTTTGATTGATGGAATAGATCAACCCCACGCTGTTGACGGCAATCACGCCTTCATACACCGACTGCAAAATGGCCGATTCCATGCGTAGTGACAGCGCGATCTCTTCCGGTTCCATATTGAGCATTTGCCGTTTGATATGGTTGGAAAAGAAATACGCTGCCAGAATGGAACTGAGCAACATCATGGTCAACATGGCGATAATCGGTTGCAGATACAGACTGCGCCATGATGCGATACTGTTGAGTAGATAACCGACCGAAACAATGCCGATCACCTCACCTTCATCATCTAGAATTGGCGCTTTGCCGCGAATGGCAAACCCATAAGAACCACGGCCAGTGGAGATAAACGACTGTTTGCGCAGCAATGCCGGTGTGTTATCACCACCAATCATGTGAAAACCGATCTGATCATGATTGGGGTGGGTAATGCGGATCTCTTTCGGATCACCAATGACGATGTAACTGGCATCCGAATAGAGGTGTTGCAGTGTATCGATATAGGAGCGGATCTTGTCGTAATCATGCTGCACCATCGATTGCACGATCATCGGGTTGGTGGCGATCTGACGCGCCTGCACTAACGCGCGATTACCGATCTCGCGATCAATAATATCGGCGATACGGTGGTGCACGTAAATGCCAATCACCAACAGTTGCAGGCCAATGACCAGCAACAGCAGCAAAAACAGACGATTTTTAAAGGTCATGCCTGTCGCAGAAGGCATCAGCAAAGGTTGCGGCCGCATTTTCAACATTAATCTCTTGAGTTGGGCGGCCATTATAGGGGCTGATTGCCTGCATTCCGTGACTCTCTTCGCAGGCAATCGTAAAACTGAATTGGCTAATTAAATAAACTAAAAACCATAAAAACCACGCGGTGAGTTCAGGTTACAAATCAGTAAAACATCTCAAAATGACCGTCAGGTCACATGCCCTAACCTATAAAACGACTATTCTAATTATTCTGATATTCAGACGATACCGTTTGTAGCTGCAAAGTGTCTGCTTTGTCGTCATATACAATGGAGGACTGCCATGAGTGATGCTGAATTGTTAAAAGAAGGCGTTTACCTGATGTTCTTCGGTATGGGGTTTGTTGTCATTTTCCTGCAGTTACTGGTTTATGCCGTTCAGATCATGTCATCGCTCATCAAGCAATTTACTCCCGACCTACGTTCCACTGAGTTATTAATCGAACCTGCCGGGCAGAAAGCCCCGAGCTCTGATGATGCTTTAATTCAAGTCGTGATTGCTGCCGCCTTGCATCACCATCGCACCCACGGCAAAAAATAATATTACTTATGGAGACATAGGATGATTATTCCCCCACGCCCTGTTGCTATTACGGATGTTGTTCTGCGTGATGCTCACCAATCGTTGTTTGCTACTCGTTTACGGCTCGATGATATGTTGCCCGCAGCCGCAATGTTGGATGAAATTGGCTATTGGTCTTTAGAGAGTTGGGGTGGGGCGACTTTTGATTCCTGCATTCGTTTTTTAGGCGAAGATCCGTGGGATCGTCTGCGTGAATTAAAACGAGCGATGCCGAAAACACCGCAGCAAATGTTATTGCGCGGGCAAAATTTACTGGGTTATCGCCATTATGCCGATGATGTGGTGGAACGTTTTGTCGAACGCGCTGCCGCGAATGGTATCAATGTGTTTCGTGTCTTTGATGCGATGAATGACCCGCGAAACATGCGATGTGCTTTGCAGGCGGTGAAAAAGCAGGGGGGGCATGCTCAGGGTACATTAAGCTACACCACCAGCCCCGTGCACAATGAGCAAACTTGGATCGATCTGGCAGAGCAATTATTAGAGACCGGGGTTGATTCTATTGCCATCAAAGATATGTCTGGCATTCTGACTCCTACTGCGGCCTATAACTTAGTCAGGAAATTGAAACAGCAATTTGATGTTGAGTTGCATCTGCACTGCCATGCCACAACCGGTATGGCGGAAATGACGCTCTTAAAAGCCATTGAAGCAGGAATTGATCGTGTTGATACCGCCATTTCGTCAATGAGTGGCACATATGGTCATGCTGCAACAGAAGCCCTCGTGGCGGCATTGCAAGGTACACCGTATGACACAGGGCTTGATCTGACTAAGCTGGAAAAAATCGCTGCCTATTTCCGCGATATCCGCAAAAAATATCACGCGTTTGAAGGTCAGTTAAAAGGCATAGACAGCCGGATCCTCATCGCACAAGTGCCCGGTGGCATGTTGACCAATCTGGAAGGGCAATTAAAACAGCAAAATGCCACTGATAAGCTTGATGAAGTATTAGCAGAAATTCCGCGAGTGCGGAAAGACCTCGGGTTTATTCCACTGGTGACCCCTACCTCGCAGATTGTGGGCACGCAAGCCGTCATCAATGTGTTGATGGGAGAACGTTATAAAAGTATTGCCAAGGAAACCGCCGGTATTCTGAAAGGCGAATATGGTGCGACGCCAGCCCCGGTGAATTTGGAATTACAACAGCGCGTGTTAGAAGGCGAGCAACCGATCACCTGTCGTCCTGCAGATAATATTCCCCCCGAAATGGAAACGTTAGCCGATAGCGTGGTGAAACAAGCCATAGAAAAAAACATTAAGCTGGCCACAAATGTCATCGATGATGTGTTAACCGTTGCGTTATTTCCGCAAATTGCGTGGAAATTTCTAGCTAATCGCGGTGAAGCCTCGGCGTTTGAACCGATACCTGAACTTAAGCCGGCGGTAGAAACAATGGCTATTACCAAGCCAAAAGTAAGCGCATCTGCAGAGCCTGCTGTGTATACCATTGAAGTGGAAGGGCGGCGTTATGTGGCACGAGTCAGTGAAGGTGGCGATGTTGATCATGTGCATGAAGTGACTGCAAATACGCCATCAGTGCCGGTAAAAACAATAGCCCCCGCGATTACGCAGCCAGTGAATGCACCATTGTCTGGTGCGATTTGGAAAGTAGTGGTCAAGGTGGGGCAGGTAGTGAAAGAGGGCGATATTTTAGTGATCCTTGAAGCCATGAAAATGGAAACGGAAGTGCGCGCTGCCCATGCTGGCACCGTGGATGCGATCTTAGTCAAAGAGGGTGATGCCGTTACTGTCGGCGATGGTTTACTGACGCTGAAATAAGAGGGCTGACGCATGGATCGTATCAACATCTTGTTACAAGGGTTTGGCTTTATGCACCTGACGGGTGGTCAGGCGGCCATGCTGGTCATTAGCTTATTGTTGCTCTGGCTAGCAATTGTTAAAAAATTCGAACCCTTGCTGTTGATGCCCATCGGTTTTGGTGGGCTGTTGGCGAATATACCCGATGCTGGGTTAGCTTTTTCTGCTCTCGATATGGCGCTGTATAAAGCCCAACCCGATGTCATCGCCGCGCTGGCGGCGAAAATTGGTTGTTTACCCGATGTGATCACTATCAAGGCACATTTGAGTGATCTCAGTTTGGCCGCTTTGCACAGCGTTGAACAAATTGCCTACGATGCAGGCTATAACGATGGCATTCAATATCTGTTCTATAAAGTGGCTATCGCATCGGGGGTTGCACCGCTGCTTATTTTTATGGGTGTTGGTGCGATGACCGATTTTGGCCCGTTGCTGGCCAATCCGCGCACACTCATGCTGGGTGCTGCTGCCCAGTTTGGTATTTTTGCCACCGTGTTAGGTGCTCTGACATTAAATCTACTTGGCGTAATGCATTTTTCGCTGGCTCAGGCAGCTTCAATCGGCATTATCGGTGGTGCTGATGGCCCAACCGCCATCTATCTTTCAGGTATGCTGGCGCCGGAATTACTGGGTGCTATCGCGGTGGCAGCTTATTCCTATATGGCGTTAGTGCCATTGATTCAGCCACCGATCATGCGACTGTTAACCACAGAGGCCGAACGAAAAATTGTGATGACACAGCTTCGTGTCGTAAATAAACGAGAAAAAATTATATTTCCCATTACCTTGTTGTTGTTAGTCGCGTTAATTTTGCCCGATGCTTCCCCCTTATTAGGTATGTTTTGTTTCGGCAACCTGATGCGGGAATGTGGCGTTGTCGAGCGACTCAGTGACACTGTTCAAAATTCGTTGATCAATATCGTTACCATCTTTCTTGGTCTATCGGTTGGGGCGAAATTGATGGCGGATAAGTTTTTGCAGCCACAGACGCTGGGTATTTTATTTTTAGGTGTTATCGCATTTGGTATTGGCACCGCCAGTGGCGTGCTCATGGCTAAGTTAATGAATAGATTCAGTAAAAATAAAATAAATCCGTTGATTGGTTCCGCCGGTGTTTCGGCGGTGCCAATGGCGGCCCGCGTATCAAACAAGCTGGGTTTAGAAGCCAATCACCAGAATTTTTTGCTGATGCATGCTATGGGGCCGAACGTGGCAGGGGTTATCGGCTCGGCGATAGCCGCAGGCGTGATGATTAAATATGTGCTAGCACATTAATCTGTCGTTATTGCGCAAAATCAATGCGCCGGTTGAGTATATCTAACCGGCGCGATTGGTATCTTATTCAAGGTTAACCGGGTCAGTCTGATCGTGCCCCATATTTAATAACAGGGTGCGTAGCAAATCGGCCAACTCTTTTTGTTGTTCGAGATTGAGTGAGCGTAGCAACCGCTGTTCGTTTGCCACATGGGCGGTCATCGTGTCATTGATCAATGCCAGACCCGCTTTACTCAGTGCGACCAGCATACTGCGGCGATCTTCCGGTGACGGTTCACGATAAATTAATCCGCGTGCTTCCAGTTTATCTAATCGGTTGGTCATCGCGCCGGAGGAGAGCATCAGCGAGGTATACAGTGCGGTCGGGCTTAATGTGTAGGGTTCACCGCTGCGGCGGAGTGTCGCCAGCACATCGAATTCCGGTTGCGTCAGGCCAAATTGCAGATGAACTTGCTCCACCGCTTTACTGGCAATTGCATTTAAACGCCATAGGCGGCCAAAAATACTCATCGCCAGCGGGTCGAGTTCCGGGCGTTCGTGTTGCCATTGTTGCAGAATGCGATCGACATGATCCGTTTGCATGAGCTACCTCCTTTTTATCTTCATATGAAGATAGTTGATGGCGTAAATATAGTTGACGAGAGGTGCAAAAACAAATCAAACTATCTTTATATTAAGATTCTTCATTGAAAGATATATGCCTCCATTTCTTGTGGCTTTAACCCCGATCCTCTGGGGAACAACCTATCTGATCACTGGCAAATACCTGTCAGACTGGCCCGCATTGTGGTTATCGGTCATGCGCGCGATTCCACCGGGGTTGCTGTTGCTAGCTATTCGCCCCGCGCAAGTACCCTGGCGGCAAGTCCCTTATTTATTACTGATTAGTTTTTTGTATATCGGTGCATTTTTCCCCTTATTGTTTGTCGCTGCATTGCATTTACCTGGGTCAGTGGCCGGTACGTTATCGGCAACATTGCCGCTATTGTTGTTGGGGCTGCAATGGCTGTTTTTACGTAAAGTGCCGACGCGACAATCGTTATGTTGTTCTTTGCTGGGGTTGGGTGGCGTCGTGCTGTTGCTGGGGCCGGGTGCCAGTTTAGATTGGATCGGCGTAACCGCTTCACTGTTGTCAGTGCTGCTGATTGGGTTGTGTAGTTTGTTGCTGCAACAACGGCCATGGCAGGGGGAATTGATCAGTTTCACGGGCTGGCAATTGCTGTTGGGCGGTTTGATGATCCTGCCGCTGGCGTATTGGCAAGATGGTGCGATGCCAGTGCCAGCCGGGGATGAGTGGTTTGGTTTGTTGTGGTTGATCGTGCTGAATTCAGCGTTAGCCTATGTGTTATGGCTGTGGGGCATGGCGCATCTACCGTTAAATCGCTTAGGTTTGCTGACATTGTTAAACCCGATGACTGCCGTGCTGGCGGGTAGTTTTTTGATGCACGAGGCATTAAGTCGCCAGCAATGGATCGGGGTTGCGGTAGTCTTTGCATCATTGTTGCTGGAGTTATTGTTCCGGCCGAAACGCAAACAGCCACTGATATCGGCAGATGTCACCACATAAAAAATCAGGCAGCTGGAGGGCTGCCTGATCAGCTAAACTAAGCTGTTTTTTACTTAGTAACGGAGCTTCTGCTTAGTAACGGAATTGCTTAACCAGATCCTGCAAGGCTTTACCGGACGAAGCCATTTCTTCAGTGGCCTGCTCGGATTTCACTGCCGCGCTGGAAAGCTCCTGCACGATATGCTGGATATTCTCCAGATTCCGGCTGATTTCCTCTGTCACGGCATGTTGTTCTTCTGCGGCAGTGGCGATCTGCAGATTCATATCATTAATCATCGCCACCGCATGATTTACGGTGCTGAGTGATTGCTCGATACGTGCCGTTTCCGCAACCGTCTCCTGACTGTGTTGCTGACTGCCATCCATTGCATCCACTGCCTGACGCACACCCTGTTGCAGTGTTTGCAGCATGCTGTTGATTTCTTGGGTGCTTTGCTGCGTTCTGCCTGCTAACGCGCGCACCTCATCGGCGACGACCGCAAAACCACGACCTTGATCACCGGCGCGTGCCGCTTCAATGGCAGCATTGAGTGCCAGCAGGTTGGTTTGTTCGGCAATACCCCGGATCACATCGACCACCGAGCCAATTTTGGCGGTTTCCTGTGCCAGCATGGTGATCACCGATGAGGCGGAATCGACCTCTTCCACCAAGCTGTTAATGCTATTAATGGCGGTGTTGACTACATTGCTGGCTTCTTCCGAATTTTGCGCGGCTTCACTAGTCGCATTCGCGGCATTCGAGGCACTGCTGGCAACCGATTGTGCCGTAGCACTCATTTCGTTCACCGCGCTGGCGACCTGTTCAGTTTCTTTACTGTGTTCCAGCATCTGACGTGTGTATTGCCCGGAAATGCGCGTCAGTGATTCTGTTTCCGTAAAAATCCGCTGGCTGACATTTCCCACTTGGGCGACCAGCTCCTGAATACGTTCCACAAAATGATTAAAGGCTTTGCTAACATCACCGACTTCATCCTGACTTTCTATTTTCAATCGTTGTGTCAGATCGCCTTCACCGTTAGCAATGTCATTTAACGCGGCCACAACATGACGTAGCGGTGTGGTGATCTTATTGCCGATGAACGAGGTGATTAATGTCGTTAATACCATGACGAATAAGGAAATTAAAGATACACGTACCATGCTGCTACGTGTATTGGCTTCCTGTTGTTGCCGTTGTTCCGCCAGAATGCTTTCAATATCGTCGATGTAAAAGCCGGTACCTAAAACCCATTGATATTTATCTAATGTTTGGGTGTATGACAGCTTAGACACATCGCGACCCACAGAGGGTTTATTCCACAAATATTCAGCATAACCATCGCTATTGCGTGCGGCATTCAGAATGTCCTGAATGAAAAATTTACCACCGGCATCTTTGGCATTAAACAAATTTTTACCTTCGATTTCCGGTTTCGGGCCTAACACCTGATTCACACCATCATAGGTATAAACGAAGAAATAACCATCTTTGCCGTAACGTAACTGACGCAGGATTTTTTTCACTTGTTCACGGTTTTCAGCACTGTCGGGTTGCGCGTAGACATCTGCAATGGCCGTTTGTGCGATTTGCAGATAAGTGCTGAGCTCTGATTTTTTATCCGCCATCAGTTCGGCGCGCAACTCGCTTTGTTGCGTCGCAATCTGAGATTGATTAATGAGATAGACGGTGGCATTGATGGCAAAAATCGCCAGCACCAAAGGCAAAATGGCTAATAACAGGATCTTCGTTCTGATCTTCATTTCTGTTCCTTCTCGACAGTTATTGACGACTCACTATAGCTATCAATACGAAAGCTAGACGAAAACCAGATTTTGGTTTGTGAGCAACACCCAGTTAATAAACTTAAGGTTACATATGATGGGAAAAGTAATTGGATCAGCGTGGCAGATAACACGATCTGCCAATTTGCATTTACTGAAACATGCTATCGCCGCTTTGATCGATAAAGATCTCGGCTTTACGCACCATCCACTGTGCCGCATCTTCTTTGCTGGGAAACAGATCAGAACGGATAAAGGTATGCGTCTTTAATTCTCCCTCGATCTCTTTGCAGATCCGACCGGCCAAACGATATTGACTGCCATCATCCATCGGTTCGGCATAGATCAGATAGCCTTTATATTCGACCGGCTCAGCTTGTGGGGCCGGTGTGGATGAACCTGAAAACAGCGATTTGAATAATTTACTGAACATAATGAGGCTCCTTTTTTCTCTATTTTGAACATATCTCATACTGACGGCAAATTCATGCTTTTGTTGTCATTTTGTCGGCTTTGTAACGTCTAACCAATAGTTAACCCATTGTTATTCCTATATGCAGCATCGGCATCGTTCTTGATAGGGTCTTATAAAACAGATCGCAGGATGATGTATGCGTACAGAATTAGATTGGTCGGAATATCAGGATCGCGGCATGGGCGATGCCTATGCGGATATTCCCAAGCAAGGTGGTGATTTCGCCAAGGCGGTGGCGGTGTGCATTCGCAGTGGTGTCTGTGAACAGCACGGGCGCGGAGTGATGTGCCCCAGTTTTCGTATTACAGACAAGCAATTACTTTCACCGGGCGGACGGGTGCAACTGCTGAAACGTGCACTTAACAGTGATGAAGCGGCGCTGACTTCGGATACCGAATTAGCCGAAACGATGGATCTGTGCGTGGCCTGCAAAGGCTGTAAACGGGAATGCGAAAACAGTGTCGATATGGCGCAGATCAAGATTGAATATCTGGCGCAACAGCTTAAAACACAACCGCTGTCGTGGCGCAGTCGATTGTTTGCCTATTCCCCGATTTGGCTTAATCAATATCCGATTCTGGGCACGTTAATTCGCTGGCGGAATAAGTCAGCGGTACTGGCGAAATTGGGTGAAAAACTACTGGGTATTGCGGCGAAAGTGCCATTGCCAGAAGCAACGCAGAAACCATTCTCGCCTCAGCAACAGAGTTTTCCACCCCTGGTGCCGCACCCGTCCGGCGAGGCGCGGGCGGTGGTGTTATGGCTGGATAGTTTTTCCACCCTGTTTGCGCCACAACAAGCGGAAGATGCACTTTATTTGCTGCGATTGGCCGGTCTCACGGTGCATGTGGTGCACCCCAATTCACAACCGGGAGTGGTATTGGATAGTGGCCGTTCATTGCTGACGTTTGGTTTGGTCGATGACACCCGCAAGCTGGCGAAACAACTGCTGACGGTATTATCCCCCCATGTGGCTGCTGGCTTGTCGATTGTGGGGCTAGAACCTTCCAGCCTGCTGATGTTACGTGATGAATACAAAACGCTGGGGCTAGGGCAACCCGCCATCGCACTGGCAAAACAGGCGTTGTTGTTTGAAGAGTTTATGGCTGCCGAACTGACGCGTGGTGGTTTTCAATTACCGTTTCAGGCCGGAAAAGTCGCTCAACCGGTGTTGATCCACGGGCATTGTCATCAAAAAGCGATTGGTGCCATGAAGTCGGTACGGCGAGTACTCAAAGCCGTACCGGAATTAGAATTCAGCTTCATTGAATCATCGTGTTGTGGCATGGCGGGTACATTCGGGCTGGAGGCGGAACACGTTGACTACTCGCACCAGATGGCGCAGCAATCGTTGGTACCAGCGTTGCAGGCGGCGCCGGATGCATTGGTGGTCTCGAACGGTTTTGGTTGTGCCCATCAAATCAAAGTAACGGCCCAGCGATCAACATTGCATTTAGCGACACTATTACGACAGGCACTGGCGGAATATACCCTTCCCACTTGAAGTTGCAGCGGTGTTGGCAGCGTTCATTCGCCCCAATCACATAGTTTATCTATGCTCATGGGGTCTCGTTCACTTGCCGCCTACCTGCAACTCCAAGTGGTTTGGGTATAAGTAAAACAGGCCGGATGGAATGTCCGGCCTGTACAGAATACGTTGTTGGAATAGTTATTGGGGTTGGCTCAGATACTCGTACAGCTTGGTGGTATCGTCTTTACTGCACAGTTTAGTGCCTTGATTCATAGTAGCGGCAGTGCCAGCGGCGACGCCAAATCGCACCATATCGATTAACGGTGCATTGTCAGCTAGCTTCATCACCATGGCGCCCACCATGCTGTCACCGGCCCCTACAGTGCTGCGTTTGGTGACCGGAGGTGGCACCACTTGCACACATTGCTCGGCATCCACACCTAAGGCACCTTGTGGGCCTAACGACACCACGATCCGTTTCGCTGCGCCCTGACTGATCAGCAATCGCGCGGCGGTAACGACTTGATCGGGTTGATCCAGTGTCTGACCACTCAGTTCAGCCAGTTCGGACTGGTTGGGTTTCAGCAGCTCTAATCCGCCAAACGCAACGGCGGCTTTCAGTGCCTCGCCAGAACTGTCGACCACACAACGCAAATGATGATCTTTGGCACATTGCAGCAATTCTGTGACGGCTTGCGTGGTCATATTCGGCGGCAGACTGCCACTTAAAATCAGCAAACTATCGGCGGGGAGTTGGGCGATTTTCGCTAATAACTGCTGCCATTCGTTTTGGTGTAGTGCTGCGCCCGGCATCACAAAACGGAACTGCTCACCGGTTGCTTCCGACACCACATGCAGGTTTTGGCGTGTCCAGTCATGCGTTGGCAATGCGTCAACGCTTACCCCTTCTTGTTGCAGCAGCTCCACCAGATGTGCGCCCGTTGGCCCACCGGCTGGCAATAATGCTGTGGCTTGCCCGCCCAGATGGGTGATCGCTCGAGCGACATTGATCCCGCCACCACCGGGTTCAAATACCGGTGTTTGGCAGCGTAGTTTTCCTTCCGGGTAAATTTTGGCCGTGCTGGTGGCACTATCCAGCGACGGCGTCAACGTCAGGGTTACGATCTGAGGCATAGGTAATTCCTTTGGTTTGCCAGCTCAATCAAAGTCAAACAGATCGCCGAGGAAACCGCCGCGATGTTTTTTGTGGTAACTCTCTTCCCGATACCGATGTTCATCATCCTGATAACGACGTCGATCATCGTCATGGTGACGCCAGTGTGGTTTTTCTTCGTGAGACGTATGCGCGGTGGCGGAGGAGGTATGTTGCTGTGTGCGAAGAGGGGCGGCAGGTTCCGCTTGCGCCGAGCGATCGATGAGTTTGTCGAGTTCACCACGATCCAGCCAGATCCCCCGGCATTGTGGACAATAGTCGATTTCAATGCCTTGGCGCTCAGACATGACCAGTTTTACACTTTTACAGACCGGACAATCCATTTTTTGCTCTCCTGTTATGTGAGAAAACAATTCGGTTGGCTGTAGCTATTAATGGTGCTCCGGCACAACAGATGCCAGTGTTGCACGTTCTTTTTTTGTTAATTTGGCCACGACCAGTTGATAGGAATCATCAATCAGCCCGGTTAATTGGGCATCACTGAGTTCGCCAGATAACTCAATGGTGTTCCAATGTTGCTTGTTCATGTGGTAACCCGGCTTGATTGAAGCAAACATGGCGCGCTGCAGATCCGCTTGTGCCGGGTCAACTTTGAGGGTGATTTTCAGCGGAACTTCCTGCCAGGCGACCAGTGCGTACATCTTGCCGCAGACCTTATACACCAACGCTTCCGGGCCAAACGGCAGCTCTTCGGTCACCGCCAGTTTGCTTTGCAGGTATGTTTTAAGTTCAGAAAGTTCCATGTTGTTATGCTTATCAAAAAATGAATGTTGCGTGATACAACCTTAGTCTATTTTCCGAATGGCACGCAACATCACCGTGCTGTCTGCCTACTGGCGACGCAGGAAATTAATGTTTACGGACAAAGATCCATTGATCCCCTTTCCGCTTCAATCGTGCCGATTGGCCGCCAATCATCAGATAAATACTGTTGGCATGCGCCGGAACGTCAAACAAACGGGGACCATGTTCCGGTGAAAACCAGACCAGACCGGGCGTGTGTGTGAATTTAGTGTCCACGTCGTAATAGCCCGTCAATTTTTTCGAGCGCAGGCAATGGATGGCGGCATTGTTCGCCGAGCAGCTGCTAGGTGACGATTTAGCTGGCGCACCAATCACGATAGTGGGGGATACCGAGACGACCGTAAAATGATAGGGGATCTGGCGCTTACAACGATCGTTTTCGCTGAGTGGCCATGTTTTCGATTCTTTAGTCTTCAATAATGTATCGTCTAACCGAGTCACCAGATCCGACGACGGAGCACTGGTTTCCACCATGCATTTTTTCTCGGCAGGTGTCTGCTGCTTTAGCCCTTTTTCCGCATTGCTCTTGGCCTGATTGAACTCAAAACGACTACACCCTGATAAAGCTAACCCCAAACAGAGGGTCAGTATCAGCAGACCCTGCGAAGAATATTTTTGAGAGACACAGGCGATCAGGTTTTTAATTTGCGGGATCTTCATTTACATCGACTTCAGAAACAGAAATTAGCCGCATGATAGCGTAATGCTGACTAAACATCTAAAGCCGGCTCGCTTCCTCTGTACTAGGCACTTTGCTCTTCACGCATATTCACCAGTAACTCTTTATAGCCATCGCCCCAATGCTTGAGATCCATCAATATCGGTTCCAGCGTGCGGCCAAACTCGGTCAGGCTGTATTCCACCCGTGGCGGTACTTCGGCATACACTTCGCGATGCAGAATGTTGTCGGCTTCCAACTCGCGTAATTGTAATGTCAGCATGCGCTGAGTTACGCCGGGCATCATGCGGTGCAGCTCGTTAAAGCGTTTTGTGCCACTCAATAAATGAAACAGGATCACGCCTTTCCATTTGCCACCAATCACGGATAACGCTGCACTGACTGAGCAGCTAAAACTGCAAGGTTGTCGACTAGCCATCTTTGTTCTCCATTAGTATACAAAATGATACTACATCACATTTTTGTACGTACTTACTAATAAGTTTGTTTAATGATACAACAAGAATGAATTTAATGATTGGAGCACAACATGACTAAACAACAGATCTTGAATGCGTATGCATTTCGTCACGCCTGCAAAGCATTTGATAGCGACAAAAAAATCAGTGATGACGATTTTGAACTGATTCTGGAAACCGGACGCTTATCACCCAGCTCGTTTGGCTTTGAACCGTGGCAATTTCTGGTGATTCAAAATCCGGTATTGCGGGAAAAACTATTGCCGCTGGTGTGTGGGCAGCAGCAGGTTCCGACGGCGAGCCATCTGCTCATTACATTGTCGCGTCGTGGTGACAGCCTGAAACCGGGTAGCGATTATCTGACTCGTTTTATGCAGGAAGTGCAGAAATTGCCGGAAGAAGTTGTAAAGATGAAAGGTGATTTTTACGCGTTATTCCATCGTGAACTGTTTCAACTGGCAGGCGATGAACGCAAAATTGCTGATTGGGCTGCAAAACAAACCTATTTGCCGATGGCGAATATGATGACCACGGCAGCCCTGCTGGGGATTGATTCATGTCCTATGGAAGGTTTTAAACAGCAGGAAGTGGAAAACTTCTTAGCCCAAGAGATCGATCTGGATTTAACAACCTTTGGGGTCGCGCATATCACGGCTTTTGGTTATCGCAAGGCGGAACCAGCCAGAGCGAAAACCCGCCGTGCGGCTGCGGATGTCGTGCAATGGTATTAAGTTTGTAAACCATCATGCCGGTGTATTCCCTCCGGCATGATTTATTTTTACATCTATGATTAGAAATTTGGCAAGTGCTTCACGCGGCGCTTCACTTCTTCCTGTTTGCCCGCATTAAATGGGCGTGCATCCGGGCTGCCTAAGTAACCACAAACACGACGGGTCACCGAGACTTTTGTCGAGTCATGATTGCCGCATTTCGGGCAGGTAAAGCCCTTGCTGGTACAATCAAATTCACCTGTATAACCGCATTCATAACACTCATCGATCGGTGTATTGGTGCCGTAATACGGCACGCGGCTGTAGCTGTAATCCCAGACGTTTTCCAAGGCTTCCAGATTGTGCTGAATGTTTGGATATTCGCCGTAGCAGATAAAACCACCATTCGCGATTGGCGGGTAAGCCATCTCAAAGTTCAGTTTGGCGTATGGGTCAACCTTCTTCTCTACGTCTAAGTGGTAGCTGTTGGTGTAATAACCTTTCTCGGTAACACCATCGACCAGACCAAACTCTTTGGTGTCGAGATTGCAGAAACGGCTGCACAGGTTTTCACTTGGTGTGCTGTAGAGGCTGAAACCATAGCCGGTTTCGGCTTTCCATTTATCCACGGCATCACGCAATTTCTGCACAATCGCAACACCTTTTTGGCGCAGCACTTCATCATCAAACACATGCACTTTGTCGCCAAACAGGGCGTTGATCGTTTCATGCACACCGATGTAGCCCAGTGAAATGGAAGCGCGGCCATGTTTAAAGATTTCCGAAACGTCATCATCCGCTTGCAGGCGCACACCACAAGCACCTTCCATATACAGGATCGGCGCAACGCGCGCTTTCACGCCATTCAGGCGTTCAATACGTGCCATCAGTGCTTTTTTACACAGACGCAGGCGGCTATCCAACAGATCATAGAAATGAGCTTCATCACGCGCTTCCAGTGCAATACGCGGCAGGTTCAGACTCACCACGCCTAAGTTATTGCGACCTTCATGGATCATCTTGCCATCTTCTTCATACACGCCAAGGAAGCTGCGGCAGCCCATTGGGGTTTTGAATGAACCAGTGACTTTAACTACCTGATCGTAGTTCAGGATATCCGGATACATGCGTTTGCTGGCACATTCCAGTGCCAGTTGCTTGATGTCGTAGTTCGGGTCAGATTTCTTGTGGTTGATGCCATCACGGATCGCAAACACCAATTTTGGGAACACTGCAGTTTTATGATTCTTACCTAAACCAGCAATGCGGTTTTGCAGGATCGATTTCTGGATCAAACGTGATTCCCAGCTCTCGCCCAGACCAAAACCAAAGGTGACAAACGGAGTTTGACCATTGGCGGTATGCAGCGTGTTTACTTCATATTCCAGCGACTGGAATGCGTCGTAACACTCTTTTTCGGTGCGAGACAGCGCATAGGCATCGGCATCGGGAATATTCCATTCCACCGCGACCTGATGGTGTTTCTCATAACTTTTAGTGACGTAAGGTGCCAGCACCTCATCAATACGGTTGATGGTGGTGCCGCCGTAAATATGGCTGGCCACCTGTGCAATGATCTGTGCGCTGACGGCAGTAGCCGTCGAGATCGATTTTGGCGTATCGATTTCTGCGTTACCCATTTTAAAACCGTGGGTCAGCATGCCTTCCAGATCAATCAACATGCAGTTGAACATTGGGAAGAAAGGGGAGTAATCCAGATCGTGGAAATGGATCTCGCCTTTTTCATGCGCCTGCACCACATCACGTGGCAGCAGATATTGTTTGGCATAATGTTTTGCCACGATACCGGCCAGCAGATCGCGTTGGGTTGGGATCACTTTGCTGTCTTTGTTGGCGTTTTCGTTCAGCAGTTCGGCATTGGTCTGCTGGATCAAGCCTTGGATCTCTTTATTCAGGCGACCCTGTTTCTCACGCGCTAAATCGCGATCGTGACGGTATTCAATATAGGCACGCGCCAACTTCTTATGCGGGCCTTCCATCAACAGGTTTTCGACCAGCGTTTGTACTTCACTGATGTCGACTTCATCGCGTCCGGCTAACAGCGATGCGATCTGACCAGCCACTGAGGCGCAATACGCGTCGTCTCTCACATGCACGGCTTCAGCTGCTTTGGCGACAGCTTGCCATATGCGTGAGCCATCAAACGATACGCGGCATCCGTCGCGTTTGATTACCAGCGGTTTTGCTTGCATTTTTTCTCGCCCTCATGCTAGTCCGACAATGGTGTGTCGTTGTGGTAGTAATACTATATATAGTTCATCTGGACGGGGATTTAACTATATATTGCGATTTTATTCTGAAAGATAGTCGACATTTTTTTGATCTAAAACAGAGAATCTGGATATTTGGATAGCGCTGCATCAGCTAAAAAAAGTGAAATTTGTGAGGTCAAACCACTTGATAATCCTGTAGCCCTTGGTAAATAAGGGCTGACAAAAATCAGCAGGCAAATGGCAAAAAAATGGAGCCGCACAACGCGACTCCCTGATAACGATAAACTAGGAACGATAAACCAGGTTCACATTTTGACCGGGCAAAAATCAGGGCAACTGTGGGCCTGCCGCGATCAGTCGTTTACCTTGCTCATTGTCGGTGTACTGCGCGAAATTTTTGATAAACCGTTGCGCCAGATCTTCTGCTTTCGTCTGCCATTGTGCAGGGTCGGCGTAAGTATCACGCGGATCGAGGATCTGCGGATTTACGCCTGGTAGATCAATTGGCATCGCCAAATTAAAGATCGGCAACGTTTTCATTGGTGCTTTATCAATAGACCCATCCAGAATTGCGTCGATAATAGCGCGAGTATCATGGATCGAAATCCGCTTGCCGGTGCCATTCCAGCCGGTATTCACCAGATAGCAATCCGCCCCGGCTGCTTCCATCCGTTTCACCAGCACTTCACTATATTGGGTCGGGTGCAGCGTCAGGAAGGCTTTACCAAAGCACGCCGAGAAGGTGGGGGTTGGTTCGGTAACTCCGCGCTCCGTGCCTGCCAATTTGGCAGTAAAGCCAGCCAGGAAGTGATATTGCGTCTGATCATGCGTCAGTTTGGATACCGGTGGCAATACGCCAAACGCATCTGCGGTCAGGAAAATCACTTTCTTCGCAGGGCCGGCTTTCGACACCGGTTTAACGATATTTTGAATGTGGTAGATCGGATAAGAGACACGCGTATTTTCAGTGATCGAATTGTCATCAAAATCGACATTACCTTCCGCATCAACGGTGACATTTTCCAGTAATGCATCACGGCGGATCGCATTATAAATATCCGGCTCGGCTTCTTTGCTCAATTTGATGGTTTTAGCGTAGCAACCGCCTTCAAAGTTGAACACACCATCATCGTCCCAGCCATGCTCATCATCACCAATCAACAACCGTTTAGGGTCAGCAGACAAGGTGGTTTTACCAGTGCCGGAAAGACCAAAGAAGATCGCTACATCCCCCTCTTTACCGACATTGGCAGAGCAATGCATAGAAGCAATGCCACGCAATGGCAGCAGGTAGTTCATGACCGAGAACAGGCCTTTTTTCATCTCGCCACCATACCAGGTGCCACCGATGACTTGCATATTCTCGGTTAAATTGAAGGCGACAAAGTTTTCAGAATTTAAGCCCTGTTCTTTCCAGTTCGGGTTAACGGTTTCGGCACCATTCAGCACGACAAAATCAGGTTCAAAACCTACTAATTCTTCATCGGTTGGGCGAATAAACATGTTTTTGGCAAAATGCGCCTGCCAGGCCACTTCGGTAATAATGCGGACTTTCAAACGGCTATCCGGGTTGGCGCCGCAAAAGCCATCAATCACAAACAGACGTTTGTTGGACAATTCTTCTACGACTAGTTTTTTCAGCTCAGACCAGATCGCCGGTGTGATCGGTTTGTTGTCATTTTTACCGCCATTGGACCACCAAACGGTGTCGCGCGTGACGTCATCCATCACTAAATATTTATCTTTCGGAGAACGGCCAGTGAACACGCCGGTCTTGACGTTGACGGCACCGAGTTTGGTCACTACGCCGCGTTCATAGCCAACCAGCTCCGGGTTTAGTTCCTCTGCGTACAACTGATCGTATGAGGGGTTGCGAATAATGTCTTTAACGTTGTGGATACCATAGCATGCAAGGTCTAAACGGGCAGTCGTCATAAGTTTGCTCCTGAGTGTGACCAGTAGGGGTAGTCAGTACAACTGGATTCAAGTTTAGGAGCTTCTGCCGTTATTTATGCTGCTAACTTCAAATAATGCAGATGAGCTTACACTTTTTGTGGATTAAATTTGTTTTGCGATCGATCCAGCAGATCGTAGCCATTTGAGGTGTAAGAATGTTGAGTTAAGGTGACGGCGCAGACCGTCACCCAATGACATGATTAATGCAATACGGTTTTAGGTTCTTCCGGTGGCGTCAGTTGATCATTAAAGATCTTCGCCAGATCTTCTGCGGAAAAATGATATTCCGTCCCGCAATAATCACAGTCCATTTTAATTTCGTTCTGTTCTTCTAATAAAGAATCCACTTCTGCTTTGCCAATTTGCAAAATGGCGGCTTCGCAGCGGGCGCGCGAACAGTTACAAACAAAACTAACCGGTTGCGGATCAAACAGGCGCACTTCCTCTTGGTGATACAGGCGATACAGCACTTCCTGCACCGATAGATTGAGTAATTCTTCGCTTTTGATGGTATCGGTTAGCGTGGTGACATGCTCAAAATCGAGGGTATGTTGCTCGGTGTTAATGTTCGGCATCACCTGCAATAACATGCCGGCCGCTTTCGGTAATTCATCATGTGGTTCAGTTTTTATCCAGATGCGGGTTGCCAATTGTTCTGACTGCGCGAAATATTTTTCCAGACAAGCCGCTAAGGTGTCGCCATCCAGCGCGACCACGCCTTGATAACGTTCACCTTCTTCCGGAATCACAGTGATCATCATATGACCTTCACCGATCAACTCATGCAGGCCGGCATTTTCAGCAATCACGCCGTCGTAACGAGCGACACCGCGCATCTGCTGTAAATGGTTACCATTGATCACGGCAAACCGCACCGGGCCATTCCCCTGTAACTGCACGGTAATCGCGCCTTCAAATTTCAACGTCGCGGTCAGCAGGCTGGTCGCCACCAACAGCTCACTCAATAAACGCTGAATGGCTTGTGGGTAATGATGGCCGCATAGCATGTCATGGGTGGTTGCGCTCAACTGCACCAACTCGCCACGCACTTCATAATGTTCAAATAAAAAACGATGTAATTGATCGGGTGTTTGACTCATTTCAGGCATTCTCTGTGTGTAATTCGGAACAACGCATCCGCGTTATTCGCCTTGTTTGAAGCGCATAAGATCGCGCCGTTGTTTTTTATCCGGTTTACTGTCCGGATGGGGCGAATACAGGGTATTTAAGCGGCGGGCTTCCGCATTGCGTTCGCGTTTAACAATACTTTCTGCGGTCTCGCGATACAGCAATTGTGCTTGTACCGCTGAGAGGCGTTGGATACTTAATGCCAGCACCACGATTTCTTTTTCATCAAATCCCTGACGCAGGCGGATGGTGGCCCCCACCTCAACCTGTTTGCCCTGTTTAGTCCGCTGACCGTTATAGTGCACTTTACCGCCTTCGATCATACTGCGGGCTAAGGCCCTGGTTTTACAAAAACGGGCCGCCCACAACCACTTATCGAGGCGGATCTCTTTGTCATCTGCAGGTTCTGACATGGTAATTTTCCGTTTTTATTTGTTATTAGTTTATCAGAAGCAAATATCAAGGCGAACAACTCACATAGTTCTATCCTCAAACTGCTGAAAATTTGATATACTAGCCGGCCTGCTTGTGTTACCCGCTCAGAGTAATGCACCCCGGATCTGATAAAGATGGCATGCCGCCATCGTGTTTTTCTTGTTCTGAATGGAGGGAACAATGGCTTTCGCTGCCAACAAGCGCTCCGTCATGACCCTGTTCTCCGGCAATGACATGTTTAGTCACCAGGTACGTATCGTCCTGGCCGAGAAAGGTGTGACCTTTGATATCTGCATGGTAGATGTAAACAATCTGCCAGAAGAACTGCTGGAGTTAAACCCATATAACTCTGTTCCAACTCTGGTTGATCGTGATCTGGTGCTCTACACCTCTCGCATCATCATGGAATATCTCGATGAGCGTTTCCCACATCCGCCGTTAATGCCGGTTTATCCGGTGGCTCGTGGTAACTGTCGTCTGATGATGCACCGTGTCGAACTGGACTGGTACACTCTGGCAGACAAGATCCTGAATAATGCACCGGATGCAGAAGCTGCTCGCAAACAATTGCGTGAAAGTCTGCAATCGATGGCCCCACTGTTCCAGGAATATCCTTATTTCATGAACGAAGAATTCAGCCAGGTAGATTGCTACATGGCACCACTGATGTGGCGCTTGCCAATCATGGGTATTGAATTTACGGGCAAAGGTGCCAAAGAGCTGAAGGCTTATATGACTCGCTTGTTTGATCGCGATTCATTCCAGGCTTCACTGACTGATGTTGAACGTGAAATGCGTAACGGATCACTGTAATGGAACCGAACATGACGCCCAGTCGCCCCTATCTGTTGCGGGCTTTCTATGAATGGTTGCTGGATAATGATATGACGCCGCATCTGTTAGTAGATGCTAATGCGCAGATGGTTCAAGTGCCGCAACAATTTGCGCGCGACGGACAGATTGTTCTGAACATTGCTCCGCAAGCAGTGGTTGCTTTCACGATGGACAAAGAAGCGGTTAGTTTCAATGCCCGTTTTGGTGGTGTACCGCAACAGGTTTATATTCCCATGGCCGCGGTGCTGGCGATCCATGCCCGCGAGAATGGTGTCGGTACATTTTTCCCGCCGGAACCTGCGTATGCAGTTTGGCTGGAGGATGAGACATCATCACCGGAAAAGTCGGAAGTCACAGATGATGAGGCACCTAAACCACCTCGTCCGGATGGTCGACCGACATTACGAGTGATCAAATAAAATAAAAAAGGGAATCTGAGATTCCCTTTTTTATTGCTGCATAATGCTCACTGCTGAACGTATTCAAATACCCGGATCACTTTTTCCACGCCAGACACATTGCGTGCGATCTCTACCGCCAGCTCGCCTTCATCACGGGTAACTAATCCCATCAGGAATACCTGACCATCTTCTGTCACCACGGTAATATGGCTGCTGTCGAAATGCTTTTCAGCAATCAGCATGGTACGCACTTTAGATGTGATCCAGCTGTCATGAGAGCGGATGTCATAACCAATCGGTTCGGCGATCTTAATTTCATTATAGATTTTGCGTACGCCGGGCTGACGTTCCACCATCGCACGGACTTCTTCACTGTGTTTACGATGTGGTGTTTGTCCGACCAGTAAGACGATACCGTTGTTGCTGTTAATGGATATGTGACTGATACGTGAGATATCGGTACGTTCCGACAGTTCATGCCGCGCATTCAGCTCAATTTTTTTATCATCCATCTGCGCAGTGACGGTGCGTCGATCTTTTGCTATCACCACACCAGTCGTTGCTCCACCGGCCAGTAAGACGCCGACACAGCCTTGCAGTAACAATAAACTGACTAGTGATAACGGGAGCAATTTACGCAACATAACAATTCCTCAATCAATTATTGGGGGAACAGGGTTTGGTCTATCAAATCGCTTAGACAGTTTAATACCAGCAAATGTACTTCCAGAATGCGCGAAAAACGGGCAGAAGGACAGCGGATTTCAACATCACTCTGCCCCAGTAAACCGGCCAGTTCGCCACCATATCCGGTATTTAATATCACCATGGTCATGTCGCGAGATAACGCCGCTTCTGCCGCATGGATCAACTCCCGGTTATCTTCTTCGGTGGTGATCAACACTAAAATATCACCTTGCTGGCCGAGAGCCCGGATCTGGTGGGCGTAGACATCTTCAAATTTGCCGTAATGGCTGAGTGAACTCATCAGGTTGCCGTCACAGGTCAGTGCAATGGCGGGCAGTGAGGGGCGTGCCGTTTCAAAACGACTCATCAGATGTGATACAAACAATTGCGCCAAGGCGGCAGAGGCGCCGTTACCACAGGCAAGGATCTTGTTACCGTTCAACAGACAGATGGCGAGCATCTGAGCTGCGGTCTGGATGCTTTCGGATAACACCTCTGCGGCAGCGATTTTGGTCTGAATACTTTCGGTAAAATTTTCTCTGATCCGATCCAACCCGGTTCTCCTAAAATGCGTTTTTTAACCAGCTACATTGCCCGTCATCGTACGACACTATGTCAAAACGGCAAGCCTGATGTGCTTCGTTGATCTGCTGATTTAATAAAAAATAGCGGGCAGTGTGGCGAATTTTCTGTTGTTTGGCCGGCGTTACTGATGATAACGCACCACCGTAATCACGTGAGGCCCGGTAGCGGACCTCAACAAACACCAGAGTCTGGTGCTCTCGCATAATTAAATCAATTTCGCCCTGACGACAGCGATAATTGGCGCTGACGAACAACAACCCCTGTTGCTCGAGAAAGCTGCGGGCCTGTTGTTCGTAGTATTGTCCCTTATTGTACCGGCTGAGGGATGGCGGGTTGAGTGGTCGCTGGTTCATTACTTAATTGCCCGTTGCTGTAACGAGTCCAGATCAAATCGCGAATAATGACGCCGTCCGTGGTGACGTGTATTACGCCGGTCAGGCCATTCATTGTCATATCGGGGTTTTGACGCAACTCGCTTAATTGATTTACCAACGAACCGGCATCATGTCCCATGGCATACAACCGCAGTTGATCGCCACTGGCTTGCGGTAATACGGCGGTTGCCTTAGCAAATTCATCCGGTGTCCGATTCAGCATCCATGGCATATCACCCAGTTGCATGCCGTTGAGTGCCAGTGCAACGTCTGGTTTCAGCCCACTGCTATTACTTTTGGAGCCTAAGTAATAGGTTGGTCTGACTGGCATGTTTCCTAACATCATATCGACACTGGATTTAATATTAGAGGCTTCAAATGCTGATGCCAGCATATAAATCGCATCCACCCGATTAGGATCATTGGCGGGGTCATCGGCTAATGACTGCACCTGTCCGGCCTGTAATGTCTCGCCTTTACCGCCTAATTTCTGACGTAACAGGCTTAACAGTTCATCACGGCTACGGAATTTAGCGATGTCTGCATCGCCGAGATCCAACGATTTCCAGTAACTGTTAAAACCTGCTGCTGTGCGGTCGCCCAAGGGGGTGGATGGTAACAGCAATAATGGGTGCTGCATGCCATCTTCATGGACCTTCTGGGCAATTTGAGCTGCTTCCGCTTCCGGTGACAGCGAAAAATAGTAGAGATTATCGGCCGCGGGTTGTCCATCTAATTGATTTAAGGCTAATACCGGTAGCGAGGTATGACTAGCAACCAATTGTTCCACTTTGTTCTTTTGTAACGGGCCGATGATCAGTTGTGCCCCTTCTTTTTCCGCCCGTGCCAGCAGTTCTGGCATTGATTGGCTGTTTTCATCGTAATAACTCAGCGTCAGTTTATTACCTGTCGCCAGATTGGCTTGTTCCAGACCCGCTTTCAGCGCACTTGCTGGGCCGGCTAATTTGCCTGACAGTGGCAACAAAACCGCAACCTTCTGGATCTGTGTGGTCGCGATTACGCCGCGGTTATCATCGGCAATGGTCGGCTGTGTCGGTGTAGCTGCAGGCGTGAACAAGTTTGCTGCCGGATGTTCCGGATGGCGTTGTTGCCAGTCAGCATATTGTCTGGCCTGATCTTGCTGCGTTTTACTGATTTGTGCCAATTCAAACCAGCCGGCTGCTTTTTCCCGTTTCATGCGGTTGGCTGCATTGACGTAGGTTTTCAGCGTGGTGATATCGCTGCCTTGCAATAACAACCAGATCTGCTGGTGATTTTTACTGGCGGATTCCCCGTTTAAGTAAGCATCCAGCGAGATCAGACTATTCGCCGCTGCTGTTTTCTGGCCGGTTTTTAGCAACAGATCAGATTGCAGGCGATAATAAAATTGCACGGTAATGCTGTCTAATGGCCGCAAATCGATACCGGCAATGCGGTTCAATGCTTTGCTGGATTGCCCTTGCTTGCCAAGCTGTAATGCATTCAGCAGACGCAAGGCGACTTGCTGGCGAGGTGTGGTGGCTTCTCGGGCCAATTGTTGCTGAATCGCATTGGCCTGTGAGCTATCGCCATCAGCGATCAAACGACGCGTGGCTAATACTTGCAGTGCAAAACGGTTTTCCGGTGCGGCATTATCTATGTGAGTCAGATACCACTGGCTGTTGTGTGTAAGCGGCCCGAAGGCATTGAGTGTGGCGCTATCGTCACTACTGTCATCGCGATTTCCAGTCGCACAACCTGACAATAACAGGACAATGGCAAACAGCCACCAGAAATATGGTACAGTGCGCAACTTGCTAACCCGGCTCAAGATTTATCTCCAACCCATCTATGTCTGGCTCTTAGTGTAATCTTCACACCACAATGAAACAAATTTTCGACAGGAGTTTTCATGACTGTATCACCTTGTCTGTATATCGTACCGACGCCGATTGGTAACCTGTCGGATATTACATTGCGTGCGATCGAGGTTTTAAAGAGTGTCGATTGTATCGCGGCGGAAGATACCCGCCACAGCGGCATTTTGCTACAACACTTGCAGGTCAAGGTACCCATGCTGGCATTGCATGATCACAATGAACAGCAACGGGCTGGTGTGTTGATCCAACGCATTCAGCAAGGGCAAAGTATTGCGCTGATTTCTGACGCCGGTACGCCGCTGATCAGCGATCCCGGTTACCATTTGGTGAAAGCCTGCCGAGATGCGGGTATCAAAGTCGTGCCATTGCCTGGGCCTTGTGCAGCAATCACGGCATTGAGTGCGGCTGGGTTGCCAACCGATCGCTTTGTTTTTGAAGGTTTTTTACCAGCAAAAGAAAAGGGAAAAGAAGATCGCTTACAAGCGTTGGCTGATGAAACCCGTACTATGGTGTTTTATGAATCACCACGTCGGGTGATGGATACTTTAACTGCGATGTATCAGGTATTTGGTGAACGTCAGATTGTCATCGCCCGTGAGTTGACCAAAACCTTCGAAACATTACACAGCTTGCCGCTTTCTGAAATGCTGGCGTGGTTGCAGGAAGATGATAACCGCACTCGTGGTGAGTTCGTGCTGATGTTGGCAGGTAAAGCCGATAACAGTGATGAATTACCGGCCGAAGTATTACGCACTTTAACACTGCTGATGGTAGATTTACCGTTGAAAAAAGCGGCGGCGTTGACGGCTGAAATTTATGGTGTGAAAAAGAATGCACTCTATGCGTGGGGCTTGGAAAAGCAGAATTCTGAGAGATAGTTTGCTGTGTGGGCGTAACCTCCCTATAATGCGCGCGGGGTTGGCCGGGCAGTCGCCGTCTTGTTGTTGTGCCTTCGGGTAGACAAACAGGAGGGAGGAAAGTCCGGGCTCCACAGGGCAGGGTGCCAGGTAACGCCTGGGAGGCGTAAGCCTACGACCAGTGCAACAGAGAGCAAACCGCCGATGGCCCGCAAGGGATCAGGTAAGGGTGAAAGGGTG
>MTLE01000976.1_pt1 | contig 27348 bp, 26 predicted proteins | sample 1982461 | NCBI WGS metagenome assembly MTLE01 (sample SAMN05712605, study PRJNA340218) | biofilm metagenome | isolation source: sample SPL anode biofilm adapted to -200 mV | place: USA | collected 2012-02-03
ATATAACGGGACAGTAGTGATTCAAATCAATAATTGTGTAATACCTGTAATTTTATGTATTTATAAATAAATGGTCATTGCTGATTATTTAATTCATTCGAATTACAACTTGGTAAAGTGTGTCAAATTCGCGCGATGGGAGTGATTGTCGCGCACTGGGTCATTGCGATGCTGTGGCGTGGCTTTGGTGCCAGCCCGTAATGGGTTCAATAATCGCCTATCTAGTGAATGCCATTCTCCTTCATCCCGTTGGATTCTGGCGGCTGCGCAATCGCTGTCGGCTGCGTGAGCTATCGAAAATGGTTTAAGTTTATTTGTGTGTGGTTTAGAGAGGTTTGCCTGTGGCAACTCCTTGTATTAGTTTGGTGATTAACTGGTTGCGATAAGCATGTCGATTGGATATTTTAGTAGATTATGGTATGAAATATGCTATTATTGCATAGCAATCATTTTCCGGACGAGTCGGCATTTGCTAATTATGCATGCCAGCCTGATTAGGGCAGGGGTTGAGAAAGCGGAACGCCAGTTGCGCGTGTTCGATTCGCGTTCCATCGGGGCGGCGTTTACGTTAATTGAACTGCTGGTAGTGATTGCCATTATTGGCATTTTAGCCGCCTTGTTGTTGCCGGCGCTTACCCGGGCCAAAGCCAAAGCCAGGGACATCCAATGTCGCAACAACTTGCGGCAGATTACGTTGGGGCTGGCGATGTATGTCCATGACACGGGCTGCTATCCTTTACTGAGTTTGCCCACTTCCACCAATGGGTTTCATCACTGGGCGGTGCTATTGCGCCCCTACACGCAAAGTGATTGGGGGAGCGCTCTTTATAACTGTCCCGCGCACCAAAGTGGCGGGGCATTTGTCGCGAAAAGCGATAAAAACTATCCCCCTGTATCGGCTTCCTGGATTAACGACAGTTATAGCTTCAACCAAGGTGGCGTGGGGGGATATTTTCAGTGGGGCCGGCCAGTGGACTATCAACTTGATGCATTTAGCGGTTACTTTGGGGATCCGAAGGCTGAAGGTAGTGGACCACTAGGCCTAAATAACGCCAAAGAAAACCTGGCACTCGCGCCCAGTAGCTTGATTGTGTTGGGGGATGAAACATTGTTTTTTGGTGGCGGCTTTTTCATTAAGAGCGATGGGTTTCTGGGCCGCAGTTCTTACTTAATGGATTTGGCTCAATCCGATTCAAAATATAAATTTATTTCACCCATTGCCGATCTGCGGGATTGGCTGAAACGACGCCATCAAGGCAAATTGAATTTCTCCTTCTGTGATGGACACGTTAGTAGCATCCGTGCCGATGCGGCGCTCTTTAGTAGTGCGCGTGAAGATTTGGCGATGTGGAATATTGACCATCAGCCTCACGATGATATTCTATATCCCGCCCCCACTCGGTAAATTTAGGGCCAGGCTATAGTAAAAAGACAAATCGGCCTTTTTTATCGCACTTTTGTCACTTTTCGATTAATTCAAAGGTCCAAACCAATGGGGTATCTCCAAGGTTCGCCGGATAATGCCGCAGGTTAAGTAGCTAAACCGAATTATGAGAGCATGCCAATGCCTTGATTGTCGATGGTATTTACTATTGTTATTCACAAAACAATGAATAATACTAAAAAACGGTTGCCTGGTATGTAATATGCTGGTTGTTTTAGCTGAACCAACACCAAACAATAAACCAAAGCTCAAGTCCTAAGGGGTCATTGAGCCGCTTCTATGAACTCATTAAATAAATTTGGAGAGAGAGGGGATTCGGGAAATAAAAGGGATAGCGCAAGGGTTCCATCGGGGGACGGAGGCTGTTACCAGCCAGCAATGCCTGCCCGCCAGTTAAAACCGGGCCGCAAAGCAGGGGCAAAATGGTGGGGGATGCTGCTGGTTTTAACACCCGCATCGCTGCTTGCTGCCCAATTGGAATTGGTATCCCAACCCGCCGCTGGATTTCCGATAAGTGTTACCGCCGGGGGTGCTTCTTATGCTTTGTCCATCACGCCCAATGGCCACCACGCGCTCTTCATCAGTTCCGCCAATAATCTAGCAAGCAACACACTGCCATCGAGTTATTTAGATTTGTACGTCCGCTGCTTAACCAATAGTTCAATGGCTTTAGTAAGTGTTGATGCTTCCGGCACGCATAGCGGCAATGGCAATTCGGACTTTGGCGCCCTCACGCCAGACGGCCGGTATGTGGTGTTTCAAAGTGAGGCTAATGATTTGGTTCCCAATGATTTAAATGATCAGAGCGACGTGTTCCTTCGCGATCTAGTGGCGGGCACCACCCAGTTGATCAGCGTAAATGCCGCGGGTTCCGCTAGCGGCAATGGCAAATCCTTGCATGCCGTGATTACCCCCGATGGCCGTTATGTGGCCTTTGCCAGTTCGGCGAGTGATTTGGTCGGCCAAGACAATAACGGTCTCATGGATGTTTTTGTGCGTGATCTTCACACCGGCAAAACCACCTTGGTGAGCCGGGGAGCCCAAGCAGGCTATGAAGCGGAAGTTAGCGCTTCGGATAATCCGGTTATTTCCGACGATGGCCGGTATATTGCGTTTGTCAGTTCGGCGGCTAACTTGGTGAGTTCGGCCACGAATGCCACGCGTGAAGTTTATCTTAGTGATTGGGCGGCGGGAACCACCTATTGGGTTAGCCAAAACGCCTTGGTGGGAAATTCACGCGAGGCGTATAGCCCGGTGATGTCTGCCGACGGCCAATTGGTGGCTTTTAAAGCGATCAATGCGCAATCGGTCCAAATTTTTCGCTGGGCAATGGCAGGAGGGGCTCTAAGCACCGTGGCGACCAACGCCGCGGGCATTGGCTCATTGGTGCCCGATAATTTTGGGCCCGCCATTAGCGGGGATGGCCGGTATGTGGCCTATACCGAGGCGGCGAATGATTCCGGCATCAGCCGGGTGATGCGCTGGGATGGCCAGAGCGATTATTCCCAACTAGTTAGCATTCCCCAGCATGCGCCCGATAGCGAGGAGGGCACTAGCGATAGCGTGTCCATGTCACCCGACGGCCGCTATGTGGCGTTTATCAGCAGCGCGGGAAATTTGGTCGATCAAGCCGTGAGTGGCGATTTTGAAGTTTATGTGCGCGATATGCAGGAGGGAGTCACCCGGCTGGCTTCCGTCACTCCCGATGGCATTGGGGGCGGTGGAGCCGACGCGGCTACGCCCGTGTTATCGTCGGATGGCCAGATCGTTCTTTTTGATAGTATCAGCGGGGCGCTTTGCCCCAATGACGGCAACGATTCGAGTGATGTTTTTATCCGTGATCTCAGCCAAGGCAGCACGGAATTGCTTTCGCCAGGCTTGGCGAGCATACCCGCCGGATCGCTTTTCGCCTACAGCACTCTGGATAACAATGCGCTCAGTGCCGATGGCCGTTATGTGTTGTTCGAAAGTTATTCCGATGTTTTGGCGGCGGCGGATACCAATGGGATGATGGATGTGTTTGTTCGCGACCGCCAAATGGGCGCCAATATTTTGGTGAGCGTTAACGCCGCGGGAACAGCCAGCGGCAATGGGGCTTCTTACGGGGCCACTCTCAGCGCTGATGGCCGGTATGTGGTGTTTTTAAGCGCCGCCAATGATTTGGTAGCGAACACCACCAATGCCTATACCAGCGTGTTCGTGCGCGATCTCGTGGCGGGAACCACGCGTTTAGTGAGCGCCACTCCCAGCGGTGGAGCGGCCTCTGGGTCATGCTCGAGCGCGTCGGTCAGCGCCGACGGGAAATTCGCCGTGTTCTGGAGCAGTGCCGCCAACGGCATCGTCAATACCACTTACCGAAATAACGTCTTTCTGCGCGATTTAGAGGCGGGTGCCACGTTCTTGGCCGGTTCCAATACTGTGTCCGATCCCGTCCCCTTAGTCAGCGCCAATGGCCGGTTTGTGAGTTATCATGCGCAGTACATCAGCGACCTCTACGTGTTGGATGCCCAAACCCGCGCTAGCCGCAGGTTAACCATTTATTCCGCGGCCGAAGTTTTCAGCGTTTCGGGAGATAAAATCGCTTTTTTGGAAATCACCAATAGCCAGCAAAACTTGGTGGTGGCCGATTTGGCGGCAGGCACCCGCAAGGCGATTGCTTTGGGATCGGGCGCTACTGCCAGGCAACAAGCTTTGGGGATGAGTGCCGACGGCCGCTGGGTGGCGGTGAGCAGCGCAGTCGCACCAACCGGTGAGATTTCCAGTTCTTTCACCCAGGTATATCTCTGCGACATGGATAATGCCAATGTGGTGTTAGTCAGCGCCCGGGGGACGGGTAACGAGGCGGGCAACGGGGCCAGCACGCAGCCCAGAATCAGCGCCGATGGCCGCTTCGTCACTTTCCGCAGCGAAGCCAGTGATTTGGTCGCGGACGATTACAACGGGCAGCCGGACATCTTCCTTTTTGACCGGCTGGCGGGCAGCCTCACGCTATTAAGCCGCAATGCGGCTGGGCTGGCGGGCAATGGCCGTTCGGTGAGGGCGGAAATTTCCGGAAACGCGCAATGTGTGGCCTTCACCAGCGCCGCTTCGGATTTGGTCAACGCCGATTGGAACAGCGCCGTCGACGTCTTCAGCCTGGCGATAACTCCCGCCACTCCGTCCACCAATGCGGTGCCGGTGCAGTTATCCACCGTAACCAGTGCCAACGGCCAAACAACGGTTAGCTGGTCGGCCGCTCCCGGAAAAATCTATCGGCTGCAATACAGCGACACCTTGGCGCCAGCCGCATGGCAGGACCTGTTCGCTAAGGTGATTATTTCCGGAGAGGTTGCCTGGGCTGCGGATTCCAATAATTCAGGGCTCACGCAGCGATTTTACCGGGTTCGCATTGTAGAATAGACCTCGATTATGACTTGCTTGAACTAAAATAACCCAAGAAAGGTGGTTTATGTTTTACTCTAAAACTAGCCGCAAATCAGGATTCACACGCGCCGAGTTGGGAGTGGTGCTGGGGATATTGAGTGTGTTTGCACTCATGCTTCTGCCAGCAATGGCCACCCCGCGCGCCAAAGGAATCAGTTACACTTGCTTGGCCAATCTCCGGCTTATGATCCAAGCTTGGTCGATGTACAATCAAGACCACAACGGACGTTTGGTGATGAGTTTGCATGGGGGAGATGCTTACGGTGGGGCGGTGGCTTCGAATCCCAGGTATTCCCCTTGGGCAGCCGGCTGGCTGGATTGGACGCCGCAACCGGATAACACCAATATTCAGTTTTTAGCTTCGGATAAATATTCCAAACTGGCCCCATATCTCAATCATAAATCGCAACCTTTCCTCTGCCCGGCGGATGTCTTCGTCAGCCGGGCGCAGCAGGCCAATGGCTGGCATCGGCGGGCGCGCAGCATCTCCATGAGCATTGGAGTGGGCAATGGCAACGCGGAATCGGGACCGTGGAACGCAACCATGTATAGCCACGTAAAAACCGAGGCGGATTTCCTATATCCAGCTCCCAGGCAAACTTTCGTGTTTTTAGATGAAAATCCCGACAGCATTAACGATCCGGGCTTTTTTAGCCCCCAGGACGCTTCTACTTTGACGGATCAACCCGCTTCCTACCACGAAGCTGGCGGTGGTTTTGCCTTTGCCGACGGCCGGGCGCAGATCCAACGCTGGAGTGCCAGCCTGACAGCCCCAAAAACTATGCAGCCAAAGTTTATTAGTGGCGTAACAGCTCAGGTTCAAGCCCGCGACGCGGATCTGCTCTGGTTGAATTATCATTCCGCCCGGGTTTCCGCCAAAACATTTTAAGCCCACAGGGTAAAGTCAGCTAAAGATTATTGCCTGACATTTTTTAGGTTTTCACTCCGCTGGCGGCAACCAACTCCGCCAGCGGATTTTCACTTTCCACTTCAAGCTATTAGCCAGCAATGCTCCGCATCTTCGCCATGGACAGCCGTCAATGATTTCGGCAGCATGGGGCCACTTTACGACTATGAAAATCCAATGGATCTTGGCGGTGGCTTTATGTTTGCTGGCGGTGGGTGCCCGGGCGGGCGAGGCGGAATATGCCGCCCGCGTGTATACCAATAAGGCGGGGGCAACGCTGCCTTATCGCTTGTTGATTCCGGAGAATTACCAGCCGGGCAAGAAATATCCCTTAGTGCTGTTTTTGCACGGCGCCGGGGAAAGGGGTAACAACAACCAGGCCCAATTGGTGCACGGCGCGCCCTTGTTCCAAACGCCCCAAGTGCGGAAAGATTTCCCATGTTTCGTGATCGCGCCGCAATGTCCGGAAGGCAAAAAGTGGGTGGAGATCGATTGGGCGGCCGATTCCGGTGTTCAACCGGCCCAGCCGAGCGACCCCATGCAACTGGTTGTAGAATTGCTGATGCAATTACCCAAGGAATTTTCGATCGATGCCCAGCGTGTGTATGTGACGGGCCTTTCGATGGGCGGCTTTGGCACGTGGGATTTAATAACCCGTTATCCGAACCGGTTCGCGGCGGCAGCGCCGATTTGCGGGGGCGGTGACGCCAACGTGGCCGCCAAAGCGGTGAAAACCCCTATCTGGGCGTTCCATTCCAGCGATGATCCAGTGGTGAAAGTCATCCGGTCGCGGGCGATGATCGATGCCTTGCGCCAAGCCGGTGGCAAGCCGCGTTATACGGAATACGAGGGCTTGGGCCATTTCTCCTGGGGCAAAGCCTACTCCGAGCCGGAGTTGCTGCCCTGGATGTTTTCGCAACGCTTGCCCAAGCGCGCATCGTTCCCGGTTAAAGGCGCGTCAGTCTTGTGAGTTTTCACTGATGTAGGGAGGCGCGAGCTAGCGTGGCCTCCCTCCATCCTTAAGCTTCAATTACTGGCCCAACACCACGCGGGCGGCCACGGGGAAGTGGTCGCTCGGATGTTGGCCGTTGAGGTTGAAGAGCACGATTTCCGTCCACTCCGTCCGGGCGATATTCTGTCCCAGGATCCAATCGATCCGGTCGCTATTTTTCTTGGGGGTCTGATAACCATGGAATGAATTATGCTCGGCATTGCGGCGTTCTTGGGCGGTGAACCAGGTGTCGGTCAAGAATCCGTCCTCAACTAAAATATCGTAAGCTTTATTTTTGCGCGCCTCGGCATTGAAGTCCCCCACGAGAATGACGGGCAGCTTGGTTTTGAGTTCGATGATGCGTTGGCGGATTAATTCCGCGCCTTTTTCGCGGGCGCGCTGGATTTGGTGGTCGAGGTGGGTATTGATGAAGTAAAAATGCTGCTGGCTTTGGAGATCGCGAAATTTAACCCAGGTTACCATGCGGAGGCAGGTGTTGCTCCAAGTGGTGGAGGCGATCACGTTGGGCGTATCCGATAGCCAGTAATGGTCGAATTCCAGCGGTTCCAAGCGATTCGTGCGATAGAACACCGCCATGAACTCGCCCTTGCTACCCCCTTCACGCCCCAGGCCAATCCAGGCGTATTCCGGCTGGTCGGCGGCCATATCTTTAAGTTGTGAATAGACGCCTTCCTGCGTGCCGATGATGTCGGGATTGACCTGCCGTATGCAGGCCTGATTGGCGGGACGGCGCTGCGGCCAGGAGTTCGGCGGCGTGTCGCTGGCGTAACGCAGATTAAACGTCAGGATCGTAAGCGGTGAGTTGGTGGCGGCCAGAGTATTTGCCTTCAGATGCCCTAGCAAAAATGCAATTAGCATGAGGGCAGGCTGGACAGCCCATCGTCGGATTTTGGTTTTCATAAATTACTTCGGAATTCTTAGGTGGGACGCCTGCCGGGAGCAATCTCGGATTTAGAATTTTATTGTCCACCTCGGGGCAACAAAAAACGGGGAAGCTTGGCGCTTCCCCGTTGGGTGTATTTAGGAGGGTTGGTGCCGGTTGGAGTGAGCTTGATTTCTCCGCTCCTCCCTGCAGCAACCCAAGGGTGTTTATTTGAATTTTTGGTAGCCGGAGTTTTCGATGTACCACTGAAAATCCCTTTTGCCGGCCGCATCAAACGCTTTGGTCGGCAAGCCGGCATATTTCACCGGATAGAGCGAAGAGGGGCTGGTCCATTTGTGGATTTCAGAATGGCCATCCGCGAAGGAGAAGCCGCACGCGCCGTTGTGGTAGCTGGCCGGCACGTCTTGCCAATTGTTGACGGTGCGATTGTTAATAAAGTAACCGTCATTGATCGAATCGGCTTGCTCATCGATGGTCACCCAGGTCTTGGCCACATTTCCGACGTCGCTCAATTTTAAATACTGCCGGTATTCGGGGAAGCCCCAGTTCTTTCCTCCACGAGTGTTGGCGTCCGTGGGGCTGAAAAGGCCAAAGAAACAATTCATCGACAAACTGCGTAAGCGAGATGGGAAGCCTTTAGCTCTTTGCTTGGGCCCCACATAAACATCGGCTAAGCATTTGTAAACGCCAGGGGAGCCGCTGGTATATGTTCCGAGAACGCCGTTTTTTAAATAATTCAAATTGGTGACGCTATCAACTTTAATGCCTAGATCACCACTGCCGGAACCATCCCAAACCATGACATTATTGACCCAATTGCCATAGCGTTTGGCTTTAATTTCCGCAACAGTTTCGTCCACGCCGAAATTGTTGGCCACACGCTCATTGTAGTCCACTGTGTAAAGGTTCCAGGCCATCATGAGCTGGCGCAAATTGTTAAGGCAGCCAATGCCTTGAGCTTTGGTTTTCGCCTTGGATAGCGCGGGCAGCAACATGCCCGCCAAGATGGCGATGATGGCGATAACCACCAAGAGTTCGATGAGGGTGAATCCCCGGCGGCGGCGGCCGCCCGGAAGCATTCTGGGTATTTGGTTGGTAAGCATAGCAGATGTTTGGTTTAATTCATATCTACGCCGGACTGTGGAAAAAGCAACAGTGCGTTTGGTGGCACAGCCTGGTTTTTGAGAAATCCGCTATGGGTTCGCCAGAGGACCTCAACCACCGGTGGGCCGACGGAACATAGTTAATATTCTTAAGAATCTTTAATATTGAGTTTTAAGCCGGATGCGATTTTATCAAAAGCGCGGCTTGCCCTGATAATGAGTTGAAGGTATCCCTGGCTTTCGGATTTATGCACCCATCAATTTGGATCTGCGTTTGGAGTTTTTGGATGGTTTTGAGCCATCAAGTCATGGCTCTAACCGAAACTCCGGCGAATGCTGCCAAACCCTTGGAATATCTGCTGGTGATCACTGGGGGCGAGTTGTTGGAAGGGGTTTACCCGGATGCGCACACGCCGTTTATTGTTCGGACGCTGCGCCCTCTGGGCTGCCAATGCGTGGGAGTTATCATGGTGGATGATAACCGGGAGGATATCGTGCGGGCGTGCCGGTTCGCCACGAATCGCGCCCCGCTGGTCATCGTCACCGGCGGGTTGGGGCCAACTCCCAACGATATCACACGGGAAACCTTGGCGGAATTCTCCGGCATCGCCTTGCGGGAGGAGCCGGAGTTGGTCGCTGCCATCGCGCGCCGGTTGCGCCAAAACGAAAGCCAAATAGCGCCGAATTTGCGGCGGCAAACACTGGTTCCCTCCACGGGCTCATATCTCCCCAACCCCAATGGCACCGCGGCCGGGCTGGTGTTTGCGATGCCCTCCAACGTGGTGGTGGCTTTGCCGGGGCCGCCGCGTGAGTTGCAACCCATGGTAACGACAGCGTTAGTACCGTATTTGCAGCGGCAATTTGGAGTGCGCGAATTTGGCAGCACGATGATGCTGCGCTTTGTCGGTGTCGGCCAATCGGTGATCGATCAGGCGATCAAAGACCATGTGGCAGTGGCGCCAGATGTGGTGGTGACTTCCTTGTTCGACGGCAGCCGGGTGGATTTCTTTTTCAGCCTTCCCGGCCACCAATCCGCTGATCGCGCCCGGTTAAATTCCTTGGCGGATAGCATTCGGGATCATTTCAGGGATTCCATGTATGCCCAAGACAACTCCACGCTAGAAGAGGTTGTGATTCGCCGTTTGCGCCAGTTGGGGAATAAAATCGCCCTTGCCGAAGTGGGCACCGGAGGGTGCCTGGCCGCAGCGCTAGGCAGTTCGCCTACGACCGCTACCTTTGTCGCGGGTTCCTTCGCCGCACCCGATGCCTCCGCCATGGTCAAACTTTTGGGCATATCCTTGGTTGCGGATAATACCCGGGTAGAAAACCTGCCAGCCTTGGAGTTGATCGCTCAAAAAACAGCGCAAGTTGCTGATAGCCAGTTGGCTATTGTTGTTGTTCCCGAGGTGGCATCCGGGGAGGGCAAACTCCCGTTCCGGGTGGGATCATTATATCCCGATGGGCATTGCGTGGTCGAAACCTTGGCCGGACGTGAAAGCGCGGAAATTCAGGGACGCAATTTAGCGACCGCTATCCTCCGTCAACTCTGGCGCCAATTGCGTACCCCATAACTAAGTAACTCCTTCGATAAGGACAACAGTCAGGAAAAAACCAGGGCTAAATCGCCCACGGTGCCAGCGACGCAATCCTCATGAAAAGATAGGGTTGGAGCGTGGAAAAGTGGATAATTTGCTGGCCTATTTTCCGTGGAGTTGATAATTATAAATAAACCTGGCCGCGCATGAACACGCGAGAGGAATGTCTAGGTTAAAGCAACCTGACGGGCTGATGCGAGGCAGTCTTGCGAGCGTTGACTGTCACAGGGGGCTTGGGCTGCGGGTTTGGGTAACAATAAACCATCTAAGCGATTATGGATCTGACCTTTCACTGCTCCAAATGCAAGCAAGAACTGGTTGTGGACGCCTCCGGCGCCGGCTCGGAGATCACTTGTCCTTCGTGCAATGCCGTTATAACGGTGCCGCAACCGGATCCCACCAACGTGCATACCTCCAATCCGATCATGACTTCCGCCGCGGCCAAGGAAGATAAACACTATTCCGTGCCCGTGCATGACGGACCCACTGAAATGCTCATTCAGAAAGGGCCGCCGCGCCTGGAAGTCGCCGCTAAAGAGACGGACAAAGTCATGCGTATCAAGACGATACGTCGTTCTGACTGTATGGAGGTCGGGCATGACAAGTTTGATGAAATTGTTTCTAAATTTCTGCAAAAATTGGCCCCTGAAGAAATCATCAGCATTAACACTGTGGCTTACACCCATACCGATTTAGCGACGCGCGCCTTGCTCACCGATTATGGGGTTTTGATCGTTTACCGGGGATAGAGCCATAAACCTGTGTTTGCGCAAAAATCGGTTCCCGGCTTGCCATCGCTCCATTGGGCTGATAGGACATAGTTGAATGGATGCCATCGGCAGCGATAGTCCGGTCTCTTCCGCTAACTCCGCCAACCCTCGGCCAAGAGTGTTGGCGGTTGATGATCAGTTAGATACATTAAGAGTGCTGCAATTGCGGCTGAAAGTGGCAGGCATGGACTGCTATACCTGTGGCAGTGGCCGGGCCGCCTTGGATTTCTTAGCCCAGCAACCCGTTGACGTCATCATCCTCGACGTCATGATGCCCGGGATGGATGGCTTTGAGCTTTGCCGCCAGATTAAAGCCAATCGGCAGCTAAGTGATATTCCCGTCATTTTCCTGACTGCTCGCTTCGAAACCAATGATCGCATCGCGGGCTTGGAGGCCGGTGGCCATGATTATCTGAACAAGCCGGTCGATCAACAGGAACTGCTAGCCCGCACCAAGGCAGCCATTCGGGTGAAGCGGTTGCAGGATCAGCTCAAGGAACAAATCCAATTGCAGCAGCGCTTGAGCCGGATGCAACAGGAGAAATTGAGCGAACATTGGATTAAAACCCTGGGGCAGCTTTCCTCGAGCTTGGCCCATGAGATCAATAATCCGTTGGCAGCGGCTCTAGGCAATGTGCAGTTGCTGGCCTTGGAAAGCGCGATATCTCCGGAGGCCCGCCAGCGAATCGAAGTGGTCAACACCAGCCTTCAGCGCGTGGCCCGCAAGTTCCAAAGCTTGCTGGTGGTGGCGCAAACGACGCCCAAAAACCAAACCATCGTGCTTTCGCAATTGGTGGAGGACTTGATCACCTTGACCAGCTTTTCGGCGGTAACCCAAAAAGTCGCGGTGGAATCGCAAATTGACATTGATGGCACTTGGCACGGCGCACCCACCGAATTGTCCCGCGCCGCGCTGTATGTGCTCAACAATGCCATTGAAGCGGTGGCCGGCCAGCCCGACGGCATGGTCATTCTGCAAACCGATCAGGAGGAGGGGAGAAGCTGCCTGCGCATCAAGGATAATGGCCCCGGCGTGCCTGCGGAGATTCAAAAACGGATTTTTGAACCCTTCTTTACCACGAAAACCGCTCCCCATAACGGGGCTGGTTTGTTTTTGGCCTTAGAGATTATCAAGAATGCCGGGGGCAACATTCAGTGCCTTTCTCCCGGCCCCGAAACCACCACGGAATTCCGGATTTGTCTTCCCAGCCAGACGACTTGAGTGGCCGTTCCCCCGCCGGGATTAAAGATCCATAAACACGACTCCGGCCTCTTCCCGCAACTTCTTGAGATAATCCGGGAGCTGCTTTTGCACTTCCTGCCGCATCAGGTATTCGCGAAGGTCACTCTCGGCTTCCGTGAAAGGGGTGACTTTGGAAGGCATTTTCTCATGCAGTTTCACGAGGTGAAATCCTACTTTGCTGGTGACGACCTCGGATACATTGCTCACCGCCAAAGCCAGGGCTGCTTTCGCCAGCTCAGGCGCCATTTCCGATTCCGCCAGCGGCCGCAATTCGCCGCCCTTTTCCCGGGAGTTGGGATCTTCGGAATATTCTTGCGCCAGTTTGGCGAAATCTTCCCCGGCTTTGATGTGTGCCAGCACTTTCTCCGCCAGTTCCAGTTTGGTCTGTTTCTGGGCGGTGGTCAGCGGCCTTTGCTGCGGATCTTGCGTCAGAAACAAAATGTGGCTGATCCGCAATTTGGCCGGCTCGGTAAACCGGGCAATATTGGTCTCGTAAAACTGTTTGATATCCTCGGCCTTAAGCGTGATGCCCGGGCGCAACAAGCGGTCCGCCACCAACGAGCTCAGCGTTTCCTCGTACATCTTGGCACGGAAGGTTTCCACCGTCATGCCCATGGCCAGCAACTGGCGGTTGAACGAGGATTCCGAGGACATCCGGTCTTTAAAAGCGTTGAAGGCTTTGTCCGCTTCTTCCTTGGCTTTGGCCTGATCCGCTTCGGTGGCTTTGCCCATGAGCAATTGGCGATGCACCAAGCGCTCGGTGATTTGCCGCTCGATGGCCGGCCGCATGGCTTCCGAAATGGGCCGGCCTTGTCCCGCCGAAGTCGCTTTGAAGCCAATGTAAGCGTTCTCCACTTCCTCCAGGGTGACCGCGATGCCCTTGCCCTTGGCCGCTAGCCGGTTTCCGTAAAAACCAGTGTTGGCGTTGGTGGTGGGTGAGGTGGCTGGCGCTTCGGCAGCGAGCAAAGCCGGGGCTAGGGCAATAGCCACCAGCCCCGACCAAAAGCGGGAATAAACGGAGTTCATCAAGCGTTCTCGGACAGGGTTAGAGTTTGACCACGCGCACGTTGCTGATGTCCGGATCTTTTTGCAGTTCGGCCAGCAAATCAGCGGGCGGCACACTATCAAGGTTCAATACCGTCAACGCCTGGCCGCCCGCAGTGTCGCGGTTCAAGCTCATGTTGGCGATGTTGATGCCATGCTTGTTCATCAAGGAGCCAATCTGGCCGACGATGCCCGGGCGGTCCTTGTTGTTCATGAGGAACAGCACGCCTTGCGGCACGATTTCCACCGGGCAGCTATTGAGCCGCACGATGCGCGGGTGGTTCCGCGCGGAGAAGAACGTGCCCCCGGCGGAGATTTTCTGGTCCGCGTGATACACGGCCACATGCAGCCATTCGCTGAAATCGGTTTCTTCGTTGGACTTCACCTCTTCCACCAGCAGGCCCAGCGATTGGGCGAGCATCATGACGTTGATGTAGTTGACGTCGTCGCCCGCCACCACTTGCAGGAAGCCCTTCAAGACGGAGCGGGTGATCGGGTCGGTGGGCAGTTCGGCCGCTTTGCCGCCGTAGGTAACCACGATGCGCTCGTTTTGTTTCGGCGTGAGTTGCGCCAGCAAACGGCCCAATTTCTCGGCCAGGTTCACGTACGGGCGCACCAGCGCGTGCGTCTTGGCGTCGAGGTTCGGCAGGTTGACCGCGTTGCGGATGGTGCCGTTGACCAGGAAATCCGTGATGGCTTCGGCGACTTCAATGCCCACGTTTTCCTGGGCTTCGCTCGTGCTGGCGCCCAAGTGCGGGGTCATGATGACCTGGGGCAAATCGCGCAGCGGATACTGGGCGGGCGGCGGTTCGGTTTCATAAACGTCCAGCGCCGCGCCGGCCACCTGGCCGCTTTGGATCGCCGCCGCCAGATCGGTTTCATTGATGATCCCGCCGCGCGCGCAATTCATGATGCGCACGCCTTTTTTCATTTTGGCAAACGCCGCCGCGTTGATCATGCCCTTGGCCTCGTCAGTCATCGGCACGTGCACGGTGATGAAATCGCTTTGGGTGTAAATCTTTTCGAGGTCGACCACTTCCACTTGCAGCGCCTTGGCGCGGGCGGGGGAGAGGTAAGGATCGTAGGCCAGCACTTTCATGCCGAACGCCTGAGCGCGTTTGGCCACTTCCGTGCCGATGCGGCCCAAGCCAATCACGCCGATGACTTTATTGAAAAGCTCCACGCCTTGGAACGATTTGCGATTCCATTCGCCCGCTTTCATCGACATGTGGGCTTGGGGAATTTTGCGCGCCAGGGCCATCAGCATCGAGAACGTCAGTTCGGCGGTGGAAATGGTGTTGCCGCCGGGGGTGTTCATCACGACCACGCCGCATTGCGTCGCCGCTTCCACATCCACATTGTCCACGCCCACGCCGGCGCGACCCACGACTTTAAGTTTCTTGGCGGCTTCGATGACTTTGCGAGTGATCTTGGTTTCGGAACGCACCACGAGGGCATCCATCTCGCTCACCAGCGGGAGCAGTTCCTCCTCGGTGTGCCGGCGATTCAGCACGCTCACCTTGAAATCCGGATTTTGCTGCAAGAGCGCAATGCCCTTGGGCGAAACGGGGTCGCAAACTAAAATATTCATATTCGTTCTTTCTTAAATAATTAAGCGCGAACCAACACCGGGGACGGAACCTCCGATCTGACAAGCTGCGACCAGCCGCCGGGGAAAACATTTTTCACCAGCGCCATAACCGCTTCGCGGGCCAGGTTGATCCCCGTCGATAACTCGTTCCAGTAATAGGCCACACGGCCTCGCTGGTCAAACAATCTGTGCGTTTTTTGAGGCTGGCCCTCGCGGCCCGGTTGCCGTAAAAGACTCCCGCATGTTGCGTATCGGATCGCTGGAATTGACTAGTCCGCTGTGCCTCGCCCCGCTGGCGGGGTACACGAATCTGCCGTTTCGCCTCGTTATGCGGGGCCTCGGCGGCTTGGGCCTGGCGACCACCGACCTGGTTAACGCCCGGTCTTTGATCGAAAAAAAGGCCAAAGCGCTCAAATTGATCGAAACCCGGCCCGCGGACCGCCCGTTAGCCGTGCAATTATTCGGCTCGGTGCCCGGGGAAATGCGCGATGCGGCGGTGCTTTTGGAGTCCATGGGAGTGCCCGTGATCGATATCAACATGGGCTGCCCCGTGCGCAAAGTCTGCCAAGTGGGCGGCGGTTCGGCCATGATGGCCAACCAGGCTGCCACCGTGGAACTGGTTAAAAACATGGTGGAAGCCGTGAAAATCCCGGTGACCGCCAAGATGCGCCTGGGCTGGGATGATCAAAACATCACCGCGCCTGATCTCGCCAAAGCCCTGGAAGACGTGGGTGTGGCCGCCATCACCGTGCACGGGCGCACCCGGGCGCAGGGGTTTGGCGGGGTGGTGAACCTGGCGGGCATCCGCGCGGTGGTTGAGGCTGTGTCGCGCGTGCCCGTGATCGGCAACGGCGATGTCACCACGCCGCAAGCGGCGCGCGCTATGCTGGACGCGACGGGGTGCGCCGGCGTGAGCATCGGGCGCGGCGCATTTTACGATCCGTGGATTTTTGCTCATACCCAGGAATTCTTGCGCACCGGGACATTGCCGCCCGGCCCGGCCTTCGCCGAACGCTTGGACGTGATGCGGCGGCACTTGGACCTGATGATCGAGGTTTTTAGTGAGAAAGGGGGCTGCCGCATGTTCCGGAAAATCGCCCCGTGGTACTCGCGGCAATTTGGCCCCGCGCGCGAATTCAACCACCGCGTCGTCCTGCTCTCCACACGCGCCGAATTTGAGGAAATCCTCGCCCATTACCAAAAATGGCGCCAACAGTTCTTGGATGCCAATGGGGAACTCAAGCCCAGTTACCGGCCAAGACCGCTGACCTCATCCTTCCTAGAACCTAACGCGGAAAATCCCCCGGCGGCGATCTCCGTGCCGCAAGGCCCGGTCGAATGGTGGTGATCCTGCGGAGAACGCGAGTTTAGGCTGAACCAGGAGTGCCACTCGCCAATGGAATAGGCCGTTTCGAGGAAGGCCCCTGAAAAGCCAATACTTAAGCGCAGCCCGATCCGAGTTTACTTTTTAGGCGCCTGGGCGCTGGTGACAGGCCCATTGGTGGCCGCCGAGGGGGCGAATTTTTGCAGCACTTTTTCCGAGAAGTCACGGTTGTTCTTGGCGTAAGCCCGCAATTCTTCGTAGAACTTGTTCATCTGCGGCACCGTGTTCGTCAGGTAATTGTCGATGCTGCGCTGCATATCCGGCTGTTGCCGGTTGATGTAACTCAGTTGTTTGTAAATGAAAATGTTGGCGCTGAAATTGAACACCGTCAGGCACAGGACCAGGGCGGTCATTTGGGTGCTAAACACCCGGTTGGCTTTCTGCAATTCCTGCCGCAGTTCCTGCACTTCGGAGTCGACGCTATCGTGGGCTGAATAAAGTTCCGGTTGGCTCATAAGCGGCTAGGGTCTATTTATTGGGAGCTTTGGCGTTGGCCGGGACGGCGTTGGAGCGGAATTCCATATTGATGCCCAAGGTGCGGAGCGCTGGGATTTCCGTTTTGTGCACCTGGCTATAATTGGCGGTTTCCTTGACCATGGTGCCGAAGAGGTTGATTTCACGCTGCATAGTGCGTGATTGCCATTGCAGCCCCTCCAGATTCCGCGCGGAACGGACATACTGAAACGAGAGCCAAGCCGTGCCGGCGGCATTTATAAACAATGCGGCCATAAGCACCGAAATCAGCGGATTACTCTTCATGCGGCGATCCATCCTACGTCATTTCCCTGGGTTGTCCATCCTGGAATCATTCCCAGGAGTCCTTCGCCCCGCAAATCCGCCCCTCGCGGCGTTACCGGGCCAGTGTTTTGGACAAGCCAGCCCGGAAATGGTTCAGATTTCTTTTGGAATAGCAGGGCGGTGACGAGTGAATCAGGCGGCAACTGAGGTTCCATCCCTGGAATAACTCCCCACTTTTGCCACCTCGGGTGCATCCCAAATGTGTGGTCGGTTTACCGGGCTAAAGGGATCACGCGTTCCCGCGTCGGCTCCGAAAAGCGGGCCAGCTCCTCGGGCGTGAACAAGCCTAAGGAGTACATTTCCGTGAGCTGCATCAACGCCGACGAACGCCGCAGGTTGTCGAAAGCCCGCGCTAACTTCCGGTCCTCATCATGGATCATTCCGTACAACGTCCCATAGCGTTCATGATTGCTCAGGTCCGTCGCCTGTGCGATCCGCACCGCCTGTTGCAGCACCCGCGCGCAAAACCGCTCCAAAGCCACCGGCTTCAATTCCCGCAGCAATTTCCAATCGCGTTCTGGAAAACCATTCATAACTTAAATGTGGTGTTATTCCGTTTTCGTTTTCAATCCGCGCCGTCTTCCCACCGAACATCTCGTGCCAGCGACTCGACGGCTTGCACCGCTTCCGCGAGGCTATCGTGCCATCCGCCGCCCGCGCAGAAATCCTCCGAACCGGGCGATGAGTAACGCACCTCATAAAACTCGCCATAAGCGTCTTCTTCTGGATCTTCGAAATCGCCACTGCCCGGGCGGAAATCCGTCTGAATAATCACTACACGACAACGCACCGGCCCATCGTAAAGAAATGAGCCGCGCTTAACCACTCGATCTGATGGGCGTGAATTCATGGGGCGTTATAAGGTTTGCCGCCTATAACCGTCGGTTGTTGACAATCTCGGCTCTAAGATTCGATCGAGAGCGGTTTAGTCGATTTGAGTTTGATGTAGCCATTCATGCTTATTCAGATTGAAAAAAGTCAAGATCGAGCTTTTTAATCTCATAAGTCACAATTGGGGTTACCCCCACCCCAAAATCTATCATCAGTCGAGCCATTGTCTGTCCGTCCAGCAGAATTATTTTCTTATCAATCCGGGAGACGTAGTCTAGTGCTTCGCGCGAAAAATCCGAAGTTGTAATGAAAATGCCTTTTTTTGCACGTTGCCCATCCAGAGCGCCCGCAAATTTTTGAATTTCAGGCCTTCCAATAGTTGCATCCCAGCGCTTCGCTTGAAGATATATGATGTCCAGCCCTAAACGGTCTTCTTTGATGATTCCATCGATACCTTCATCTCCGTGTTTACCAATCACTTGACCGGCGTCTTCTCGTGATCCCCCGTATCCCATTCTCACCAGCAAGTCGACAATTGCTCTCTCGAACAAGGCCGGATCCGACGTTTTAAAAGCATCAAGAATTTCGGCTGCCAATGCTGATCGCAATCGTTCGTACGCAACATTCAACTCTTCGTCCGGTGTGTTTCCATTGTCACTATTCTTTAGGTTGGCTAAATCCAGCGTCGTTTTATCATGGCGAAGCGCCCTAAATTCCAAAAACTCAGGGAAACGCTCTAAGAATGCAACATTTATGGCTCGAGGTTTTTCGGCCAGTACCAAACGACCACGTTCCGTGATGGCGAGATAGCCGCGACGTGGCGAGAAAAGCAATCCGGCTTTCTTCATATAGGTGCGAGCCCATGCCACCCTGTTGGCGATCACAGTTTGTTGCCCGCTAGGAAGGTATTCGCTCTTCTCTTTCAAGGTCAGACGAAATTCTTTGGCAAGTGCGGTGACTGCATCCTTAAGCAAGTGCTCGTTACCGTCCGCCGAAAATCGTAGCAATGGTAGCATGCAGGTTTGATAATCCGGAATAGACATAGTTAGTTATGGCAAATTATTAAAAGCCGAGTCCTTTGCTAAATTCCGCGAATGTAAAAATGATCCGGCAATAGTCTATTAAGTCCAACCATTGAAAGACGCCCCCCGACGAATGGTCGCGCATTGAGCCCCTGAACCGAGGTTCCTGGGGAGGGTCGATATTTAGTAATTAATGTGTGGATAGTAATCGGTCTGGTCATTAATTCAATGCTGAATAAGCCATTTTGCGCGTGTTCAGTCCGGCCAAATGTTTGCCATACCTGCTTGGATCAATCTTAGTGGGACATTGCATTCGTGAGCGAGTCGCGCAGTTGGTGGAGGTATGTTTCAGCTTGGGGATTCAAGCGGAGGAGGCGCGGGTTCCAGGCTAGGTGGTAGGTGTGCGATTGCTTGTCCAGGCTGGGGAGGGGCACGCGCGTCATTCCCTGGGGTGGGGGCAGGAAGCTGGGGAGCAGGCCGGCCGCGGACAGGCTGACCATGGCGGCGCGGGCTGCCAGGAAACTGTCGCAGCGGAGGCGGGCGGGTGGTTCTTGGGGCCAGAGATTCAGGCCGGCTAGTTCTTTGTCCGCCAGCACGAGGGGCAATTTGCCGGCGGCGTAAGCGCGGGCTGCGTTACGTTTTTGGGCTTGGGGCGCCCAAAGCTGCAACTGCCAAGTGCCCAGCGGGCTGGTTTTCAAGGGGCGGCCGGGCGTGTCGTGGCCTAAGATGCCGAAGTCCAGGGTCAGTTCTTGCAAGCGCTGTTCCGTTGTTTCGTCGCTGGAAACCTCGGTGGCGAATTGCACGGGGCTTTTGCGCAGGGTGGGGGAGGCCAGGGCGGGCAGCAGCAATTCCTGGATGAATGTGGCGCTGGCGCCGATGCGAAAGGCTTGCCGTTCCGCCTGGCAACCGCGCCGAAAGTTGGACAGGCCCATGAGGAAGAAACGCGAGATGCGCGCCAATTCCTTGCCCGCCGGGGTCAAGCGCATTCCTCGGCCCTGGCGTTCGACGAGTTTCGTCTGGAAGAAACTCTCCAACTCTTTGAGCTGGCGGCTGTATAAGCTCTGGCGCACGGGATCGTGCCCGGCGGCTTGGGTGATGCTTCCGGACACGCCCACTTCGAGCAAAGCTTTCAAGCGATCCAGCGAGAGCCCGTTTTCGGCAAACAACGCGGTAAACATGACTATAGAGTCATATACATAATAATAAACCAACTATCAAGCCACAATAAGCGCGGTAGGGTGGCTTGCATGATGAATACTGAATTAACGGACAACCAGCGGCGCAAGCTGCATGAAATCATCGCCAAAGTCCTGGATGTGTCTATGGATCAGCTCACGCCGGAGGCGCAGTTGACCGAAGATTTGGGGGCCGATTCGTTGGACCTTGCGAATATCGGCATGGAAATGGAGGATGTCTTTAACATCACTATCCCCGACGATGATAATATCCCCTTCAAGTCTGTGGGGGATGTCGAAAAAGTCCTTGCCCGTTTACAAACTCCGACCTGTCAGCCATAAGTTTCGGCTCGTGAGTGAATGGGGTGGCGATATGCTGGATAGTAATAGTAAAAATAAAAAGAACTTAGGCACCCTTCGCAGTTGAAATTCGCCGTGTAGGTAAACCACGATCGTCAAGCGCTTTGCAAAAAGGCGAAATCGGGTGTAACTTTGGCGGGTTTTCGGGGTATTTTGCGCATGTAAGGTTGGAGATTGAAAATGAACGCAAGCCCTTGGATAAAGCGGTTGGTGCCAGGCAAAAAGCTGGTGGCCACCCTGAACTCGCCCGCACAACTGGCTCCACAAGAGTCGCGTCAGGAGTCCATTCCCGTTATTTGCTCGCCGGCTAGTCAGCGCAATCTAAAGGCGAGGGCTTGGCGAATGGCGGTAACTTGCGCGCCGCGCGTCATGGCCGCTGTACTGATGTGCTTAGTGGCGGGCACGATGGGGTACTATTGGCGGGCGTTGCACGAAAACAGCATTTCAAAACTGAGCCGCCGCGGGGTCGCTTCGCTGGATTACTTGGTTGTCGCCGAATCCTTTTCCGAGGTGGAAAATTCCAAAGCCGTGCTCCAAGCGGCCGCCGAACAAATCATCATGGATATCCGCACCCGGCCAGGGGTGGGCACGGTGCCGGGCGATAGTCCTTCACGTTACAAACCGGAGGTGTTGGCGGAGAGTTTTGCGCAGGCCAGGACGGATCTGGAGAACGCCATCGCCGAATTCAGGGGGAGTGAACAAGAGATGGACCTAGTGCAAGAAATGCTGTGGCTGGTGCAGCGGCAAGGGGATTACGCGCACTGGACGGACGTTTATCTTTCCGCGCTGTACGCGCACCCGACACATCCCATGATCGGCGTGTTTGCCGAGCGCGCGCGCCGGTACAGCCAGTTGTGCGGCCGCGAGAAATCCATGGCGGACGCGTTTCAATATTTGAGAAACATCCCCATGGATTACGACGGCAAACAAAAGATTTTAGCCACACTGGACGGCCTCAAAATGGTGGCTTGCCGCCCACCGAAAAGCGGGGAGCATCTATGATGGTGCCCGCCAATATCAGAGCGTGACGACATGAGTTCCACTCAAAAATCCTCCCCGAAAACGCGCTGCTGGTTTGTCAGTTTGGGCAGTTTGTTCGCGCTGGCCTTGCTGTGGCAGGGTTGGTTTGCGTTTTCGCTCGTTTCCGGAGACAGCATGGCGCCCACCTATGCCACGGGCGATTTGTTGCTTATCGATAAGCGCGCCTACGCGGAGCGCGAGCCGCAGCGCGGGGACATTGTGGTGGCTCGCGTGATGGACGGTCTAATTGTGAAGCGTCTGGTGGGCTTGCCGGGAGAGAAGGTCGAGGTGCAAGCTGGCCGGGTGTTGGTGGAACAAGAAACTCTGGCGGAAGAACACCCCGTTAAACCGGGAATGTTAGATATTGGCCCAGGGCGGCTGGCAGCTGGCAAATACGCCTTGTTAGGGGATAATCGTGCAATGGGTGCGGGGGCCACAGTGCATGCTGTGGTCCCCAAGGAGCGCATCTTGGGCCGCGTGATCTTTTCCTGGCGTTGGTAACTTAGAATCCAGTCCTTTAGGGAGCTGGCACCCGCACACTCGCAGCAGCGGGCGCCCGCCAGATATGCAAACGGCCGGCTCTATTGCGCGCGGCCAGCAGATTGCCATCGGGCGAAAACGCCAGTGTCCCGAACATGGAGCCTTGGCCTTCCAGCGTCAGCAATTCTTGGTAACACTCCATAGACCATAGTTTAACGGCTTCTTTGCCGTTGCTGCCGATGGCCAAGCGCTTGCCGTCGGGGGAAAACGCCACGGAGTGCAGGCCTTGCAGGAACCCGTGCACCTCGGCTACTTTTTTGCCGGTGGCCGTTTCCCAAATGCCGCCCCGGGCCATGATGCTCACTGCCGCAAAATAGCGGTGATCCGGGCTGAAACAAATATCCGTGATTTGCGGCAGGTTGAAATTCATGCGGAACTCACGGCCGCTGGCTATTTCGCGCAATTGACAATCATCTTCGCGGCGGAATTTCAACAGCCATTGCTGGTCCGGCGAGACGACGAATTCGTTGCCGAAGGGGCCTTCAAACCGGCCGGGCCAGCTAGCAATCACTTTATCTTCCAGCGGGTCCCAAATTACCGAGGTGTTTTCATGCGGCCGCGGCAATAGCAGGTAATGGCTGCCGGGAAGGAATTGAGGCTTCGGGCCAGGAATGTTTTTGATCGGCAAGCGCACGCCTCGCCGCAAATCCCAGATTTGAAAATCGGAGCGAAACGCGTTGCCGGCCAGCAGTTGGGCATCGTCCGAGATAGCCGCGTCGAACAAGGGTGTTTCCAGTGTGAGCACCGGTTCGGGTTTTGCGAACTCCGGCCCGAGGCAACGAACCACTTCGCCTTGGCTGGTGTAGATCAAGACGGATTGGCTGTCGGGCGCGAAGGCCCAGCTTTGAACGGCCAGCGGCGGCAGGGTGTAATCTTTATCGCGCGGATGCTGCCGGGTGTCCCAAACACACACCGTGCCATCCTTGCTGCCACTGATTAAAGTATGGCCATCAGCGGCCAAATCCAGGCTCCAGACTTCCCGCGTATGGCCGCGAAAGATCGCGGTGGACTTTCCCGTGCGGAGGTCCCATAAGCGGATGGTCTGATCCCCACTGCCCGAGGCCAGCGTCTGGCCGTCCGGCCAAAATTTCAAGGCCCCCACCCAAGTGCGGTGGCCTTCGAGCCGCCCTTTCTCGTGGCCGGTGGCGACATCCCATAGGCGGATCGCGGAGTCGCTGAACCCCGCTCCCGAGGCCAGCGTGTTGCCATCGGGAGAAAAAGCCAGCGAGCGCACCAACTCCTCGGACACTGGAGTGGTCCATAATTCCCGGCCATCCTCTAAACTGGCTACCCGAATAGCCCGGCCATTGGCCACCGTGAAGGCGAGCTTGTCCAGAGCGTCGTTAGCCTCGATAAAGAAGCCGCTCCAGCCGCCGATTTCTAGCCGGATTCGGGGCAAATCCCTGAGTTTGGTGCGCGTGGCTGTCTGCCATAAAGCAAAGTTGCCTTGGCGCGTGCCCGTTAGGAGTGTGCGGCCATCGGGGGAAAACGCCAGCGATAGGCAATCGCGCAAGCCCGGCAGTTCTCCCGCCGGCTGGCCCGTGGACGCATCCCAAAATTGGACGGTTCCCGAGGGTTCATCAGGCGGGCCTTCCGATCCCTGGCAATAGGCTAATTGAGTGCTGTTGGGCACAAAGCCGAAGGCCAGCCCGTGCCGCCAGTCGCTGGCGGGCAATCGCGCGGCGCATTGCCGGGTGTGGGTGTTCCAGATGGAGAGGCCGCCCGCCGTTTCATCGGGCAAAGCCACCCATTGGCCGTCGGAAGAGAGTGAAATGGCGACGACGTCATTGGAAACTTGGCACAAGCTGAAGCGGGCTTCGCTCTGGCATTGCTGACGCAAATAACGCCATTCCCAGCCGCGCAAATCGGGCCGGCCCGGGATTGGTTGCTGGGCTTCAAGCAATTCTTGCGCCCGCCCCAGGTTGTTCACCGCCAACGCTTGCTGGGCCAGGTTAATATCGGCGGCGTAAGCCTTTTGCCGGGCTAGCAACTCCTGCGCCTCGGCTCGGGCTTGCGCATGCTGGGCTTGCTGGCGCAAGTGGCGCTCAGTGCGTTCGGCGGCCTGCAATTGGTCAAACGCGGCGTTCTTCTGCAAGATTTGGTAAAACGAAAAACCCAAGCCCAGTGTGATGGTGGCGGTGACCACGCCCGCGGCGGCAAAGGCCACCCGATGACGCCGGGCAAATTTTTGGAACCGATACCAATTGCTGGGCGGCCGGGCCAGCACGGGTTCAAACACCAAGTGCCGCTGGATATCGGTGGCCATGTCGCTGGCGGTGTCGTACCGGCGCGACCGGTCTTTTTCGATGGCTTTCAGGACGACCCAGTCAAGGTCGCCCTGGATCAAGCTGGCCAGCCGGTGGGTGTCGGTTTGGCGGTAGCGCGCGGTGGTGGCAAGCTCTCCGGCCTCCATGGCGCGCACGCGTTGCGAAGGGCAAAGGGGCTCTTTTTCGATGAGGATCCGCCGCATTTCATCCAGGCTGACGGCCGTCAGTTCTTTGGAGTCAAACGGGGTTTTTCCCGTCAATAATTCGTAAAGCAGCACGCCGAGGCTGTAGATGTCCGAGCGGGTGTCAATGTCCAGGCTGGAGCTTTCGGCTTGTTCCGGGCTGGTGTAGGCCGGGGTGCCGATAAACAAGTTCAACGCGGTGAATGCAGTATTTTCATCCAAATGCTGCTGGGTTGCTTTGGCGATGCCGAAATCAATGATTTTAGGCATCGGTGCGCCATCCACCATGGTGACGAGAATATTCGAGGGCTTGAGATCGCGATGAATAATGCCCTTCTGATGCGCGTGTTGCACGGCTTGGCAGACTTGGATGAACAAGCGCAGCCGTTCATAAAGATTCAATTGGTTATCATCGCAAAAGCTGGTGATTTTCGTGCCTTGCACCAGTTCCATCACGAAGTAGGGCCGCCCCGTGCGCGTGGCGCCGGCATCGTAGATTTTGGCGATATTGGGATGGTCCATGAGCGCCAAGGCTTGCCGTTCCGCCTCGAACCGGGCCACCACCGCCTTGGTGTCCATCCCCAGCTTGATGATTTTGAAGGCCACTGGGCGGCGCAAGGGTTCGGTTTGCTCCGCCAGATACACGGCGCCACAGCCGCCTTCACCCAATTTGTGTTGCAGGATGTAGGGGCCGATATGCTCGCCAACGGTTTCCCCCGATTCCCCATTGGCGATGGCCCGATGCGTGGCGGGAAGGGCTAAGCCGGTGGCGGGCGTTTCTAAAAAACCGTCCTCGCAGTGATTTTTTAACAAATCGAACACCGCCGCCCGCAGTTCTTGGTTTTCCGCAGTGGCCTGCTCCACGAACGCCAAACGCGCTTTGACCTCCGGCAATTCCAGCGCTTCCAGGAAAATAGCGCGGGTCTTGGCCGCCAGTGAAGCGCTCGGGTCTTTCATGGGCAGCAATATACCCGGATCTCGGCTGGAAGGCGAGAGTTCCTCGGTTGCGGGTGTTTGTTGTTCCAGTGCTTTACCGGCCTCATGATTTCGCAATATCTTACATTGCTGATGGTTTGGCTACGGTTTTCCACTCTCCGAAACCAGCCACGGGCTGGGCAAACCATACCCCCCAGAAACATGCGCAAGACTTGCGCCAAAACCGCCAGCTATTTCAAATTAATCTTGACGCTTAGGGTGAGCAGAACATTGTCAGAATCTGGTGTCCTATGTTAACCTAGTGGCGGTGAGTGACGTAACGCAAATCATCCAGGCGATTCAATCCGGAGGGGCCCAAGCCGCGGATGAACTATTACCCTTGGTCTATGATGAGTTACGCCGGATCGCCACCTACAAAATGGCCCAGGAATCTCCCGGCCACACGCTTCAGCCTACCGCGTTGGTGCATGAGGCCTGGTTGCGGTTGGTGGGCGAGGAAATGCCCAAGTTTGAAGGACGGGCCCATTTTTTCACTGCCGCCGCCGAGGCGATGCGCCGGATTCTCATCGAAGCCGCCCGCCGCCGCCAAAGCCTTAAGCGTGGGGGCAATTTCGAGCGCACGGATCTACCCGAGACTCAGATAGCCCAAACCGCGCCCTCCGAAGAAATGCTGGCGGTGGACGAAGCTCTCGATTTGCTGGCGGCCGAAGATCCGATGGCCGCTAATTTAGTCAAACTCCGCTATTTCGTCGGCATGAGCATGGATGAAGCCGCCACGGCGCTAAACTTGCCCCTGCGCACCACTGAACGCCTCTGGGCCTATGCCCGCGCCTGGCTGCGGCGCAAGATTTCGAGCAGCTTAGGTTAGCGGGTCCAAATTCTCATATAAATGATGGCATTTCGTGAGCCATCAAGGCTGATCAAAAGGCTCAGGCCGGTGCTGGCAGAGATATCCATTTCACCGGATTGGAAATGGCGGACCGTATTTGGATGCCACCATTTGACGCCATTGTTCATCACATATCGATTATTGGAGGAAAGTTGGGAGCACTTAAAGGGGGATTTTTGGAGAAACTCTGGAACTGAAGCTTTGGGGATTTGCACCTTAAACTCAATAAACGGCTCCCTTCCCCTATAAACACTTAATCCGAGTGGCTGGCTATTGGTGGGAAACCAGCACTGGCTGTGCCGGCTAACTTGAGACAAGATATTCGTGGGAATTTGGTCGCCGACATAATCTTCGGGAGGATCAAATAAGCCCCAGCCACCGTGCGTTTCGGGCGTCATCCAAAGCGCGAGCATTACGATAAAACACCCTAGCAATGACCGTTGTACTCGTTGTTTCACCCAGGGACAATTTATCGAAAATCGGCCCTTATTTCAAGGCCAGTATCGTCAAGGGAATTAAAAAGCCGGGGCTGGTTTTAGCCAGCACCCGGCTTGTGCGAAGTCTATCTATTGGCGACTACGGATTCGCCGAAGATTCAGCGGCCGCTGGTTTGGCATCCTGCATGTAGATGTACATCGGGTTATTGGCCGCGGTGCTCATGTTGTAGATGTAGGAGGCGTCCAAGGCCTTGTCGATGCGTAGCTTGGCTTCCGACAGGTGGGCTTGGGAATAAGCATCCAGCTTGGAGCCTTTGTCCTGCATCACGCCGCCCAACTGGCTGCTCAGCTTGCGCAGTTGCGCCAGGGCGAGGTTGGAGATGGCTTTGCGGGAGGCGTTGCCCCACGTTTCAGGCATGCTCAGGTCGATAAGGCGCTCGACGTATTCGCGCTGCAAGTTGCGGCGCAAGCTCGAGATCATCGGCTGGCGGG
>MTLE01003230.1_pt1 | contig 27319 bp, 16 predicted proteins | sample 1982461 | NCBI WGS metagenome assembly MTLE01 (sample SAMN05712605, study PRJNA340218) | biofilm metagenome | isolation source: sample SPL anode biofilm adapted to -200 mV | place: USA | collected 2012-02-03
ACCAAGTGTATCCTTCAACACCTTGTCTGACGGGAATATCTCCGCATCCCTCAATGCCATTTGTGCTTCCATTAAACCATCTGTTTTACATCATATTAGTAATACTCCTGTTTTCAATCAAAAGAGAATGCAATAGCTTAACTCTACAATTTTTCATGCAACGATAGCAATCCATTATTAAGAGTAATAATTGTAAAATTACTGTTTTAATTTATATTTTTATTGCGGATACATAATTATTTATCAGTAATCAGATTTTTACAATAATTAGGTGGAATATTTGCTATTTCAATTTTATCAAAATATTAAAATGAATTCAAATGAAGAGGATCGTGTTATTCGTAGCATTACTTGTTACAACATTTAGCTGTAATCAGCAGTCAATCGACAGTACGGAGTCGAGCCGGCTTCAACTGATTGAAGATAAAATGGCTATTAAAGAGGTGGTAGATGTATTCTCTAACCTTGCCGATACTAAAGAGATTGATAAGCAGGTTCTGCTCTTTACGGAAGATGGTGTAGTTCAATCTTACAATAATGGAACATTGTCGTCCGACTTAAAAGGTAGAAAACAGTTGTTTGATGCATTTTCCGGATTCTTATCCAATTTTAAAACTGTCTATCATCAAAACGGACAACAAATAATTGATGAACTTACCGCGAATACAGCCAAAGCAACTTCTTATTGCCGTGTTATATTGGTGGGAGATCAGAACGGAAAACCTGTAAAAGTTACATTATACACGATCTACAAAGACGAATTTGTGAAGCAAGATGGTAAATGGTTGATTAAAAAACGTACTTCCAATTTTGTACATAGTGAAACCGACTGATTCTGTCAATTGATACTACTCATCAGTCCGTAACAAAATGAAAATAAAGAAGCTCCGGTTGACTAAAGAGATATAAATCTTTAGTCAACCGGAGCTTGGATATTTCACACCGTAAAAGCGTAGGTACTATGTATGCATGAGTGTATGCCGTTGCCGATCCTGATAATAGGTATTTATTGGGCGTCTTCTCTTAGTTCGTGCTTTATTGCGCGACGAATGGTTCTGAATTTGGGATGTATGGTGTACTTCGGACGAAGGGAGCTTTCTTTTACCATGAAGACAAACAGACAGAAAAGTCCTATCATCAAAATGGAGATGTCCGAAAGTAGTTGTTGACTAAAAGCATGGATCATTATACATTCAGTATCGAGAGAAGAACTTTTAAAAAACATTATAATACACTAATAAAATACTTCGATTGCAGAATTACAAACGCAGCAGAATAGTTTAATGCTAAAATAAAAAGACTTCAGAAGATAGTTTGGGGAGTAACCATTTTAGTCTGACTTGAGAAATGTAATATCCTGTAGTAATAGTATGATTCGAAAACGTTTCCGCAGAAAAACACGAGGTCAGAATTTGTTTTTATGGAGTATGTTTCAACTGCTACAAGTTTTGAGCTATTATTGTATAAAATTTAATAAAAATTATATGCAAATTGGTAAGAATGTAGGTGGACGTAAAGTGAAAGAGCAAGTGATCTCTGTCGACCTAGTTGTTACAGGAGGAGGATTAAGTGGGGTTTGTTGTGCTATAACCGCAGCCAGAAAAGGACTTAAGGTTGTTTTGATACAAGACCGACCTGTTTTGGGAGGTAATGCCTCAAGTGAGATTCGGGTCTGGGCACTAGGTGCAACATCGCACATGGGGAATAACAATCGTTGGGCTCGAGAGGGAGGTTTGATTGATGAAATCATGGTAGAAAATATGTACAGAAATAAGGATGGAAATCCGATTTTTTTTGATGCACTTTTATTGGATAAAGTTCTTCACGAATCGAATATCACGCTTCTTCTTAATACGATAGTCCATCATGTTGAAATGATAGATAATGAAACTATTGCCTCAGTAGTGGCTTTCAATCCACAAAATGAGTTGACTTATCATATTTCAGGAAATTTATTTTGTGATGCTTCAGGCGATGGCATCGTAAGTTATTTGTCTGGAGCTTCATATCGTTTTGGCGCAGAGGAGAAGGGAGTGTATAATGAAGCTTTTTCACCATCCAAGGCTTATGGAAAACTATTGGGGCATACTATTTTTCTTTATACAAAGAAAGTGGATGTTCCCGTGAAATATGTGGCTCCAACGTTTGCTTTACAAGACATGGAACGAATTCCAAAATTGCATCAGATAACTCCAGATCAGTTTGGCTGCAATTATTGGTGGTTTGAATATGGTGGAGATATGGATACCATAAATGATTCGGAAGAGATTAAGATGGAGTTATGGAAAGTAGTATATGGTGCATGGAATCACATTAAAAATTCAGGTCTTTATCCAGAAGCAAATAACTTAACTCTGGAATGGGTAGGAGTTATTCCTGGAAAACGGGAGAGCCGTCGCTTTGACGGACTGTATACATTGACTCAACATGATATCGTGCAACAAACAGTTTTTCCAGATGCCATTGCTTACGGAGGTTGGGCTATTGACCTTCATCCGGCAGAAGGAGTTTATTCTACACTATCGAGTTGTAATCAATTTCATTCGGTCGGTATTTACAGTATTCCGTACCGATGTTATGTTAGTAAAGATATAAAGAATTTGTTTTTTGCAGGGCGAATAATAAGTGCTTCGCATGTGGCATTCGGATCAACACGTGTTATGATTACATGTGCAATGGGAGGGCAAGCTATAGGTGCAGCAGCAGCCTTATGCAGAAAAAATGCATGCTTTCCATCTGAGTTATTATCAAAAAAACGGATGGAAGAACTACAGCAGGAGTTGTGTCGTGACGGACAAAGTATCCCGCATGTGCCAATTAAACAGTTAGGTAATTTGGCTGCTAGTGCAAAAATCCAGGCTTCCAGCACAATGAAGTTGAAAGGATTTTCATTTTGCGGAGAGTGGCAGAAACTTGATTTCTCGCGTGCAATGTTGCTTCCTTTAGAGAAGGGTGAGCTTTATGAATTTGAATTGGATGTTTGGGGTGATTGTGATACAACTATGTTGGTGGATCTGATGATTTCTGAAAAACCATATAATTATACTCCTGATGTGTTGGTTGAGCGTGTTTCGTGTTCTGTTATTTGTGGTATTCAGAAAATAAGTGTTTGTTTTTCTAAGTCAATTCCACATCAGCAATATGCGTTCCTGATTTTACGTTTAAACCCTCAAGTGCAAGTAGGATTATCTGACCAACGGATGACTGGAATTCTTTCTGTTGCAAATAAGTTTAATAAAGCTGTTAACAATCTTGGAAAACAATTGCCACCGGAAGGAAGTGGATTTGAATCGTTCGAATTTTTTACTCCAGAACGACGACCTCTGGGAAAACTATTTTCATTAAATATCAATCCAGCTTTGTCTCAATTTTCTGTTGCTAACTTGCTGAATGGTTACTTAAGACCCTATTTGCAATCAAATGCTTGGGTGGCCGAATGGTCTGCCGATATTGCATGTCTTTCTTTAACATGGGAGTTAAAACAGAAATTAAAAGGACTGAGGCTTTATTTTGATACAGATGCAGACCATCCAATGGAGACGATTCAGTGGGGACACCCTGAAGATCGAATACCTTATTGTATACAGGATTTTGAAATTTTAGATGAAAACGATCATAGTATTACAAAGATGAGTGGTAACTTTAGATCAATTCAAGATATTAAGTTTGAAAATTCAATAAATACTCGCGTTTTGAAGATTAAGTTTGTGCGCAAGAATCAGAATATTCCACTTGCACTGTTTGGATTAGAAGTTTGTTAATTTATTAAATATAAAGTTAAAAATGCAGATATTCGATTTTATAACTATAATCTTGTTTGCCATCGGGATATTGTTGGCTGGACTCTGTTTTTCCAAGAGTGGGAAAAATATGAAAAGTTTTTTTGCTGCCGGAGGGCAAATACCCTGGTGGATTAATGGTCTTTCTTTATTTATGGGCTTTTTTTCGGCAGGTACTTTTGTGGTATGGGGATCTATAGCTTATACGTATGGATTAGTCGCTATAACGATACAGGCTGCTATGTGTTTCGCTGGTTTTGGTGTAGGTTTTTTTATTGCCCCCAAATGGCATGCTACAGGAGCGATGACAGTGGCAGAATACATTGAGAAAAGATTGGGAAAAAAATTACAGAAAATGTACACTTATCTTTTTCTGTTGATTTCCATGTTTACTACAGGTTCTTTCCTTTATCCTGTCGCAAAGATTGTAGAGGTGTCTACTGGTTTTCCTTTACAAGATAGCATTCTATTGCTTGGTGCAGTGAGTATTCTATATGTATCTGTTGGAGGGTTGTGGGCAGTTGTTGTAACTGATGTCCTGCAATTTGTAATTCTTACAGCGGCTGTATTAATGGTTGTCCCTTTATCTTTTCAGGAGGTTGGAGGAGCATCACATTTTATAGAAGGGGTTCCTGAAGGTTTCTTTTCTCTTTTTAATGGAGAATATAGCAGCTTGTTCATTGTCGCTTTTTGTTTTTATAACTTATTCTTTTTAGGTGGAAATTGGTTGTATGTTCAGCGTTACACAACGGTGAAGAGTAGCAATGATGCCAGAAAGGTTGCTTGGCTCTTTGGTATACTATACATGATATGTCCTATACTATGGATGCTCCCTCCAATGATTTATCGTGTTGTAAATCCTGAATTATCTGGATTGGCCGACGAAGGAGCTTACCTGATGATGTGCAAGCAAGTGCTACCCCATGGATTATTGGGACTGATGCTTGGAGGAATGATTTTTGCAACTGCAAGTTCCCTGAATGGGACATTAAATATTTCGGCAGGAGTGTTTACGAATGATATTTATCGTCGGTTGTTTCCTCTTCATTCAGAGGCTTGCCTGATGAAAGTTGCGCGAGTTTCAACTATCGGTTTTGGGCTGGTGGCAATTGTAATTGCGTTGCTGATCCCATTGATGGGAGGAATTGTAAATGTTGTAATCAGCGTGGCAGCTCTTACAGGAGTACCCTTATACTTGCCAATCATATGGACTCTTTTTTCTAAGCGACAGAACGCAGGTTCAGTAATGGTTGCCACGCTTTTGTCGTTGTCATTAAATGCTTTTTTCAAATTTATAACACCTGTCTTATTTGACTTTTCTTTCACCAGGGCCGAAGAAATGGTAACTGGTGTCTTATTCCCCGTTGTTATTCTTGCGTTTTGGGAGTTATGGGCGGCTAAAAAAGGGTTGATGCCTACTAAATCCGTTGATAAAGTATTTGTTCCAGACACAGAAATTGTTTTAGATGAATCTGCAGATAGTAATGCTTTGGGATTAAAAGTTATTGGTATAGGCATTGTAGCTTCCGGACTACTAATTATGCTGTTGGGTATGTTAGCCGATCGCGGTCAACTTCTGGTGTGCGGAATTGCATCTTTTCTGGTTATAATAGGAATTTATTGTACAATTAGATCAAGAAAAAAGGACTTAAATTCTAATTTAAAAAAGAAATAATTATGAGAAAATTTTTAAAAGGAACGGTTAGTGTAGCTATATTGATCCTAATTTTTTCCTTTGAATCACTAGCACAAGAATTTGATAAGTTCTATCCGTTACCCAATCAAACGGGATATAACTTAAATGAAACAAAACGTTTTGTTTGTTATGGAGCACCAGACGACACGCCATTCTATATAATTAATCATCGCACAGGCAAAATAGAATATGAAGGGAAAATGATTTTTAGTCAGGGTTGGTTTACAGATTTTAATCCCTTAACCCAAGATGAATATGTGATTGAGGTAAAAGGAAAAGGGCGTTCAGTACCATTCTGGATTGCAGATCATCTAATAGAAAAAGTATCATCTAAACTTGCATATGATTTTTTCATTGATGTAAGGGGATCAGAAGATCCCATACATTCAAATGAGGCAAAAGTCTATGGCGGTGGTCCTTCACGTGATCAGGGAGCTTTTGGGTTGGAAGCCTTATATGAGGTTTTGTTTTACAGTTCCAATCCTGCACTTTTTGACAACTGGACTAAAGAGCTGGGAAATAAGGAATGTGCTGATTTGATAGACCTTATCCTTTGGCATGCTGAGTTTGCTTTTCATCATGTAGAATTTAACGGACCCATCCTCACGCGTCATGGTACCTTAGGTTATGCTGGTGAACCACGGATGGTTTATGATTATTGGAATACACTGGATCATTTGGCTCCGGTTTGTGCAGCATACCATTCATTTCTAAAGCCCTATTTAAGTGAGAAGAAATATCAGGCTTATCGTAAAGAATGTCTTGATCGATGGGAGAAGTACGAGAGGCATAAGACTGTACGTTACTGGACTTATAGCACGAAGTGGGTAGATTTAGGATTTCAGGAGTTTAACGAGATGGGAAATGTTTTTGGACAATCGGTTTTCAGTAACTTGTTTATGTATCTGTGCGAGTTGAATGAGCCGGATGGTAATCCTGAAAAGTTCTTGAACTATGCGCAAGAGAGTGCTCAGGATATTATTGATAATTGGGATTTTAATAATCCACGCCATATGTGGTGGATTCGCAATGGAGAACACATCACACCACAAGCCCTGGCATTTTTCCTGATGGTAGCTCCGGATAAGGCTCCGGCTGGAACTAAAGCGAAGTTGGCTGCATGGGCTAAGCACATAGAGCAGCGTTGCAATAATAGTTGGATGTACAGAAGTCACTCTGAAACAGAGATGGCTCATCCTCTTACTAAGGAGTTAGGAGGCGCACCTGCTTTAGGGGGAAGTCTTTTTGCAGCAGCACATTTACTGGGAGATAATGCCCTGAGAAAACTTGGGTGGGCTCAGGTTGATTTCGTATTCGGAGTAAACCCTGTTGGAGCACATATAGGTCATAAAAGTGAAGAACGTGTTAGTCTGAACGGCTATTGGGAAGGTGTAGAAGTAGGATGGCCGGATTCTCATCCAAATGGATATGGAATGCTTGGTGCTTGTCGAGGAACATTGGAAGGTACCCCTTTGGACGGACAGTTCCCGAAAAGTAGTTCAACCCAAACGGCTAAAGACCTCGATAACATAGGAAATAAATGCTATGCTACAGAAGGGTGGGCTATCTCAAACCGAGGATGGATGTCAACGCTAACTTTCTCTACTTTGGGATCACACAATCTTAGTGTAACATCTCTGTCAGGTAAAAAAGTCCAGTCTGTTAAAGTGGGAGATAAACTTCTGATTCAATTAAAAGCAGCTTTGAATATTGACTGGAACAAGAAAGATAAAGGATGGGTGGATGTTAAGATAGGAGATGAGCTGTTAGAACGACTGTCCGTTGAGGAAACAGCACCTAACTCAGGTTTGTTTGTTGCAGAATATAAGGTCCCTGTTTCATCTGGAGGAAAACAACTGAATTTCAGTTACGGATATTTCGGTTTTGAAAAGAGTGTAAAGGTAATAGTAGAGTAAGTTGGTATGGGTATTATAATAAAGAGTATTTTTTACTTAGCTATCTTGTTAGGAGTAGCTTTTTCTGGACAGGCTACGGAAGCTTCCGATAAGAAAATAGTAACACCTACAGCTACACAGGCTGACTGGCAGCGTAAAGAGCGTATAATGTTTATTCATTTTGGACCGGCAACTTTTCAGGGAAGGGAATATGATAACTGGTCGAGTGATATACGACATATGTATATGTCAAAATTGGATACTGACCAGTGGTGTGAAGTAGCACGTTCCTGGGGAGCGAAGATGATTGTATTTGTAGCTAAGCATTGTGGAGGCTTTTGTTGGTGGCAAACGGAAACCAGTAATTATGGAATTAAGAATACGCCTTGGAAAAACGGGCAGGGGGATGTAATGAAAGATTTATCCTCTTCTTGTCTGAAATATGGCTTGGATCTGGGAGTGTATGTTTATCCTGGTGATGAGCATTGGGGGGCTGGTATTGGTAGTGGAGGAATTACGCAGGATCCTTCTTTGCAAAATGAATATAATAGAATATACCGTCAGCAATTACGTGAGTTGTTAACAGGTTACGGCACCATAAAGGAAGTTTGGTTTGATGGGAATTGTCATATACCAGTGAAAGACATTTTAGATCAGTATGCTTCGGAGGCAGTGATATTTCAGGGAAAACACGCCACCATTCGTTGGGTTGGTAACGAAGATGGCTATGCGCCCGACCCTAATTGGTATACTGTTAACAAGCCCGATATGCTTTCTGGCGGAGCTACGGCTGTTCATTCAGACGTGAATGGTGATGTATACGCTCCTGTGGAGATCGATGTGCCATTGCTGAAAAATGGCGGACATAAATGGTTTTGGGCACCGGGCACGGATTCTCTAATTATGACAAAAGACCAACTAATGGAATTGTATTTCAATTCGGTTGGGCGAGGTTCTGTATTGCTACTTAATTCTACACCAGACACAACAGGGTTAATACCTCCAAGTCATGTGCAGACTTATAAAGATTTTGGTGAAACAATCTCTGGTTACTTTGACTATCCATTGGCAAAAACTGTTGGGAATCAGAGGCAGTTGGTTTGCAAATTCTCATCGTTACAAAAAGTGAACTGTATAATGTTGCAAGAAAACCTTATGAAAGGTCAGCTAGTCACCTCCTACCATATAGAAGGAAGCAAGGATGGAAAACAGTGGGAGGTTTTATGTAAGGGAACCTCGGTTGGTAATAAGAAAATAGACCGCTTTGCAACGAAAGAACTGATCGCAGTACGTTTTGTAGCCAATCATTACAAGAAGACCCCGGATATTGAAAACTTTTCGGTTTATTGTCTTCCGGAAGATGCCATTCAATCTATTTCTTCTTCCAATGCGACAATTCCTATTAGTACCTGGGAATATTCTACTTACCCAACAGATAAATGGACGGATTTGGAAATAGATTTAACAACCTATTTGAATAGTATTGGACAGTATGAGATTTTATTTAAGACAACTGGTTATGACTATCAAGACAAGCGTCCTTCAGGTCTTGAAGTCAAGAACGTGGAATTAGAAATGTACGGTACAAATATGAATGTAGCAGTACAGGAGGTAAAGGAACAGGGCAAGTTTATTATAACCAGATCGCAGCAAACGTTGGATGATTTTCCAACTATAATACGTATGAAGGTTAAAAGCAGACCATGTAAGTCTATCGGAATTGTTACATTGCAAAAAATAAAATATTAATACAGGACATAAAAATATGAATTTAGCAAAGGGAGCGAGATTTATTAACAAAATAAGTTTGAAATGGAAAGATTAAAGTTGATTTTGGTTGGAGTACTGTTTGGTGTTGCTGTTATAAATTTGATCGGATGCACCAATAAGCCTGATTGGCAGTTAAAACCCATTTCCAGTGATTTGGATTTTGATGATCTGGCTTCTTCCTGGGATGAAGGTATTCCTTTAGGGAATGCGACTGTAGGCAATCTGGTTTGGAAACGAGATTCAGTCCTCCGTATGTCGCTGGACCGGATTGATCTTTGGGACTTGCGTCCTACTGATAGTCTTTCTGGAGAAAATTATAAATTTTCCTGGGTGAAAAAACATATTGATGAGGGTAATTATTTGCCTGTACAGAAAAAATTTGACTGGCCGTATGATAACAACCCAGCACCTTCTAAAATTCCTGGAGCATCTATAGAATTTGCTGGCTTGGGAGAAGTAGAGAAGGTTCATCTTTATTTAAACAATGCATTGTGTGAGGTTAAATGGAAGAATGGAGTGATACTACATACTTTTGTTCATGCCAATCGTCCTGTGGGTTGGTTTGTATTCGATAACATCCAAGAACCTATTAATCCTATAATTGTACCACCTGTTTATGAAAAGGAGAAAGTAGGTATTGTTGATCCGGTAACGGGTCAGGATCTTGCTTTATTAGGGTACAGGCAAGGTGTTGTAGATAAAAAAGAAGGCTTAATTACTTACCATCAGAAAGGATGGAATGATTTTTCTTATAAAGTGGTAGTTAAGTGGAAGAATGTAGAAGGTAAGTGTATTGGTGTTTGGAGTGTAACCTCTTCTTTAGTAACCGATGATGCTCTTTTAGAAACGAATCAGGCTTTTGAAAGAGGATTGCCAGACGATTATAACGAGCATTTAAATTTTTGGGAAACCTATTGGGAACAGTCTTCTGTATCAATTCCAGATTCTCTTTTACAAAAGCAGTATGATAATGAAATGTACAAATTTGGATCAGTAGCAAGAGAGGATTCTTATCCTATTTCCCTTCAGGCTGTCTGGACAGCTGATAATGGAAAGTTACCTCCCTGGAAAGGCGATTTTCATCATGATTTAAATACGCAACTTAGCTATTGGCCCGCTTATAAAGGGAATCACTTAAAGGAAGAAAGTGGTTATTTAAATACGCTTTGGTCTCAGCGGGATGTCTACAGAAAGTTCACAAAGCAGTATTTTGAAAAAGAAGGGCTTACTGTTCCTGGAGTATGTACTCTCACTGGAGAAGAGATGGGCGGATGGATTCAGTATTCGATGTCTCAAACTACAGCAGCTTGGCTGTCGCAGCATTTTTATTTGCACTGGAAATATTCTGCAGATGATCAATTTTTAAGGGATAAAGCCTATCCTTTTGTTCGGGAATCAGCTCAGTTTCTAGAAAATCAGACAGAAATAAACGGTCAGGGACAACGTATTCTGACTTATACGTCAAGCCCTGAAATATTTGATAATTCGTTGCAGGCTTGGTTTAAGACCATGACTAACTATGATTTATCTCTAACATCATTTTTGTTTAAGATAGCTGCTGAGATGGCAGAAGAACTTAATCTTCCTGAGGAAGCTAGTCATTGGAGAACTTTACGGGGAGAATTGCCCGATTTGGATTTGGATACAGATGGAGCTTTAAGTTTTGCTAAAGGATTTCCTTATGAAACATCTCATCGTCATTTTTCTCATGCCATGGCATTTCACCCCCTAGGTCTTATTAATTGGGAAGAAGGAGGCAAATCACGAGAGATAATCAAGGCAACACTTAAGAAGATGGAAAGTTGCGGTCCGCAGTGGTGGACAGGTTATTCGTATGCTTGGTTCGGTAATATGAAGGCACGTACTTTTGATGGGGAAGGTGCTTTTGATGCATTGAAAACTTTTGCCGAATGCTTCTGTTTACCTAATACTTTTCATGTAAATGGAGACCAGTCCGGTACAGGGAAATCAAATTATACTTATCGTCCGTTTACGTTGGAAGGTAATTTTGCTTTTGCTTCAGGTATCCAGGAAATGTTATTGCAGAGCCATACAGATACAATTCGTGTATTTCCTGCCATACCGGCATCATGGTCGGATGTTTCCTTCCGCAAGTTAAGAGCGCAAGGAGCTTTTTTGATAACTGCAATTCGTAAGGAAGGAAAGATTGTTTCTGTCGAAATAGAATCAGAGAAAGGTGAGGATTTATTATTGATTTCTCCATTTGATGGAAAGTTGATAAAACGTAAAACTATTCCTGGAGAACGAATTGTATTAGCTAAATAGTTTTATTTCGATGCATTTATTTACAACCCCTATATTCGTATTGTAAAAGAATAGCTGTTTTTTTAACAGGAAAGTGTTGCCTCCTTGTTTCTCTATCGTAGAATACGTTAGAGAAATAAGGGGGCTATTTATATTGTTTTAATATATCTATAATATTCATTATGGGTATTTATACAATTCCGGAAACGTTTCCAAGGAATGAAAACGTTTCCGGAAATTTATATTAATTCTCAATAATTGAGCTTTTTTATCATTTGAGTATAATTGCATCAGTAATGTGAATCGTGTTATTTATTAATCTTTAATGAATAATGCTTTATAGTTAATAAATTAAATTATATGTTATTATGCAAAGGCAAATGTTGAAGCGGCGTAAATGTTATGCTGCATTATCTTTGACAGTTTTGAGAAGATTTTATTTAATAGTGGGAGCTTTTATCTTAGGTCTGTTCGTTTTTGATTGTGGAATTTATGCTAAAAGTGGTTCAAATGATTTAAGAGCAGAGGCTTATGTTAACAAGCCCTCTGCTATGAATACTGTTAATATAAAGGGGCGTGTGGTTGATACTAATGGTACTCCTATTATTGGAGCTACTATTAAAGAAGTATCCATAACAAATGGAACTATAACTGATTTAGATGGTAATTTTACATTGGATGTATCAAAAGGGGCTAGTATTGAAGTTTCTTATATTGGTTATAAGTCTCAAACAATATCAATCTCTAACAATAATAACATTGTAGTGACTCTGTTAGAAGATACAAAAGTTCTTGATGAAGTTGTTGTAGTAGGTTATGGTACGCAGAAAAAGGTTAATCTTACAGGTTCAGTTGCTTCTTTAAGTGCTGATGAACTGGCCGACAGACCTGTTGTTAACACAACGAATCTTCTACAGGGTAAAGTGAATGGTTTGGAAATGGTCTCTAATAATGCACAACCCGGACGCGACGATAGTTCTTTAACTTTGCGGGGAAAAGGTTCGTTTAGCACAGATACATCTCCATTGGTCTTGATAGACGGAGTTGTTGGTAATATGTCTGAATTGGCGCCTGGTGATATTGAGTCTGTGAGTGTGTTAAAGGATGCTGCTTCCGCTTCTATTTATGGTTCCAGAGCTGCTAATGGCGTTGTCTTGGTAACTACCAAAAAAGGAAAAGCAGGCAAAAACACGGTCTCGTATAATTTTAATTACGGTATCCAGGAAGCAACAAGATTGAGCGATCAGATATGGGATTCTTCTACTTATATGGAATTATATAATCAGATGGCTGATAGAATGGTTGCACATAAAAAATATCCTCAGGAAATAATCGATAAATATAAAGACCCAAATAGAAATAAACTTCTTTATCCCGATTATAACTGGATGGAAGAAACATTTAATACAGGTCATGTGCTGTCACATAATCTTGGTATTAATGGGGGGTCAGATAAGTTATCTTATAATATTTCTTTAGGATACACAGATCAAAGCGGATTACTAGACAATCATAACTATAGTAAATATACAGGTTTAATTAATTTGTCTTCTGCGGTTAATGATAGAATAAAGATAAGTGCTTCTGTTAATTTATATAATTCTGCATTAAATGAGCCTTATTATACAAATGAATCATTGGTTCTATTTATAGCTCAAAGTCGTCCTATGACTATGCCATATCTGCCCGATGGAAGTGGTAGATATAGTTATTCCTCTTTACCTCAGACTATTGCAGGCGATTGGCAAAACCGTAATCCGGTTTGGGCAATGAATGAAACAAGTCGTAATGAAGAGTCCTGGCGAGCTAATAGCCAATTGAATTTGGATGTGGATTTCATTAAGAAAGAGAAAATGAAATTAAGTTGGTCTACTAAAGGCGCAATACGATATACTGATTTTTTCAGAAAAGAACATTATCCTGCAAATTCTAAAGGCTATTACTATCTTAAGGAATCAGATTATATGGAAAATGGTGCAGATGACTATATGTATGCAAACAACTTCTTTCCTGAAAAACGCGTAACAAATCGTGATGAAAGATCTGTATATACTTCTTTGTCAAGTTTATTGAATTTCAACTGGGATATAACAGAGAAGCATGTTCTGGGTGCAATGATGGGAGTCCAGGAAGAAGGTTCTAATTTGCGTTATTTATATGCATATAGAGAAAACTATCCTTCAGATTCAATGACTGAAATTGATGGAGGTGCAACACTGGGACAGAATGTTGCAGGTGGAATCAGTGAATATGCAATACGCTCTTTGTTTGGACGAGTAAATTACGCATACAATAATAAATATTTGTTTGAAGCTAATTTCCGTTATGATGGAACTAGCCGTATTCATCCTGATTATAGATGGGGCTTCTTCCCTTCTTTTTCCGGAGCATGGAGAGTTTCAGAGGAGAATTTTATAAAAGATAATAATACTTGGATTGATAATTTAAAACTGAGAGCTTCTTATGGTATGCTTGGTAACTCTTCTATAGAAAACTATCCATATCAGGAAGTATACAATTCTACAGCTTATATATTTGGTAATAATGTAAGTCAGGGTGTTACACAAACAGCGTTTAAGGATAAATCCTTGCAATGGGAAACCACAACCGTTACGGATTTTGGAGTTGATTTTTCAATATTCTCTGGGTTGTTTAGTATGACACTGGATTATTATAATAAAGTTACTGATAATATTCTTTCTCAGGCTGCGATTCCAATGAGCGCAGGTATGTCTGCTCCTACTATTAATTATGGAAAACTTAAAAATTATGGAGTTGAGTTTGAAGTTGGTCACCAAAATTCTGTAGGTGATTTTTCTTATGGTGTTAATTTTATGGCTTCTTTAAATAAAAATGAAGTACTTGAACTTAGAGCACCTTCTTATGGATCATATATATATGAGGTAGGAAAGCCTTATGGCGAACATTATATGTATGTATGGGATGGTATTTTCCAATCCGATAAAGATATTGCAAATTCTCCTAAACATCCTTTTAATCCGAAGCCGGGAGATATTAAATTTAAAGATTTAAATAATGATAATGTTATAGATCAAAATGACCGTACAATGGTTGAAGGAAAGTATCCAAAGATGATATATTCATCCAGGATTTTCGCTTCGTACAAGAATCTCGACGTTTCACTATTTTTCCAAGGCGTAGAAGGACGTAAAATATATACTGATGGTTTTGGGGTTGTACCTTTTGCTCAAGGAGCTTCTCCAACAAAAGAATATCTAAACGCCTGGACTCCGGACAATACAGATACAAATGTTCCTGCCTTGTATGACTGGTCTTATGCTCCTATGAAACAGCGCTCAACATTCAATTTGAAAGATGCATCTTATTTACGTCTTAAAAATCTTGTTATTGGATACAATCTCCCAAAATCATTATTTTCTAGGTTAGGAGTGGAGTTTGCAAGAGTTTATTTCTCAGGAGAGAATCTGTTTGTGATAACTGATTATCCTGATTATGATCCAGAGCGGTCAAATGATGGATGGCATGCAATGTATCCACAAGCAAAAACATATTCTTTAGGTGTAAACTTACGTTTTTAAAAATAAATAAATATATATAATTATGAAATTAAATAAATATATTGTTTACGGTTGCCTGGCAGGCGTTTCATTGTTGACTTCTTGTTATGAGTTGGATGTCTTTCCTCAAGATAGGTTAGGTTCAAGTCTTTTCTGGCAAACTGAAGAGGATATTCAAAAGGGGGTTGCCGGAGTATACTCAAAATTATATGGAGGATATTTGGGATGGAGTAAGTATTTTCTGGAAGGTATAACGGATAATGCTTATTGTAAGAATCCGGATCAGTCATCCTATAGAAATATGCAGATGGGTGTATTAGAAGCTACCTCCGGGGGGCCAATAGAAAGTGCTTATTCTGGCAGTTATAGTGGTATTGCAGCTTGTAATACTTTTTTGAAAAATTTCCCTATTGCGAAAGCGAATGCAAAAATAACAGAAGAGAAGGCTGATCAATATGAAGCAGAAATTCGTTTTATAAGGGCTTATTGTTATTTTGAACTTGTACAGCGTTATGGCGATGTTCCATTATACAAAGAAGCGATAAGTATTGTAGAAGACTCAAAAGTTAAACAGAGTCCGTCAAGTGAAGTACTTAAATTTATTCATGAAGATTTGGATTATGCTATAGATAATTTGGAGGATAAGGCTTTTTCTGATGGACATGCAGTTAAGGCATCTGCACAAGCAATGAAAGCGCGTGTTGCTCTATTTCAGGAAGACTGGGCAACAGTAAAAAAATGTACTGAAGATGTAATTAATTCTGGTAAATATTCTTTGGCTGATAATTATAACTCATTGTTTATCAAGAGAGAGGGGCAGATTGATAATCCTGAAATCATTTACTCTATTAATTATTTGAACCCAAACTATAGACATAATGCTGAAATGGAGCTTTATTATTGGAATGCTGCTACTCCTACTGATGATTTAATGGCTTGTTACGATGATAATGACAGACGTAAAAAAGAGTGGTATGTGTATGCCGGAGTTGGAAATAAGGTTTGGACAAATCCATTTGGTGGACATGCCGAAACTAATTCGGGAACTGAAACAGGATGGATTCTTGTAAAACACTTGGATAAGAATAATCCTGAAATTTATAATCTTACAGCATACGATTTTAGAACAGATAATAATGTGGTTGTTTTACGTTATGCAGATGTTTATTTAATGTACATTGAAGCTTTACTGCAATTGAATGGAGGCGTAACTAATGATCCTACAGCTTTGAAATATATCAATGAAATAAGATTAAGAGCCGAAATAGAGCCTTTGTCAAGTATAAATTTGGAACAGCTTTATTTAGAAAGAAGACGAGAACTTGCTTATGAAGGTTTGAGACATTTTGACTTAATCCGAACAAAACAGGCTGAGACTGCAATGAATAAGTTGATTACTCCAGCAGGTAAGTGTTCATTTAAAAGTCATTTCTATCAATGGCCTTTTCCTCAAAGCGAGATGGATGCTAACCCTAAGCTAGATCAGAAACCTGGCTATTAATAGTACTTGTTTAACCACTCGTGTTCCAGAATATTTTGGAACACGAGTGTGTTGAATTTTTTTATTGTTAGCCGAATTATAATACTCATAAGTTATGAAAAGATTTTGTGAAATTTTAATTGCTCTATTTTTGTTCGCTATGTTTGCACAAGCTAATACGATACGGATTATGGGAATTGGTGATTCAATCACTCAAGGTGGTACTACATTTACTTCCTATATGGGTCCATTATCTCATTTGCTTAATGGAGCTGGATTTAATTTCGAATTTGTTGGAACAAGAGATGGGTTTTCTGATGGCGTTCATTATAAGCATGCAGCTTTTGGTGGTAAAAATACTGAATTTGTGAATGAGCAAATTGATTCAATTTATAAAGCATATCCGGCCGATATTGTTTTGATTCATTCTGGGCACAATCATTTTATCGAAGAGAAACCTGTACAAGGAATTGTAGATGCTCATTGTTCAATTATTAAGAAACTAAAGAAAGTAAATCCAGATGTTATAATTTTAGTTGCAGGGGTTATAGAAAGTGGTAAACTACCAAAGTATAGTTATTTGTCAGACTTAAATGTAGAACTTAAAAGAGTGATACATAATATGCACGACTCCAATATACAGTATGTTTCTGTAGGTGAGGGTTTCGATTGGCATGTTCATACTATTGATGATAAAGTGCATCCCAATAAGGTTGGTGCCTATGTTATGGCTTGTAATTGGTTTAAATATTTGAACAAGATTATGCTACAGCATGTGAATAAATAAGTAAAGTTAATTTAGTATTAGATTATATTTTAAGGTAAGCCCTTAAATTTTGAAAGTTCAAAACTAAATCATCAGAAACAGAGTCCAGCGGAATGCTGGACTCTGTTTTACTCAGAGAGAACTATTTATTCAGTATGGATGATTCACGTATATTTACTTTTCCATTTAGTAAAAATGTTTGTGGTTCAGGTCGTTGGCTGCTTTCTATTTCCTTTAGAAGTTGTCTGGCTGTTGTCTCTCCAATCATAATTGCCGGTTGTTCCACGCTGGTTAGTGATGGTGTTGTGTGAGCCGCAATACAAGATTCGGTAAAACCTACAATTGCAATGTTCTGAGGTATTTGGATTCCATTTTTCCGGAATGTTTCCATTGCACCAATTGCAACAGGATCATTAAAACAAAAAACAGCTTCCGGAATTCGGTTGTCATCAATTAATTTTTGTGCGATTCTTGATCCATCTTCTATAAAGATGCCGGCTTCAAAACAACAGTTATCATAATTCAGACCATATTTTTTCATTGTGTCAATGAATCCTTTTTTTCTGCTGTGGCTTACAATGAGACTGCAGGGACCACAAAGGTAGAATATCTTTTTAAATCCTTGTTCAATTAAGTGTTCGGTAGCTTTGCATGCCCATATATAGTCGTGAAAAACAACCTTCGACGTGTTTAATTTTTGATTAATCCGGTTGAATTGGATTATCGGAATCCGCTTATTTAGTTCTTGAAAATAGGATACATCGTGTGCCTCTTGTACAAACGATATCATAATTCCGTCAACAAGGTTCTGTTCCAGCGTTTTTGCATTTTCCAGTTCTTCTTTTGCTTGTTCGTTCGAGCTCATTATCAGTAGTTGGTAGCCAGATTCTTTTAAAGCATTCTGCATTCCTTTGATTACCAACGGAAAGTAAGTATTGATGAATTCAGGTACGATTACTCCTATCAGGTACGATTTTTTCTGACTAAGATTGCGGGCTATCGGGTTGGGAGAGTATCCCATTTCCTTTGCTGTTTTAAGAATCAACTCCTTGGTATCCGCATGTATACCGTATTTATCGTTGAAAGCTCTTGAAACAGTAGAAATAGAGCAGTTTAGTTTTTTCGCCACATCCTTGATGCTTGTTTTCTTCATAAGTTGAGAAAGTTTAAATATTGATTTGTTTAGGCATTTTCTTTTTAAAGAGATTACTATACAAAGATAAAATCTTTTGCTTCATAAAGGCTGTTTCTTCTTTTATCTTTTCTCGGTAACGTTTCCATCGATTTTGATTTTGTTTCCCAATTTAACTGCAGTATTAGTTTGACACACTCATCTATCTTCTGTATTATTGCAAAAAAGAAAGTTATTAACATTGATGCTAATATAAACTGAAAATTAGTGATATGAAAAAAAAGCTGGTGATTCTTTCGTGGACTTTGATTTCTGTTGTTTTGATTATATGTATGTCTTTTCAAAACAGCAGATATAAACCTGGAAAGAATTTTGCTATTGCCGATTCTGTGCAGACTATTCCAGTAGGAAATGTTCTTAGGGATTCTGCTTGGAATATCTGGTGTGCAAGTATGGTTAAAGGTAAAGATGGAAAATATCACATGTACTATTCGCGGTGGCCCAGACAAACAGGACATGAGGGGTGGGTGAGTCACTCTGAAATTGCTTATGCAGTTTCAGATAAGCCAGGAGGTCCATATAAACATATGAATGTTGCGCTACCGGCTTATAGTGATACGGCATGGGATGGAGCGATGACGCATAATCCTTACATTCTCTTTCATGAGGGAAAATATTATTTGTATTACATTGCAACTTCAGGTAAGCCGTTGATAGTTAATAATTCAATTCCTGCTTACGGAAAGGAGTGGTGGACACGCCGAAATACGCAGAGGATAGGATTAGCAATTGCCGAGAATCCAGGTGGTCCATGGAGGCGTTTGACTGAACCAGTCTTGAAGAACAGTGAAGACTCTTTGTCCTTTGATGCAATGTGTGTTACCAATCCTGCTGTATGTATCGGTCGTGACGGGAAGGTTGTCATGCTTTACAAAGCAGTGTGTAAAAATGGTACGTTGCAGGGAGGTAGCGTACGTTTTAGTGTAGCATTTGCCGAAGGTCCGGAAGGTCCGTTTGTTAAGACAGACAAACTTATTTTTCAGCCAGACAACCCGGATGCAAGGATGGTGGCAGAAGATCCTTTTATTTGGTATGATAAAGGGTTAGATAAATACTATGCGATTGTTCGTGATGTGATTCGTCAGTATACAGGTAAGGAGAGTGGTGGATTGGCTTTGATGGAGTCGTTAGATGCCCTCGATTGGCATCCGGTTACTCATCCTAAGGTGTTACCTCCTGAGCTTAAATTCAGTAATGGTTCTGTTTACGATACTCGTGAATTCGGAGGAATTGAACGACCATTTTTGTATATCAACGAGAAAGGTATTCCCCGGTTGTTGTTTGGTAGTTTTGGGGTTAATAGCAATGGAGTTCATAGAGAGCACTCTTTTAATGCTGCAATTCCCTTTAATTTGCCTTAAAGCCTGTTTATATATGAATTGGATCAAGAGACGTTGAATTAATTATTACAAATATAAATTGTAACAAGGATATGGTTAGTAAAATTATGAGGAGTTTATTTTTGTGTTTAGTGATATTCAATGCCTGTTCAGTCTGTACGGCCCATGAGTTTGACTGGTTGCGCCAGTATAATCCTGTTTGGACAGAACAGAGTAAGGATGCATCTGAATCCATGCCTTGCGGAGGAGGTGATATTGGAATGAATGTATGGGTGGAGAATAATGAAGTACTCTTTTATGTTTCCCGTTCCGGAGTATTTGATGAGAATAATGTTTTTCCCAAGCTGGGGCGTGTTCGGCTATCCTTTACACCCAATCCTTTTGAAAATGCAACTTTCAAGCAAGAGCTTAAATTGGAAGATGGATATGTTCAGATTGAAGCTATAAAAGATGGGAAGAGAACCGAGATTCAAATTTGGTCGAATGTTTTCACGCCTGTAATAGAGGTTGTTGTAAAGTCTCAGGAAAAAATCAGGTTTTATGCGACATACGAAAACTGGCGTTTTGAGCCTCTTGTATGGAATATTCCGGGCCAGGAACGTGCCAGTATTGCTTTCCGCAACGCTCCGATGAAAGCTGTTATACAGCCAGATTCTGTCAATTTTTCCAACAACGGGGTGTTGTGGTATCATCAAAATCCGGAGCGCACTCTTTTTGATATTACCGTACTTCACGAGTCGTTGGGCGGAGTGATGCAGCAGTTGTGGAATCCGTTAAAATATCTTGCTTTTGGGGGGTATATGGAAGGCAGGGGTATGGTACCGGACCGTGTTGTAGATGGCAGGTATGTAGACACGCCATTTAAAGGTTATCGTATAAAGTCGGAACAAGCTTTAAACCAACATGAGCTACGTTTATTTTTGCACACACAGCAAACACCGGATATCAAGATATGGAAAAAGGATTTATATACATTAATGGACAGTTTCCGTCCCAACAAAGATACTGAATTTAAACGAACACGTAACTGGTGGAATGGATTCTGGAGAAGGAGCCATATTGTTATCAACCCCGATTCTGGAAGGGTTGCTTCGCCTTCGTGGCAAGTGGGACGTAATTACCAGTTATTTCGTTATCAGCTGGGATGTAATGCTTATGGAAAACTTCCTACTAAATTTAACGGAGGACTTTTTACCTTTGATCCTTCTTTAGTAAATAAGAATGCTCCATTTACACCTGATCACCGAGATTGGGGAGGAGGTACACATACAGCACAAAATCAGCGTTTGGTCTATTGGCCAATGTTAAAGAGTGGCGATACTGATATGATGGATTCACAACTTAATTTTTACCTGAATGCTTTACCCAATGCCGAGGCACGTGTGCGACATTATTGGGGGCACGAGGGGGCTTGCTTTACCGAGCAGATAGAATGGTTTGGACTTCCCATGCTGGCTTCTTACGGTTGGAATCGTCCCGCGTTGCTGCATCCGGGTATACAGGATAATGCTTGGATAGATTACGAGTGGGATACCGTTTTAGAGTTCTGTAAAATGGCATTGGATATTCATGCCTTTACGGGGAGGGACATTCATAAGTACATGCCTCTTATTGAAAAATGCTTGCAGTTCTTTGATGTCCATTATCAGTATCTGGCAGCCCAGCGAAGCAGATCTGTACTCGACGGGAATGGAAAACTCATACTTTATCCATCCACGGGTTGCGAAACTTACAAAATGGCATATAATGCAGCCAATACAATTGCCGCACTTAAGAGTGTTACCTCCCAATTATTACACTTACCGAAAGAATATTTGTCGCAAGAAAAGCGTGTGTATTGGCAGGGCTTTCTTAAACGGATTCCCGACCTTCCTTTCAGAGAGCGAAATGGACATAACACTATTGCTCCAGCTGTAACCTGGCAACGCATCAATAATATCGAGATTCCTCAACTATATCCTGTATTTCCCTGGGGATTATATGGTATAGGACTGCCTGATATGGAAGTGGCTGTAAATACGTGGAAATATGGTGTAGATAATTCGGATCAAAAAGGTTACGTGAGTTGGCATCAGGATGCGATATTTTGTGCACGTCTGGGACTAATAAAGGAGGCTAAAGAGGTTACGTTAAAGAAAATGACCGACTCTCCAAGGCGTTATCCTACATTTTGGGGACCTGGACACGACTGGGTTCCGGATCATAACTGGGGAGGTTCTGGTATGATTGGAGTGCAGGAAATGCTTATCCAAAATGTAGGGGAAAAGATCTATTTATTACCAGCATGGCCAAAAGAATGGGATGTCAATTTTAAATTGCATGCACCTGGAAATACGATTGTTGAATGTAGTTTAGAAGGAGGTAAAATAAAACGTCTCGTTGTAACGCCAGAGTCACGAAGAAAAGATATTTGTTTGAATAACTTTAACTGAAATGGTTGGTTTTCTCTTTTTTTATATTTAGTTCGTTTGTTAAGTTTCGAGGCCTCTTCTTAATATAGAAGGGGCCTCTTTGTGTGATTGTTATATAGATTATATTTGCAAGACGTCTGTTGGTTTTACGCCATATTTATTTAGCGCCTTCCCTCAGTTCGTGCTTTATTGCGCGACGAATGGTTCTGAATTTGGGATGTATGGCGTACTTCGGACGAAGGGAGCTTTCTTTTACCATGAAGACAAACAGACAGAAAAGTCCTATCATCAGAAGCCATCCGTACAGTTCCTTCATCGAAATTAACAACGCATGCTGCTGAAGTGCACCGTAAAGCGCTCCTTCCGGCAATTTATACGAGGCGGGATTTACATGGTCGAAGCCGGCACTCAAAAGCATTGCATTCTTTTTGGTTACAACCTGTAACGCATGTCCCACTATCGAATCACCCAGTGCCGCCCCGAAAGCCGCACTTACAAAAGACTGAATGGTAACAGCCTGAAAGAAATTCTGGAACGGCACCCGCGACAAAGAGGTAAGAAAGCAGATCGCAATAATTACATAACCGAACGAGCGTAAGAAAACAGGCAGGATAAACGCCTGTTTCGGCAAGTTATAATCGATGGTAAAGTAGCTGATCGTCAGATAACCCAGAATGCAGGCAAATCCAATAACCGTCATAGTCTTGTATCTCCATTTACGTAAAGCAAACAGCTGATAGGTGAACAATGCTCCGGTCGCCGTACCTAATATGGCTGTCCAATTGAGCGAGTTTACGTGCAAAGCATCATATCCCAGGATTGATTCCATCAGAATGTGTTCAAAAAGATGCGAAGGGGCAAGCAACAGGTCGATTACGATAAGCAGTGCAAATGTAAGATAAACCATCTTAAACCTCCAAGTGCCTAATGCTATATAGGGATGTCTTATAAACGAAGCACGCCACAGATTAAGAGTCAGAACCACCAATCCACCTACGGTTGCTGCTTTTATGTAAATGGATTCGTACCAATCGTAATGTTCGCCATATACACATACGAACAATATACAGAGGATGGTGATACCCCACATAAGTCCGCCCAGCCAGTCGATACCGAACAGCGGCAGCTTTCTCATGGAGCGATAACTGCGAAAAAGAATGGAAACAGCAAGCATTACCAATAACAACAACCCGATAACAAGCCAATGCATATACTCCCATTTGGTAAGGAAGGCCGTATAAACAGCCGTAAGTCCTGTAACCTGAATGGCACCGTTCACCAAAAGATAGATATAGCAGAAAAATACCGATAAATCTCTTTTGGGCGTTAACCAGAGCTGAATGCTCGAATTACACTCGAATGTTCCCCACATCCTGAAGATACCCGCCACAAAAGAGGTGGCTACAAGCAAAGGCACGCTGGAGGTATGCATGCAGATCAGGTTGCACACTATAAGGACGATGCAACATGTAAGCAGCGATACTTTGGAGTTAAACCGGAACTTCAGACGGAACATGATGGCAAATGTAAGAGACATCCCCACAAGGGAGGCATAACCCGCCATCATGATATCTTCATGCAGCAAGGCCAGCGAACCAACCATCTCGGCTACCGAAGCCAGGTAAACCCCTCCGGAAAGCTGAAATACGATAACGATGGCAATCATTATCCACGGTTTCCATTTTTCCGGAACAAAATCGCGGATAGCCGGTAAAGTAAAAGGACCTGATTCGTGCATATCAATAGTTTATAATACATTCGGCATTCATTCCGGCACGTAAACGTTCCAGGTCGGCCTTTTTATTCTCGTCAGTAAATTCGATGCGGATGGGAATCCGTTGTTCAACCTTTACAAAATTACCGGCCGAATTATCCTGAGGGAATAACGAAAAGCTGGCCCCCGTAGCACTGGAGATAGATCTCACAACCCCTTTGAAGATTACATCCGGAATGGCATCCACCTCTATCTCCACCGGCTGTCCCTCTTTCACATGGGCCGTCTGCGTCTCCTTATAATTGGCCATAATCCACTTATCGTTTCCGTCCACCATATCCACGATGGTTTGTCCGGGTTGTATCAGCTGCCCTTCCTGAATGTTCTTCCTGCCGGTGGTACCGTCGCAGGGAGCTACAATAACGGTGTACGACAGGTTTAGCTTAGCCAGTTCGAGAGCCGCTTCGGCCAACTGAATACCGGCTGCAATCTGGTCCAGGCGTTGCGTCTGCTCATTCTTCACCAGCCTGGTGGACTGCTTTTGACGCACCAGCAATTCGTACCGCGCTTTGGAAGCCTCGTAGTTAGTCTTCATCGCATCATATTGCTGTTTGGTTACGGCATCCTGACTAAGCAGATTCTTGTAACGGGTATATTCACGCTCCGCATTATCCAGTCTGATTTTAGCCTCCTGTATACCGGCATCGGATACGGAAATGTTGTTCTGAGCCGTATGGATGGAGGAGGTAAGCACCGTCTTGCCCGACAGCGCATTCTGGTAGTCGGCTTCCGCCTGGGCCAACCTGAAGCGGAACTCGGTATCTTCTATCAATGCCAGCGTGTCCCCTTTGCGAACCGTCTGATACTCGTCAAAATAGATCTTCTTTACAAAACCCTGTACGCGCGAATTGATGGGAACTATCAATTGCTTTACCTGAGCATTGTCTGTATGTTCCACACTTCCCAGGTGGATGAAACGCGACGACACCCATGCGATGCCGCACACAATCAATACTCCCACTACTATGTTGTAAATAAGCTTCTTTCTTTTCTGTTTCATATGTTTAAATGCTATTTTAATTTGTTCGTTATAAAGTACCAGTAGCCTTTTTCAGCTTGTAATAATTAAATAAGATGTTGATCCGGGCATTCACCACCTGCAGTTCGGCGCTAAGTTTGGAGTTACCGGCATCCAGCATATCGGTAATCAGAGCCAGGTCGTTCAGATAGCGGTTGTTTATCACATCATAGTTTTGTTCCGCCAGTTCGAGGCTCTTCTTTTGCGTGTCGTACATAGCGAATGCCTCTGCGAATCTTACATGCGAAGTCTTTACCTGGGTTTGGATATTATCCCTTAGCAACAGCTCGTTCTCCACCGCCTTTTGATGTGAATACCGGGCAAGTCGGGATTTACTACCTGTTTTGTACAGCGAGGCCAGGTTATATTTAATACCGATGCCCACGTACCAGTAGTTAAAGTTTTTGTTGATGGGAGGCACCTCGATGGTGATAGGGCCGTCCAGATGATCTCCGGCTATCAACGCCACCGAAGGCAGACGTTCTGCATTTACTATCTTTTCGTTGTGTCTGGATTCTTCGATGCCCAGTTTGGCCTGTTGCAGCAACGGCGACGATTCCAATGCCGTTACCTGCCAATCCACCTCGTTGGAGATGACCGGCAGACTGTTAAGCAGGCAGGTGTCCACCCGGATGGATGTTTCCAACGGCATTCCCAACACGGTGACCAGTTCATTGTTGGCAATGGTGATGCCATTGTTTATCTGAAGCAATGCCTGTTCGAGGGTTTTGAGCTGCAATTCGTGTCTGGTGATGTCGTTCTTTAAAGCAAGTCCCTCTTTCTGACGGGCTTTAACATCCGCAAGCAAACGAACGGTTTGTTCAATGTTCTTACGGTAGACTGCCGCCTGATTCTGTAGTTTGAAAAGTTCCAGGTAATTACCTACCAGCAAGAAACGGATATCCTCACGGTTTCTAACCTTATCCAGCCGGGCCAGCTGTTTACGCAGTTTGGCTACGGCAATGGAATTGGATATCGCCCCGCCGGCATAAATTACCTGCGAAGCTTCGATGGCAAAGTTATTGCCGAAGTGAGGCATCGGCGCATTGGCTCCGTTGGAGAAGTCGCGGTCGGCTATCCACCCGTCGCCCAGATAACTGGCAGACAAGGATACGTCCACCGATGGCAACAGGGCATTTTTTGCAATCTGTACCGCCTGTTCGGCCTCCTTTTCAGCCAGATCGTATGTGCGGATACTTCGGCTGTTTGCCTCAGCCAGATCAAACATCTCTTGGATGCTCATCAATTTACTATCAGCACGTTGTGAAAATAAAAAATGGGAACTGTGTAAGAATAGAATCAGTAAAAAAGTAACCTTCAATTTCGTCATATATATTTAAATTTCAGTTTGTTAAGTGTTTTAGAATGACGGGTGCAAAGGTCGGGTTTCTTACTAACTTCACGAAATCTCTAATTGTGCAGAATTGGTTTAATTTGGACATAAAAAGAAAAAAAACTACTTTTGCACCTCATTTCAATCTTGATGAATGAAAGGCAAAATTCACATTAAAAACATCAGCGAGCTGCTTCCTTCAGGTACATCTCCAACCGACATACGAGTAAAGATAAACTGTACAACAATCGATTCAACCGATGTTTTATCTCAATTTTCTGTTCCGCTGTATTTAAACGCTTCCATTGCCATATTGGTCTTATCCGGAAATGCGACTGCATGTATCAACTATAAATTCCATAAAGTAGAGCCGGATACATTGCTTTTGCTATCGGCCTCACACATGTTTAACTTCGACAACTGCAGTGCCGATTTTAAATGTATCTGCCTGTTTGTAAGTAAAGATTTTATGGACGATATGGATTCCACCGATATGATTTATAAACGGATCAAGTATGGGGTAAGGATGTTTAATATGCCGGTGTTGCGGATCAGTACCCACCAGTCGGAGTTGCTGTACAAACGAATTACGTCCGTAAATGATGCAATAGAAGATGCGGAGCATTTGTATCACAAGGAGATTATCTTAAATTGCCTTTTCGGGTTCTACCTGGATTTAAGCAATATGATAGACCGGACCTCCGACCTGGAGACCGAGGCCAACCTTACCCGCTACGAAAGCATCATCAAATCGTTTATCGAATTACTGGTGGCAAACTACAGAAAGGAGCATAAGGTAGATTTCTATTCCTCGAGGCTGAATATCTCGGATCATTACCTTATACATATCGTAAAACGGATAACGGGACAGACGGTGACCGACTTTATCTACGAAATGCTTTACAGTGATGCCAGGACATTACTGATGCATTCGAAGCTCTCCATCCAGGAGATAACTTCGCTGCTACACTTCTCGGATCAATCTTCCTTCGGGAAGTTCTTTAAACGTAAAGCCGGTCTTTCGCCCATCGATTTCAGAAAGCAAATGAAATGATTATTTG
>MTLE01000335.1_pt2 | contig 27296 bp, 29 predicted proteins | sample 1982461 | NCBI WGS metagenome assembly MTLE01 (sample SAMN05712605, study PRJNA340218) | biofilm metagenome | isolation source: sample SPL anode biofilm adapted to -200 mV | place: USA | collected 2012-02-03
CGACAATACTAAACCATCCGCGAGGATGGGGCGGAAAGCCCACAGGGTCTCACCGAGACAGCCGGGTTGCCGAAATGTCACCATATTTTGGCAACCCGGCTTTTTTGCGTTCAGGCGCATAACGGCCGGGGAAAGGAGGAGAGAGATGATAGGTAAGATGATGTCGAACCTCAAAGTGGTGCTGTTCCTGTCAGCTGCCGTTTTCGGCCTGGCCCTGCTCCAGGGGTGCAGTGGCGGGGGCGGGGACAGCGACAGCACGGCAACCGCTGGCACCCTGAAAGTGGCCTTGACCGACAAGCTGAGTGACGACTTTGCCGAGGTGAGGATTAAAATCAAGGCGATCAAAATCATACCGGTCGAATACGACCAGGATGCAACCGACGACGATCACCTGCTGATCACCATTCCGTTTGATGAATCAGTGCCCGCAGACCGCAGCTACAACGTTCTCAGCCTTGCCTATGTCCAGGCACTGCTCGGCACGGTGACCCTGCCTGCCGGGACCTACAGCCAGGTCCGGCTGATCCTGGAACCCAACCCCACCACTGGGGAGCCGGTCAATTACGTGACCCTCAAAACCGACCCGACCACAAAGATACCCCTTAAGACCCCCAGCGGGCAGCAATCGGGGCTCAAGGTGCTCGGCAGGTTCGTGGTTGAGCCTGGCGTAATCAATGCCATCGCCATCGATTTCGATCCGAACACCGCCATTGTCAAACGCGGCAACACCCAGCAGAGTGAAGAATATATACTGAAGCCCACGGGAATACGGATAATCCAGATGGAGGATATAATGCCAGCCTACGGGTCAATTGCCGGCACGGTAACCTCCACGTTCGCCGACTGGTCGAGCGCCACGGTAGCGGTAAAACGCCGCGGGTCCGCCGATGACATCAACCCCATCGCCGCCGGCACAATCTTCAGCCACTACACCAGCGGCGCGTGGCAGGCCCCATTTGCGGCATTCGTGCCGCCTAACACTCTGCCTGTCACCTACAAGGCGTTCGTCACCGCCAACGGCTTCCAGATCTATTCTTCTGCCGCCGTTTCCGTAGGCTCCGGGACAACCACCGATATCGGCACCATTTCATTGCTGCCATCGCCCTGAAGTCACCAATAAGCAGGGGGCAGGCTTGTATGCCTGCCCCCTCTGTTAATCCCGTATCGAGAGGTTTCCATGGGCTCCTTGAGGGTTCTTCTCGTCCTGATCCTTCTGCTGGACGCCGCAACTGGATGTGCCGCCACCCGTCCCAACATAGCCGGAATAACACTCCCCCCCGGATTTACTATCGAAATTTACGCGAAAAACGTGCCCGGTGCCCGCTCCATGGCCCTCGGCACCAGGGGAACCCTTTTCGTGGGGAGCCGCAGCGAGGGGAAAGTCTATGCCATCCGTAACCGCAACGGCGACCATGTGGCCGACGAGATCATAACCATTGCCAAGGGGCTGAAGATGCCCAACGGGGTAGCCTTCCGCAACGGTTCCCTCTACGTGGCCGAAGTGAGCAGGATACTGCGTTACGACAACATCGAAGCACGCCTCGGGAATCCCCCCCGACCGGTGGTGGTCAACGACTCCTTTCCGGACAAAACCCACCACGGCTGGAAGTTCATCCGCTTCGGTCCCGACGGTAAACTCTACGTGCCTGTGGGGGCACCCTGCAACGTCTGCGAGGAGGAGGATTCCCGCTTCGCCACAATCATGCGTATGAACGCCGATGGAACCAACCTGGAGGTGTTTGCCAGCGGGGTGCGTAACACGGTGGGCTTCGACTGGCACCCCCGGACCGGCGAACTCTGGTTCACCGACAATGGCCGCGACTGGCTGGGGAACGACACACCGCCCGACGAGCTGAACCGGGCACCCCGATCGGGGCTCCATTTCGGATTCCCCTATTGGCATGGACGCGGCATCCCCGATCCCGAGTTCGGAAAGAAGCGTCGTCAGGACCAGACCGTCCTGCCCGAACAGGAACTGGGGCCCCACGTGGCGTCCCTCGGCATGCGCTTCTACACTGGGACCATGTTTCCCGAAAGCTACCGTAACCAGATACTCATCGCCGAGCATGGCTCATGGAACCGCAGCGAACGCATCGGTTACCGCATAACCCTGGTGCGCCTGGAGGGGAACAGGGCCGTATCCTACGAGCCCTTTGCCGAGGGATGGCTCCACAACGACAAAGTCCGCGGACGGCCCGTGGATCTGCAGATCATGCCCGACGGCGGCATTCTGGTCTCCGACGACAAGGCTGGTGTCATCTACCGTATCAGCTACCGGCAGAAATAGCCTCCTACTTCTTCAGAACCTTTTCCGCCTCGATCTGCCGGAAGATATCGTGGAGCGACTCAGAGTAGATCTCCTCCCGTTTCCCCTCCAGTGGATGGAAGGGGTAGGCGAAAATCAGTAAGGCCTGGGTCCAGTTCTTGAGGGTCGCCTTGCGCTGGTAGGTCCGCACCGGCTTGCCGCTCTTGTCGGAGAGGTTGGCGGTGATGGTGTAATCCCACGTATAGGGCATCGGGACGAGGGTCAGGGACAGGAGGCTTACGGTGCCGCTCAGGCACTGCTCCGCGAAGGAAGACTCCTCGAAGAAATCGATGTCGAGGGTATAGTCGTGGGAACGCCGGAACGCGTCCAACTCCTCGCGGCGCTTGGGATTGTTGACGTCGGCCGGGGACTCGGTGAGTGTGACGTAGGGTGTAGCATTGCTTATTTCGCCGAGGGCATCACGGAAGAGATTGTCGAAGTCTTTGACTCCCTGGGCCTTCAGCTTCGGGATGGAATCATACCCGTGCTGCTGCTCCAAGTGCCGGAAGAGAAAGAAGACACTCACTTTCTCCGCACCGACGTTCTTTTCCGCGGGGCGGTCGAACTTGCCCGTCACCGCTGACCGCGAGGCCGCGCAACCAGCCAGCATCCCCCCAAGAAGCAGGAGCATCACGAGGGCAATCCGCCTCGACCATACCATCGACCGTGTCATCCCATGAACCTGTCCCATCGGGCACCTCCTGAATTTGTCGGATACGGCAGCGCGCATGTCACATGTTAATATTTAAGCAATTATACAGTGAAAAAAAACCCGCGAAAATGACTACCGACGATTGTAAAGAACACCCCCCTGTTTTCGGTAGAGCTCCAGCACCTCCCGACCCTCATCCAGCATATACCCCCTGACGATCTCTATCCCCCGCTCTTCCAGATAGCGGTAAGACTCGGGGTACACTGGCCCCTCATCGAAGCCGATTGCCCGCGCGTCTTCGGCGGCCGCGGCACATACCAACCGGTCAACCCCGCTCCAGAGAATCCCCCCAAGACACATGGCGCAGGGTTCGCACGAAGAGAACAGCTCAAAACTCCCTTCGGATGCCAGGGTAAAGCTCCCGATCTTCGCCTCGGCCTGCATGATGGCCACCATTTCGGCATGGAGCACGGAGTTGTTGGCGGCAACGACAAGGTTCATCCCGATGCTGACCAGCTCTCCGCTTCCCCTCTTGAATATGGCCGCACCGAACGGCCCGCCGGTCCCCTGCTCAACATTCTGGCGGGCAAGGCCGATGGCAAGGGACATTTTTCCGGCATCGCCGGCAAACCCGTGTGGAACGTCCACCCATGAAGCAGTCCATTGGGGCAACGTAAACGGCAGCTGAATCATCAGATCGCCTCCCTTCCAGCGCAAATCGTTCCATACAAGCATTGTAGCGGCTCTTAGCGCGAAGGCAAAAAAGGCGGCCAAGCGGCCGCCTTGTGCTATTTCTATTTCATGATTCCCACCGGCCGTAGTTACCGGTATGGGGGGTAGGAGGGACCATAGTCGGGGGGTACTGGGTACCCGTAAGAGGGTGGCGGAGGAGGATATGATGGGGTTGCGCGCCGGATCCGGTACCGGTGCACCTGGCCGGGAACCTGGTGCCCCTTGGCATACATGCACTGAACATACGCATAGTCATATCTCTGCTGGGCGTCGTAGCCGTAAGACTCACCGGCCCCGGCACCGGTGGCCGTCCCCAGAAGCAGTCCGCTGCCGGCACCAATGGCCGCGCCGGCCCCCGGATGACCGGATGCCGCCCCCAGAAGCGCGCCCGCTCCGGCGCCTATTGCCGTTCCGACGGCCGCACTCGTGGCGGTATTCTGATTAACCGTATCCTGGGCGGTCATGCCTATCTGCTGGCCGGCCCACTGCCTGCAGGCCATATCCTCGGCCTGGAATTGCTCGAAGGATTTCCCCTGGGAAGGGAGCACCAGCACGCTCGGCCCTGACGGGACCACCGCGCATCCGGTGAGCCCCAGCAGCCCCGCCGCCATCACATAGCTTCTAAACCGTTGGACGATCATGGCCTCACTCCTCTTCTTCCAGGTCCTCCGGCGGCTCATCCGGAGGAACGACCTTCATCCACCCCTTCGGGCACTTTTTCACATAGGGATAGTATCCCTCAGGGTCCTGGCAATAATACCAATAGTCGGGTTCTTCCGCCCTGGGAGCCGGGGCCGGCTGGACATATATCTCCTGGGGCGGGGTCACGACCACCGGCGGCCTGTAATAATATGGATAATAAGGATATGGATCCCACCACCCCGGCCCGAGATACAACCCGAACCCGACATGCCCTCCACCATGGCCGTGATAGCCGCCTCGGCCCCGCGCCTCGGCGGTGAGAGAACTTGCCATGATTGCAACCATCAGCACCAGGACAATACGCACGATTTTGTTCATATGATCCCCCTTCCTGCTCCAGCCTTCCCTCCCGGGAAGCGCCGGCGGGACTTCTCGAAAAAATCCATCTGTGCATATAAAACGTTACCACATCCAATGCGTTGACAGGAAATATGATGATGTCTTTGCGGCCTGTTCTCAAGCCATCCCGAAAGAGAGCAGGGCCGCCAGGGTCAGGCAGCTTACCAGAAGCCACAGGGTAACCCCCTGCAGCAGGGGGCGCAATCCGACTATTTTCAGGGCATCCCTGCTCAAACCGGCTCCGACCAGGAACAGCGAAACAACCAGACACTGTTTGGCCACAGCCGCCAGCCCCCCCCAGAAAACCGCAAACTGCGGCAATACCGTATGAAGGGCGGCCGCCAGGGCAAAACCGATGATGAACAGCGGCACACCGGCCTTCTGCTCCGATTTCATGAACAGTGCCATCCCCATGGCAACCGGCGCAATCCAGATGGCTCGGGTAAGCTTTACCGTCGTCCCCACGGTCAACGCCTGCGCGCCATAGGCAGAGGCCGCACCGACCACGCTGCTCGTGTCGTGGATGGCAAGCCCTGCCCACGCTCCGAAAACGGTTTGATCGAGATTCAGCAGATGCCCCATGACGGGAAACAGCAGCAGGGCAACGGAATTCAGGGTAAAAACCGTCGCCAGCGCCACGGCGGTCTCGTCATCTTTAGCCTTCAGAACCGGAGCCATGGCGGCAATGGCACTTCCACCGCAGATGGCGGTCCCGAACGAAATGAGCGCCGAAGTATTCCGGTCGGTTTTAAACAGCTTACCGAGAAGATACCCCAGTACCAGGGTAGAACCGATGCCGACTATGGTATAGACGATCGACTCCTTCCCGGTGCGCAGGACATCACCAAAACCGAGTCCGAACCCAAGTCCCACCACCGAGAGCTGGAGAATTACCTTGCTGTAGTGCGCAGACTTTTGCGGCCAGGGATTACCGAGCATGAAACTGAAAAGCACTCCCATGACCAAAGCCGTCGCAGTCCCGATCCAGGGAGTTGCGCACGTCAGCACGCATACAATGAAAAATACCCTGCGTTTCCCGTTGTCCATTACCGCCTCCTCCACATCAATAATGGCGGCATTATATGACCTTGCGAATATAAATAAAAATGAGTAATATTCAAATAAAACATCAATAATAATTATGAGACAACAATGGCCATTACCTTGCGGCAAATGGAGATTTTCGAAAAAGTAGCCCGGTGCGGGCATGTCACCCTGGCCGGCAGAGAGCTTCTGCTGACCCAATCAGCCGTCAGCATGGCTATCGCCGAACTGGAGCGGCTTGCGGGCGCGCCCCTGTTCGAACGCCGGGGAAGGCGGCTTCTCCTCAACGACCGGGGCCGCCGGATGCTTCCGGAAGTAAGCGAGCTGCTCTCAAGGGCTCACCGGCTGGAGCAGTTTCTCCAGGAATCCATCGCGGAGCCGAAGGGCACCCTGCACGTGGGGGCGAGCACCACCATCGGGAACTACATTCTGCCGTCAGTTGTGGGAGAATTCTCGCGACTCTACCCCCAGGCGCGGGCATTGCTCCAGGTGGGCAACGCACAGCAGATCGAAAGTGCCGTGGAAACCGGCGAACTGGACCTGGGGCTCATCGAGGGGCTTCCCCACATCGGCTCCTTGGACGCAACGCCGTGGCGGCACGACGAACTGGTTGTCATTGCGGGAAAAGGGCACGCCTGGGCTCACACACGGAGAGCATCCCCCGACATGTTGCGGGACGCCCCCTGGATCATGCGCGAGAAGGGTTCCGGCACGAGGGAGATATTCGAAGCGGCAATGGGCAAAATGGGAACAAGCTTCTCGATTGCCTTGGAACTGGGGCACACCGAGGCCATAAAGAAAGCGGCGGAGGCCGGGCTGGGCGTGGGATGCCTATCGAGAATGGCCGTCCAGCGCGAATTGGACCATGGCTGGCTTGTGGAAATCGACACCCCCCTGGAGCTGGGAAGGACCTTGATCGTGCTCACCCGGAGCAGCGAACACCGGACCACACTTCTAAAGGCGTTTCTGGAACTGCTGGAGCAGAGCAGGGACCTGTAATGGCCACAGCGCCAGCTTTTCATTGCGCAGAAAAGGACTAAACTGTAAAGACACAAGGAGCAGCCGTCCAATTAACTAAGTTCTTGGCGCTAAAGTTAAGGACAAACAGGAGGATAACGCGATGATACTAAAAATGATGCTGCTTTTAGGAATGCTTCTCATGCTGCAGGGGTGCGTGCTGACAAAACTGGTGTCGGTCCCCATGAGGGTGACCGGGGCGGTGGTCTCGATCGTTCCCGGCGTCGGCAACTCAATCCACGACGGTATCGACAGTGCCGCAGAAGTGGTTGATGACGTACCCATCTGATTTTTCAAGCCATTTACCGGAACGGCGGCCGACAACCGGCGTTCCGGGCTTCATCACTTGTTCGGCTTATCCAGCAGCGGTCTCAGGAATTTCTCGAAGGTAGCGCGTTGTTTTGCCGTCAGCAGATCGAGATCCCCTTCGTTATCCAGCAAAAAAGTGCCGACGCCGATGACCGTCTTTGCCAGATAGCCGGTGCCGGCAACGCTCGCTTCAATTTCGTCGGTCCGCTTGCTGATCAAGTTGCGGAGCACACGCAAGTTCACTTCCATAGTCTCATCTCCTTCTTTCATCAAATATAAATATGCATGGGCGCCCCAAGTATGCTCAAAAACTTTAATTTGCCCCTTCGTTCATCAACTCGACTATTTTCCAGCAAATCTTGTCCGGTGAAAAGACAAAATCAACGGCACCGGTTTGTAAAGCAGAATTCGGCATGCTGTAGATGGCTGATGTCTTCCGGTCCTGGGCAATGGTAGTGCCGCCGATCTCCTTGATGTGATAAATGCCCGCCGCGCCGTCATTGCCCATTCCGGTAAGCACCACGCCGACAATCTTTCCCATGAATGGCCGCCCCAGGGATTTCATCGCCACATCGGCAGCAGGTTGGACGAAATTGACCCGCGGGCCTTCATGGAGCATGATCCGCCGGTTCCCCTCCAGGGTGAGGTGGCAGCCGCCGGGGGCCAGGTAAATCCGTCCCCGCTCCAGGAACTCGCCGTGTTCGGCCACGGATACAGGCATGGATGCAACGGCGTCAAGCCCCTTAGCCACAAGCCGATCCATTCCCGGCTGAATGTGCAGTATGATGACAACGGCAGCATTCAGGGGCGGCATATCGGCAAATAATCTTTTAAGGGTTATGGGACCGCCGGTTGAGACCGCGATCATGACAATCCGGTTGTTAAACATGGCTGGGAGATCCGGCTTCAAGAAGCTTTGAATAGTACAGAACCGAGTCGAGGAGCGCCTGGGGGTCGAACGGCTTGGTCATGTAGTCGATGATGTATTCCTGGAGCCCTTCCATACGCTCATCCGGCTCGTCCAGAGCCGTAAGCATAACGATGGCGTTTCCCAGGTGCAACCCTCTCTCTACCATCTCGCGGATGGTTCTCCAACCGTCCATACGGGGCATCATGACATCCATGAGGATCACGCCCCGAAACCCTTCTTCCAGGAGGTTGAGGCACTCCTCCCCCCCGGGAACGGTGAGTATCCTGAATCCCTTTGCCTGAAAATAGAACGAAACCGCATCGCGAATCAATTCTTCGTCATCGACGAGCATGACCTGGATGTCAGACATGTGCTTGCTCCCTCTGGGACTATGTTCATTACGTTCTCTGCGTGGGGCAGTCGTATCCTGATGGTCGTTCCCTTGCCCCTGCCGGGGCTTTCGGCCCATATGCTCCCGCCGTGATTGAACACTATCTGCCTGCAGATGGTGAGACCGAGGCCGGGGCGCCCCAGTTCGTGACGGGCCTCATCCTCTTTGTAGAACTCTTCGAAGATAGTTTCGAGCTGATCAGGCTCCAGCCCCGCCCCCTCATCGCAGACGGAAGCCATGACACCCTGGGCATCCTCCCCAGCAGTTATGCGAATTACGCTTCCCTGGGGCGAGAAGTGCACGGCATTTGAAATCAGGTTGGCAAAAAGCTCCTCGATCTGAGAGGAAACAGCATGAACGCCAATGGCCGGGGGAATCTCATTTTTGCAAACGATGCTCTCCCTGGCCATTAATCCGGCATAGCGATTGATGGCGCCATCCACCACCGCCGCCAGGGGGACCCTCTCCAGGTCAGCCGATGCGAGGGGAGATGAAAAACGGACCAGCTTCAGCGTTTTTGCCGTGATCCGCTCGATATGGCTGGCACTGGTGCGGCAGATGTCCAGCATCCGGGCCGCCTCGGCATCGGCACACCGCTCCCGGACAAGGGGTAGGAGTGCCATGAGAGGGGTAAGGGGCGATTTGAGGTCATGCCCCAGGCGGACTATGAATGCATCCTTCTGGCGGATAAGGGTCGACAGCTTACTCTCCATAAGGGACTGCTCGGTAATGTCCTGCGTGCTGCCCACGACACAGGTGCTGCCGCCCTCCACAAGGCAGGTTTCTCCCTTGGATCGCAAGGTCCTGACGGCGCCGTCGGGACGGACAAGCCGGAATTCAATCTCGTAACCTCTTTTCTCCCGCACCGAGCGCTCGACGGTCTCCCGGACACGGGAGAGGTCGTCGGGATGGACAAGGGAATAGAAGGTTTCCAGGCCGGGAACGGTCCCTTTAATCGGAAGACCGAGAACCCGGTATAGGTTGTCCGACCATGAGCAGACACCGCGCTCCACCTCCCGCTGCCAGCTCCCGAGCTGTGCCGTCCGCTGGGCGGCGTCGAGGTTGCGGTTGGCATTTCTCAGCCGCTGCCGCGAAACGAGAACGAAAACCACCAGGATGGCGAGGACCACAACAAGGGCAGTGCCGATCAGCGCGTTGTTGCCCATCTCCCTGGCAAGCTGCTGGATGTCGGGGGTTTCCATCCGGACCACCAGGGTTTTTACCGGTTTCCCGTCAATCCCGGCCAAGGCCCGAGTGAAACTAATCTCTCCGCTGCGTGGATCCCATTTCCCATCGGCACCGGCCTGTTCCGGGCTCTGCAACATGACAACGCCCCTGGTCAGATAGGAAAGTTCGCCAATATGCGCAGGGCCCCAGAGCATGCCTGACAGAAAAAACCCCGCCGGCTCTCCCCGTCGTTCTCCATTCCGGGGAGAATAGATGCCGGCCCCGAAAACCTCCATTACCCCTTGCCCCGTAGCCACGAAGAAGTGGATAAACTTCTCCTTTGCCGCGAAGAGCATCCCCATATTCTCGGTCGGAAGGGGAAAGGGCGCCCCGTGTTCGATCCCCTTTCCTGCACGGTTGACGGAATAGACAAGCTTCCCGTCGGGGCTGAAAATCCAGAGGGCATCATGCTGATAAGATGAAAAATTGGAATCGATGTTCCCTTGGGCCCAACGTGGATCGGGTCTGGCAACAAACTTCACCATGTCGTCCCAGAAGCTGTAGTCCAGTACCAGCCGGCGGAGCGGATCAGACTTCATGGCCACCATCTGGTCGAAAAAGATCTGCTTTTCCACGACCCGCTCTCTCTGCACGCCGCTCAGATGGTTGAAATCGTCATAGAGAACAAAGAACAGCCCGGCAACCAGAGCCGTCGCCAGCAGTGCAATCATCTTGTTAGTTCTGTGAGTTGTGCGCATCGTACCGCCACGGAAATCAAAAAAATCTTGGTGCGTAAGGTACATATCGGCACGAACGAAATTTTACTTGAGGGGCTAAGGTGTTAAAAACAATACACTAGAAAGTGTTCTAAAACGGTGCGGAAGCAAAGGGAAACTTATGGGGGAAGCATGAAGAAAAAAGCTGCCCCCTTGCCGATCTCTCCGGTTGCCCAAACCCTGCCCCCATGGCGGGCGATAATCCTGTGGACGATGGCAAGACCGATGCCGGTTCCCTCGAATTCGTCGGTGCGGTGCAGCCGCTGAAACGGCTGGAACAGTTTCCCGACGTAAGCCATGTCGAATCCCACGCCATTGTCGGACACAAAACAGGCGGGCCCTTCGGGGGTCATATCGACACCAAAGGTTATCCGGGCAGGCGAAGCATGGGCCGTATATTTCCAGGCATTGCCGAGAAGATTTTCGAGGACAAGGCGCAGCAGAAGGGCATCACCTTTCACCTCCACCCCGTCGGCAATCGTCAGTGACACCCTCCGCAGGGAATCCCTCTGGTGCAGCTCTGCAGAGACCTCCCGTGCGATGGCGCTAAGATTGATGGGAACGGGGGACATCTCCTGCCGTGCCACCCGCGACAGGTTGAGGAGGTCATCAATCAGCTCCGCCATCCGGCCGGCCGACTGGCTGATTCTCTCCAGGACCGACCGCGCCTGGTCCGGCAAGGACGAGGCATAGTCTTCCTGCAGAATGCGGCTGAAGCCGTCGATATGCCGCAACGGCGCCCGCAGGTCATGGGAGACCGAATAACAGAACGCCTCCAGTTCCCGGTTCGACGCCTCATAGGCAGCGGTTCTTTCCTGAACCCGCTGCTCCAGACGATCATTCAGCGCCTTGATCTCCCGTTCCGCCTCAACCTGGAAAGTCACGTCGTTGCCGACACTGAGTATCTCGATGGGCATTCCCTGTTCATCAAGGACCGCCACATTGCTCCAGTTGATCCAGACCCTCCGCCCATCCTTCGTCACGTTCTCGTTCCGGTTGCTGACATACGACTGAGGGTCGGCACAGATCCCCTCGATCATCCGGACCAGATCGTTTCCGGAACTGTCAATTTCCGCAACGATGGTGCCGATCACATGTTTACCGGTCAATTCCTCGGGGCGGTAGCCGAAGAATTCCGCTCCGGGTTCGTTGATGAAGGTAATGGCCCCCGTTGTGTCCCAGCGCAGGATGATGCTCCCGGCACTCTGTACCAGCGTCCGGTAGTGCTCTTCACTGAGGCGGAGGGCCGCGGTTTTCTTACGGATTACCTCCACCATACCGTTGATGCTTGCAGCCAGCGACTTAACCTCATCGGCACCCTTGAGCGCCAGGGGCTCCGGCGGAAGATCGAAATTGAAATCACGAACGTAGGCGGCGATACGCCGGGTCGGCATAAGGTAGCGGTGCAGGAAATACGCAGCCATGAGGGTCAGGGAGAGTACAAACAGAGCGAGGTTGCGGTAGAAAGCGGACAGAAAATCTGCCATGAAAGAATTTCTGGGGAGCGACATAATGGTCAGTACGGTCTTGTCATCCCCCAGAGCAAAGGGCGCAACCTTGGCGAAATACCGCACTCCCCCGTAACTGAGATCGAACTGTTCCTGCCGGGAACTTCTGAATCGCTCAAAAATAGCGTTCTGAAGCCCATACTGCGGATCGCTTACACGGAGAAGCACCGCGGCATGCCCGGCCGGTCGCTTCTCAAAACCGGAATACCGTGATGACGCGAGAAGAAACCCATGCTCGTCGAACACATCAATGGCAATCTGCTCGTGGACGGCAATCGTTCCCAGGAACCGTGAAAGGTCCTTGAGCGTAATGTCGGCACCGACAACTTCGCCGGCCTTGCCGTGCCGGGGCGATAGGGCAAGGGAGGCAGTTATGCCGAGATCCCCGGTGGTCCTGAAAATGTATGGTTCGCCCCAGCGGATTCCGTTGCCTTTGGCAGCCTCCAGATACCAGGGACGACTGCGGGGGTCATAATCATCTGGCTGGACGCTCCGTGCCGTTTCACGACCTTGGGCATCAAGCTCGACCCACGTCACCGCGCCGGCATCACCGGCACGTTTTATCCGGTTGCGAAACGCCGTTGAGGTTTGCAGGAGCAAGTAGCCGTTTCCCGCAGCGCTGCCGTAATTAAGTGATGTTATCGATGCATCGTTTTTGAGGAAGGGAACCGTGATCCGGTTAACCGTCCGGGGCGTTAGAAAGTCAAGCGCCCCTTCCTGGTTGCCCCGGTCAATTACGGCGAAGAGTTGCTGCACGGCATAGGAAATGCGCCGGAGTTCGGCATGGACGGTATGGCTTGACTGGTCGAGGACGCGCGCGCTGGATTTCCTGGCAACGGCAAGGGTGCGGTTGTAGTCCAGCGCCGTGTGGAGCAGAAACAGGGCTGTAACGAAAATGATGAATGAACCCAGAAGGCCTGGAACTGGAATTTTTTTCATTGAGTTTCGATGTGCCCTCCGGCCTGGCGGAGAAAACCGCTGGGCTGACAATGTAAAACGGAGCCTGCCCGGTCGCTTCCAGTATATCAGCTATCTCCAGATTCTTCTTTATTATTTATACGTTACCCTATCTAGCACCTCAATTTCCGTATCATCGAAGGTCTGTGCCGTCCTTGCACTCACCGCCGCCCGCGTTTCCTGCTTTTGGGAGAAGCAGCCGGTGCTGCCGCAGCCGCAAACTCGGGCTCATAGCCCACCACGAAACTGCCGGCAGCCGTATTGCGCATGCTCAGGAAATGCGCATTGTTCTTGTCATAGGGGCAGATGGGTGCGCTGCACGGCTCGAAGCCGAACCGGCGGTAATACCGTGGATCCCCCAGAACGAAGAGGGTCCGGTTGGCAATTGCCTCCTGCCGCAGGGCGAACCGGAGCAACTCTGCCCCCACCCCCCGCTTCTGAAAATCCGGGGCCACGGCCATGGGGGCCAGGTGCAGCCCGCAGATTTCTTTGCCGTTATAGGCGTTGGAAAAGGCGATGTAGGCGATGACCTTGCCGGTATGGATGCAGACCCATTCGTGGATGGTCTTGCCGCTTTCGTGGAGCTTCTGCACCAGGGCGGCTTCGTAATCGCTGCCGGAAAAGGCACTGCGCAGGAGCGCATAGACCTTGGGTCGGGTTTCTGTGGTCGGTTTCTGAATTTTCATACCTGTTCCCTATGGGGCAAGATTAGTCCACGGAGTGCCGCTCTCACCGCATCCTCACTAATCAATCGGCATCCCCTCGAACTGAAGCGACACGGGAGCATTCCCGGTATTTTTCACCCGCGAGAACTCACCGAACCGTGCCGGCATCTCCGAAGCGGAGCGCCATTCGATCAATTCAAGCGCATCTATGTCCAGCATCGCCTTTCCCAGTGTCGGCGGGAACAGCTGGATATAGAAAAGTATCTGGTTGGCGGTGATGGCGCCGCTTGCAAGCAATGCCGGTGAAATGGCGATTTCCACCGGTTGCCATGTTCCGCCCGGTGAAACCGGTATATTGACCGTTTGCTGGGCAAGAACGGTTGAAGTCGGATCAGCCGTAGGATCGGTATCGTCGAACCGGAAACTCTGAAAATTCACCTTTGCCTCCGCCTTAGCCGAAAGGCGGGCCATGAACCGCAGGGTGTAGGTTGCCGGAGGATCAGCGGGTACAACTCCTTCAGTTGTCTGACGGTACAACCGGTGCTGTTGAAGGGGGACTCTTGCCACCGGCCGGACAAGGACCAGCGTATCGCTGGTGGCATACCTCGTCAGCCTCAAAAATCCCCGGCCCTGCGCCGCATCTCCGAAAACAACCTCCTTGCGGGTTCCGTCGGTCGTCCAGTGGGTAGAACCGTCGGCGGAGGCATCGGCCGTTTCGTCTTCGAATCTCCCCCATCCGAACAGGTCGCGCCCGATAAGGAGACTGGCAGCGCTCCCCGGGCTCAGCCCCAGACGCGAATCGATGAGCCCTTCGAAAGTCACGGGGACGGATGCATACGGTGCAAGAGTCATATCTACATGAACTCTCGTCGGTTGCTGAGCGGTTATCCGGAACGAGGAACCGTCGCGTATCACATGGGCCGCTACGGTGTCGGCATCCGGGGCAATTTCGATGGGTTTTGTAACCCCATCCGCCTCGTCGCGGCTGAATTCGGCCCCCAGCAGGCACTTCTCCCAAACGCCCAGTGCAGTCCTCAGGGAAGCCGCACCGGATGTCGGGACCGGCCGGTAGGCGCTCAGTTCCGTCGGAACGAGCCGCGCCTCGACAAGAGTCGAGCCATCCCAGACCGTCCTCAGGAAAAACCCGGGAAAGGTGGCAAGGAAATCCTGGTCGAAGACGAAGTTACCCAGGCTGTACGCGATCAGGCGCCCCTTGTACCACTCGAATCCCTGCGTCACGTGGGGATGATGGCAGATTACGATATCGGCGCCGGCATCGATTGCCGCACGTGCATTTTCACGAAGGGTATCGGACGGGACTGCAGCATACTGATAACCCGAGTGAAGCTGGACGACAGCCAGGTCTGCCTGTTGTTTGAGAGCGGTGATTGCGGCAGGCGATTGCGAATCACGCCACATGGCGCCGCCGCCGTGCCCCCGGCGCGCCACCCAGTCCTGCAGCTCGGGGTAAACTGCGATGAGCGAGGCCCATGCCGCAGCTCTTTCCGGCTCTGTCAGGGATGATTCCCCAGCACTGAACAGCCGCCAGGCCGAACCTATCCGGCGTGATGCAACCGGCACGTTCAGGCCGGCATATCCCCAACTGCGGGGCTGGTACTGCCAGGCTTCGTCTGCCGGCAAATCCGCCGGCACCGTATCGTCATCATCGGGATAGCTGTCGTTCACGACCGTACCGGTGACGGAGGTCCAGGAAAGCATCCCCACTCGGACCCCCTTGACAGAAACAACCAGCGGTTCATAGGCAGCGGCTTCCACGTCGGAAGCCCCCTGATGCTTCACCCCTTGAGCATCGAGGGCGGCCTTCGTCCGGCGCAATCCCTCCTCGCCATAGTCGCGAGTGTGGTTATTGGCGAGGAAGGCAACGTCAACGCCAAGCTCTTTCAAGGCCGCCATCGCCCCAGGGGGCGAATTGAGCACAAACCGCTTCCCTGGATATGCCGCGGAAGACGGCAGATCGCTGACGGTCGTCTCCAGGTTCACCGTGCTCAAGTCGCCAAGGGCAAAGGCTTGGGCCACAGCGCCGACAACGTTGCGCGCCCCCTCGGCGGCATTATCGAGCGGCACCAGCGGTGTCCCTTCCACAGGGGCCTGATACCGCCTCCCCAGCATCATGTCCCCGCCGGAATGCATCACCCACCGCCCCTCTTTGGCAGTGAGCAGGCGAATGGTCAGCACTTTTCCTTCATCCTCCCAGCCGGCAACGACAGGCTCTGCCAGATGGCCGGGTGCGGAGACGGTTGCAAGCATTGGCCCGGACAATCTGGTTATCTGCACTGCCCCCTGAGCATCTGCCGGCAAGGTCACCCCCTGTGCCGCCACGGTTGCCCCCGGAACTGGTTCGCCATTCTCTCCCACTATCTTGAGCGATACCGAAAAGGTAGGGATTTCAACTGACACCGAATCCCCCCCGGGAGAACCGCCGGGCGAACACCCTGCAAGGAACAGGAGAATGCAAAAAATTCTGACAAGAGAGGACATGGGGGGTTCCTTCGTACCTTCAGGAATGGGACTGCTTTAGTCGTATAAAATCCATGTGATGACCATTGTAAGCAATCATGAAAGACTTCAAGGCCATGCCGGACGGCCCTGAGCTTTCCCCTATTTCTTACTATGCAAAAGCCTGTCCAGGGCCGACGCAAATCGGTTGCGGTCACTCATGCTGAACGGCGCCGGGCCGCCCCCCTGAATCATGCCGGTGTCGCGCAGCTCACTCAAAAGATCGCGCATGGCCAGCCGGTCCCCAATGGACTCCTCTGAATACAGCTCGCCCCGCGGGTTGAGCGCCAGCCCCCCCTTGGCCACGATCCGGGCGGCCAGGGGCACATCGGCGGTGACCACCAGGTCAGTCGTCGCTGCGTGCTCGGCGATGTAGTCATCCGCCACATCGAAGCCATCGGCCACCACCACGCACTCCACCAGCGGGCCTGCATGCTTGGCGAGGCTCTTGTTGGCCACCAGGCAGAGGGGCACCTGCAGCCGGGCCGAAGCCCGGAAGAGGATTTCTTTCACCGCCCGCGGGCAGGCATCGGCATCAATCCAGATCTTCATACTGCTCCCAATGATTTTCCAAGGGGACAGCCACAATGGCTATAGAACTCCCCTTTGCTGGCGTCTCCCCCTGCACTTCATCACCCGCCACAAGACCGAGTTGCCGCTTGCCCAAGAGGGAAGACGGCAGTCAGACTAGCACTGTAGTTGATTCTCCCATGACCGTCAAGAAGCGGCCCGGCGTCCGGCCGAGGAGTTGCCCCACCGATTAGCCGCCGTCTTGCTGGCGGCAGTCAAAGCAACAACGTCCACAAGCCATCCAGGATATAAGTTAGTGCCTCTTAGCTGGGACATGTCTCGAAAATTGCCTATAATCTATATCATCGGGGGAAGAAGATGAAAAAGCGGGCATTGACGATTCTGGTGTTTGCGGTTGCCTGTCTGGTATTGGCAGTTGTTGCCGGGCTCCCCCGTTGCGGCGACCGGACAGCAGAAAAGGAGACTACGATGACAGCGAAAAAATATCCTGACGCTGAGCTGAAGCAGCGCCTCACGCCCCTTCAGTACCGCGTGACGAGAGAGTCGGGGACCGAGCCCCCCTTTGACAATACCTACTGGAACGAGCACCGCGAGGGGCTCTATGTGGACATCGTCAGCGGTGAGCCGCTCTTCTCATCCAGGGACAAGTTCGATTCCGGCTCCGGTTGGCCCAGCTTCACCCGGCCCGTCGCCCCGGACAACGTAAAGGAGGAGGCCGACCTCGGCTTCGGCATGGTCCGGACCGAGGTCCGCTCCAAAGAGGCCGACTCCCACTTGGGACATCTCTTCAACGACGGGCCGCGGGACAAGGGGGGGCTGCGTTACTGCATCAACTCCGCGGCGCTCCGCTTCATCCCGGTGGACGACCTGGAGAAGGAGGGATACGGGGCCTATCTACCCCTCTTCGGACGAAAGGCGCCGGCAGCGGCGGCACGCCAAGTGGCGACCCTTGCCGGCGGCTGTTTCTGGGGGATGCAGGACTTGCTGCGCAAGCAACCGGGGGTAATCGCCACGGAGGTGGGCTACACGGGCGGCAGCGTGCCCAACGCCACCTACGAAAACCACGCTGGGCACGCCGAAGCGGTTCGGATCGAATTCGACCCGATGAAGACCAGCTACGAAGCCCTGTTGCGGTTCTTTTTCCGGATGCACGACCCGACCACCATGAACCGCCAGGGGAACGACATCGGCAGCAGCTACCGGAGCGCCATCTTCTACCATGACGCAGAACAGAAGCGAATCGCGGAGAAGGTCAAGGCAGAGGTGGACGCCAACGGCAAGTGGAAACGGCCCGTCGTCACCGAGATCGTCCCGGCCGGCCCTTGGTGGCGGGCCGAAGAGTATCATCAGGATTACCTGGTTAAGAACCCGGGCGGGTATACCTGCCACTGGGTACGGGAGTAGCGCTTCTCCCCCAGACACGGCAGAGGCGGCCGTTTGGCCGCCTGTCATTACAGACCTGACTACCGGTACACCTCGTCATGGCTGCCGATGTCGAGAAGAATGATTTCTTTTTCGGTGATCAGCAGGGTCAGGGTAATTCGATAGGAGTAGGTCAGCCTAACGGCATGACAGCCGGCAAGCTTGCCGGAAAGCGGGTGCAGCCCGAGGCTTGGCTGAAAGGGATCCAGCTTGAGCGCCTCGAAAATGGCAGCAAAGCGGGGTCTCAAATCGGGGTGTTTATTGAAGAATTTTCGCGCCTGGCGGAGAAACTGTTCCGATGTGGTGATACTGTACACGGTTACTCCCCCTCAGCGTCGAGTGCCCGCAACAGCTCCTCGGCCGAGGCAAACCGCCGCACCCGTCCCGCGCTGACATCTTCAAGCGATGCCTTCACCCTGGCCAGATACGCCTCTTCGGCCTCGGCCACCAGCTCACGGTAGCGCTCCTCGGAGAGAATTACATACTCGGGCCGGTTGTTGCGAATCACGAGGACGTCACCCGATTCGATCAAGCCGTCAACCGCCGCAATGCCGCGGCGCTTCAGCTCCTGGGCGGGAATTGTATTCATATTAGCACTCCTTTCAGTACCTGATTAAGTACTTACAGTGTGCCACAGCCTGTAGCAGGCGGCAAGAAGTTTCTCCAGATTCGGCAGAGACACCGTTTGGCCACCTTTTGAACTTGTTCTGTCCGTAATCCTTTCGCATGCCCCAGGTCATTTCCTGAACGCCTGTGAAAGAGCTGTTGCGCCGCAACCATGGAAAATGCTAAAAAAGTAAATTAACATTTTCATGCCGCCGTGACGGCATCTTAAAACTAAACATCACCATCACATACATGAGGTTGATCGAATGACAATGACTTCTTTTGGTCCGACCGGACTCGACGCAACGATTATCCCGAAGATCGCCGGGGAATGGGGAACCCCCATTTACCTCCACGACCAGCAGTACATCGAGAACAGCTGCGACCAGCTGCTTGCCATGCCCAATGCCTACGGCCTGCACGTCCGCTACGCCATCAAGGCCAACTCGGACCGCACCGTGCTGCGCATCGTCACCGGCAAGGGGCTGGATCTGGACTGCTCCTCCCTGGACGAGGCGGCCCGAGCACATGCCGCCGGCATCCCCTATAGCCGCATGATGCTCACCACCCAGGAGGTCCCCACCGGCGAGGAGCGGACCGAACTGGAAACCATGATCAAGGCCGGTCTCCGGTACAACGTCTGCTCTATGCTGCAGTACCAGCTCATCGCCGACTTTGCCGCCCAGAACAAGATCGACCTTTCCATGAGGGTCCATCCGGGCGCCGCTGGCGGCGGCGAGAGCGCCACCCGCGACACCGGCAGCGAGTACTCCTGCTTCGGCGTCCATCTGCGGGACGTCCCGACCGTGAAGGCCCTGGCTGACGAGAAAGGGCTCCGCTTCACCCAGGTCCACGTCCATATCGGCTCGGGCGGCGCCCCGGAGAAGTGGCAGGAGAACATCGACCGGGAGCTCGGCTTCATCAAGACCTACTTCCCCGATGCAGTCACCGTCAGCTTCGGCGGCGGCCTAAAGGTGGCCCGCATGCCGGGCGAGAAGCAGGCCGACATCGCCGCCCTGGGGGCCTATGCAAAGCAGCGGATCGAAGAGTTCAAGGCCGCCACCGGCCGCGAACTGGTGATGGAGATCGAGCCGGGAACCTTTGTGGTGGCCAACTCGGGGCACATCATCACCCGCATCATCGACAAGAAGTTCACCAACGAGATGAACTTCCTCATCGTCGATGGCGGCATGGAGCTGCTGACCCGGCCGCTCCTCTACGGCTCCGAGCATCCCATCACCATCGTCCGCCAGGACGGAACACTCCTCTCCAGCGAGTACGACCAGACCCCCACGGCGGGGCTGAAACCCTTCGGCATCGTCGGCCGCTGCTGCGAGAGCGGCGACTCGGTCCGCCTCGACAAAGAGGGGAACATCGTGCCGGTCATGATCGTTGAGCCGGAGATCGGCGACTACGTCGTCATCGGCGGCACCGGCGCTTACTCCGAGAGTATGTCGCCGGAGAACTACAACTCCCACCGCAAGCCGGGAGCCGTCATGAGAACCAAAACCGGCGAACTGGTGCTCATCCGGAAGAAGCAGGTACGGGAGCAACTGACCCAGAACGAACTGGACGTGACACTGTAGTCCATCGCCACATATGTTCAGGAAACAGCAAAGGCGGCCATTTGGCCGCCTTTTTTTAAGTATGCCCCGGAGGGCAAAAAGGGGACAGGAGGGCAAAAAGGGGACAGGTTACTTTTTGAATAAGTAGCCCGTCCCCTTTCCTATTCTCTACTTGATTTGCCGGTCAAACAGCACCCGCCCCCTATAGCTGATCAGGTCATACTGGCCGTTGCCGGCGTACTGCAGGACGGCATCGTTGCCCCGGTTCTCTGCGTAGAGGAATCCAGCCGTACCCGTCAGTGACTTGGACAGGTCGTGAGATACGAAAACCGGACCGGCGAAATCGACTGCTGCCGAAGAGGAGCCGTCCGCCGCAGTGGCCACCGAATACCAGGCTTTTTTCGCCCCCCGCCGCTGCCAAGTCTGGCCGTAATCGGTTGAAACATAAAGCAAATCTTCATAGGGTGCCGCCAGCAGCACCCGCCCGTCACTCGAGGAAGCAACACCGCTCCAATAGCCGCTCACCCCGGCCTTGTACCAGGTGTAGCCGTAATCCGAAGAGAGATAGATATCATCCCAGCTGGAACCGGCAATCCACCGTTTACCATCGGCCGAGCAGGCCACGGACTGCCAATACTGTAGATAATAAGAATGCGTCGGATTGCCTTGCACGTTGAACAGCATGTCGTTCCACGTAGCCCCCGAGTCTGTCGAGCGGTAGCTGGTGTAATCCCCGAGCGCGATGAGTCGGGTTCCGTCGGCCGAGGAAGCCACGGTCCGCCACGGTTTGTTCACCCCACGTTGGGTCCAGGTGACCCCGGAATCGGTTGAGACATAGATATAATCATTTTCCGCCACCGCGGCCAGCTTGGTGCCATCTGCCGAGGAGGTCACACTCTCCCATTTCCGGCTCGATCCTCGTTGCGTCCATGTTTCTCCGTAATCGGCAGAAGTATAGATGTAATCACCCCTTGCGACCGCCACCAGCTTGCTGCCGTCGGCGGACGATGCAACCGAATACCAGCCTTTCTCCGGCCCCCGCGCGATCCAGGTCGCGCCGGCATCCCGCGAAACCTGAAGCTGACCTCGGAGACAGGCGGCAACCAGCCTGGTTCCATCAGCGGAGGAGGCAACGTCAAAGCAGGGCCCGGCAAAACTCTGGAACCAGACAGTGCCGTACTCAAAAATGCCATCGGCAACAATGGTCTGGTCCGGATTCTGCGCAATCCTCCAGCCGCCGTCGGCGCTGCCGGTCACGGCAACGATATCGCCGACCTCCGCTTCAACAGGCAGGGTGATCACAGCCGATTCAACCGCGTTGAAGGCGATATATCCGGTGTTGGGAACGGCCTGCTGGGCAGTCCCGTCCACGACTACCCAAGGTACGTTGATCGGGCTGGCGCCCAGCAGCGGCGGCTCGGTTTCGCTCTGGGGATCATTATCATTATCATTATCCGTCCCGCAGCCGGGCAACAGCATGACAACCATCAAGGCTCCAATTCCCACCATACGCAATAGCAGTCGCATCAACATGGTCTCTCTCCCTTTGTGGTTTTGGTAAACCAGTAGTGCCTGGCTATGATAACCAGGGTTTTGGGGAAATATAATCGTCTTAAGATCTGCTAATCCGAATGCAAGAACCGGCCCAACCCTGTATACAAATCTACGGAGCTAACGGCTTGCTGGATACCGTTCATCGAGATGAGTTGCCTTACCGTTCAAAGGATTCGTCACATATTTCAAAACAAAAAGGGGACAGGTTACTTTTTGAATAAGTAGCCTGTCCCCTTTCCTATTCTTGTCCCCTTTCCTATTCTCCGCCTCGCTCTTAAAGTAGTAGCGTAGGAACATCCCTTTGCCTCAGCTCGCCCTGCCCAAATTACCCAGATTTAACTCCCGTTACCTGTCGTTTTCTGATAAATTGAGCGAAAATTATTCGGATGGATTGTTAAAATGAATTATTCAGCAGCGTTGCAAGAGAGTTTCCCTGACAGACTAGCCCAACCATTCTTGAAATGGGCAGGCGGCAAACGCCAACTACTCCCTCAACTTCTTCAATTTGTGCCAGAGAATTATGGCACCTACATGGAGCCCTTTGTAGGGGCGGGAGCCTTGTTTTTCGCCCTTCCGCCTCACAAGTCTGAAATCAGTGATATAAATCCTGAACTTATAAATGCTTACCAGCAGATACAGAAAGCACCCGACGAAATCCTCCGCCACCTGGCAACTTACAAAAATGATGAAGCCTTCTATTATGAAATAAGAAGCAAGAACGTTGCGGAGATGAGTAAACCTGAACGTGCTGCACGACTGATTTACCTGAACAGAACCTGCTTCAATGGGCTGTATCGGGAAAACAAATCGGGGAAGTTTAATGTTCCTTTTGGCAGATACACAAACCCCAAATTTTACGATCCGGAACTCATCTACGCAGTCAGTTCATTTCTTCAGGGCGTCAAGATATACCAAAAAGACTTTACCTGGGTTGACTCCAAGGCCAAACCTGGCGACTTTGTGTATTTTGATCCCCCTTATCACCCACTCAGCACCACATCAAGCTTTACCAGCTATTCAAAAGGCAGTTTTTCGGCTGAAGACCAGATTAGACTCCGGGATACTTTTATCAAGCTGACCAAAAACAAAGTTCATTGCCTGCTTTCAAACTCCTACTGCGACTTCATCCTTGATTTATATGACCATAAAAAATACTTCAAAGTCGAAACAATCATGGCGAGTCGCAACATCAATTCCAAATCAGATGGTCGGGGCAAGATTAAGGAAGTTTTTATTCATAACCGAGGGTTATTGTGATGTATGTCCAGATAGACGAACACATGTTCGACTTTGGAGAGTCTCTTCACGTTGCAGAAAGCCAGCTTCAACCCTATTATTACGATACTCAGCACAAAATCAAACTGTACCACGGTGACACTTTCTCTCTTCTCCCGCAAATACCCGACAACTGCATTGACCTCATTTTTACCGATCCGCCATATTTTCTTTCTTCCGGCGGAATTACCTGTCAAAGCGGTAAAATGGTCAGCGTTGATAAAGGCGACTGGGATAAGCTTGAGACCATCGAAGATGTCCACGCCTTCAACATGTGCTGGATCAAGCAGTGTCAGCGTATCTTAAAACCCAACGGCTCCATCTGGATTTGCGGCACATCCCACAACATATTCTCCGTTGGTCTTGCCCTCCAGGAGGCCGGCTGCAAGATTCTCAACGATATCGTCTGGGAAAAAACCGCCCCTCCTCCAAACCTGTCATGCCGCTATTTCACCCACGCTGCTGAGCATATTATTTGGGCAGCAAAAACCAAACGCTCCAAGCATGTCTTCAATTACGAGCTCATGAAGGAGGTTGCCGGGGGGAAGCAGATGAAGTCCGTCTGGAAACTCCCTTCAGTGAGCAATGCCGAGAAAACATTTGGGAAACACCCGACACAGAAGCCTTTGGCAGTTGTGCGACGAGCGGTGCTGGCTTCGAGCAATGAAGGGGACGTTGTTTTTGATCCTTTCTGCGGGAGTGGGACGACAGGGGTTATCTGTAAGCAAGAAGGACGCCGTTTTGTTGGTATGGATAAAGAGGTCGCATATCTGAAAATGGCAGTGAAGAGGCTCAATGCTTCAACTATCTATAATCAGGAGACGAGATGAAATTAATCAGCGCGTTCGAGACTCAAATCGGTTGTAATTCTGTCGAAACAGCATTCGATTATTTCATCAGAACCTTGAATAAATCTAATACCTATTGGGATTACTTTGTAAACTGGGAAAAGGTATTTGGAAACATACAGGAAATTGAAATTGATCTTAACACCTTGAACTATCTTGTTGGTAAAGAAAATATCGAAGAATCTTTCAAGGTACTTTTGAAACGCCAAGGTTCATTGGCAAGGCTCATACCTATACTTTTAGCATGCCGGGAGAACAATTTTACCGTCTTAACCAGTTATGCTGGGGGAAACTTCAAATATGAAGATTTCAGCTTTAAGAACAAACAAACTTTAACTGACATAGAAATCGATAAGGCCTACAATTTTGCAAAAAACACCGGTTTGCTGGCTATTTTTCAGAATAAAAAAGTCAAGAGCGTTTTTGATTACGTCATAGGCGTTGAAGTCGGCCTGGATAGTAATGGCAGGAAAAACCGTGGCGGCACAACAATGGAGCGTATTGTTGAAGAACTGCTTCAACCGATTTGTGAGCGAAATGGCATTGACTACATGACACAGGCTACCGCTCCACGAATTAAAGCTGAATGGGGCATCGATGTTCGTGTTGACAAGTCATCAAGACGTTTTGACTTTGCAGTGAAGAAGTCAAATAAGTTGTGTTTTGTAGAAACAAACTATTATGGTGGTGGCGGTTCAAAACTAAAAGCAACCGCTGGTGAATACAAGTCGCTTTACGATTTTTTATCAGCAGACGGTCATACTTTTGTATGGGTGACAGACGGTGCAGGATGGAATACTACATTGCGACCACTTGAAGAGACATTCAGGCATATTGACTACACCCTGAATCTCAATATGCTTTGTAAGGGAATGCTGGAAGCGATAATGAATGTATCATTATAGCAGCTTAGCAGTTATCTCTTTCTCCACATAACATCGTTTACTGATAAGGACGCCTTGAATGGATAATTTGTTAATGTCGGAGCTAGATGAATTTACTTTAAATCTTTATGAATCTTTTGAGACTGGTTTTGATTTTGAAGAGTTTATCAAGTTATTATTAGTGAAAATGGGTCTTGATGACGTAACCGTCACTAGACGCACCAAAGATGGCGGAATTGACGTTACTGCTCTTAGACTTGGCGTTGCTGGATTGTCAAGCGTTGACGAAATCCGGTACGTAGTTCAAGCGAAACGGATACTTCCGAAAAAGTCAGTTAAGTTTGTAGACATTCGTGCACTTCGTGGTGTCATGGCAGAAAGTAGTAAAGGAATCTTCGTAACGACTGGTCTCTTCACAAGAGACCAAAAAGCATTTGCTGAAGCTGATAAAGCGCGCCCAATTTTATTACTTGATGGACGTGAACTGGTTAAACTTTGTATCTTTCACGGACTTGGTTTTAAATCACAGCCGGTATTCGATCCGTCAAAGCTTCACAGGCAATTAAATCCAGAACCTAGCGGAATTTTAACTCATATTTCATCGACGGTATGTGCTGGAGACCTCCGGGTAATGAGAACAATAACCTCGAACGACATCCGGGCCAGAATCTTGAGGGTGCCGTCGGAAATTGCAACTGAAATGGACATTGCAGATGGACGTTTGTTTGTAACATTTCCCCAAATTTCTGAAAAAAAAGACTACGCATATCGCTCTGACGCACGTTTCATAGCAGGAATAACTAACATCTTGCGAAAAAGTGGGCTTCTTTTAGAAAGTGGTGAGCAAGTCCCGAAGATTAGTGAATGGGTACTAAATCGGCAGAATAGAGAGTTGAACGTTTATATTCGTCAGGCTGTGTAGTGATATGTAATTGAAGTCGCATCGTGAATCAGGCAGTATTCTGATAATATAATTATACCCGTTTTGAATAACTAATTATTTGGTAGTAATCCTTCTTGTTATCAGTATAAGCAACCATCATTTCTAATAGTCCTTTAAACATAAAAGCCCCGGCAGTTCTTTTTTCGCATTTAATAAATAATTCTATTATCGTAGCGAGATATTCAAGCGAGTAAGAACCTTTATGTTCTATATCGCCATAATTCTTCTTGGCTTTTGCCGGAGTTACTAATTTATAGTTGTTACGGCCTTTTATTGTTTTAAATGGTAATAACTCATCATACTTTTTTCTGTAAAAGCGTATAAACTTTTTAGTTACTTCGGAATTTATGTTGTGCTTAATAATTAAATCAACAATCCAATGAGTATGTGACGGCGTCCTTATCCTGCTTTTTACCCCGGGTTCAAGGTGTTTTATTATAAAATCTAAGTCAGGCCGGTCTCCTCTACTCCCTTGGAACATACCTACAATTATTCCGTCTTTCATGATGAAATGATTAACGGAGGTAAGGCCTAATCTTCCATCTATTAGATGTTTTCCGTTGAAATATGTTGGATTGTAAATCATATCATTGCCTCCATCACGACATTTCAGACAAATTAATCAGCAAGTTGCACGGCTAGGAGCCTATCGCGCATTTGCCTCAAAGAGGCCATGCTCATTTCTCTACCCTCATATTTGGGAAGAGGATAATTACAGTCCTCTTGCCCCCAAATCCATTTGTATGCTTTCAACAATACTTCTGGATTTTCCCCAGTTCCGAATGTAAGAGCATTAATTTCAGCCAGCATGTCTGCTGGTTCTTCACCATAGAATACTCTTTCCAATAGAGCTAAAAGTCTCAATGCTTCGTGTGCGCTTTGAGTTGATTTTGTTTCAATGTCTTCATAGATATCTTTATGAGAAATTAACCACAATGCTCCCCGTGCTGGATCATGGATCCATACCATAAAATCCTGCCTTGCAACCCTTCCAAAAACACGCTTTCCTCCAGGCTTATTAAGAACTATTTCCCTGCCATCCGGCAGAGTCTCAACTCGATACATTAGATATTCGAGACTTTCTAGTCTCAGCCTAAAATCATCTTTCTCCATATTGGTGATAGCTAGATCAATAGCTCTTATGGACTGCTGATATAAGTTCTTTCTTGGTCGTGAGTACATGTACGAATCCTCCCTTATCATTAAAGGCAAACATCGAGTAAGAATGCAAAAGGCGGCCTCATCGGCCGCCTTTTGAACTAAATCCTACTTCAAATTCTTCTTTATCCTCTCCACCGCCTCAATCACATTCTCGCGATGGCCGAAGGCCGAGAGCCGGAAGAACCCTTCGCCGCTGGGGCCGAAACCGCTTCCCGGCGTCCCCACCACGTTGCACTCGGTGAGGAGTTTGTCGAAGAAGTCCCAGCTGCTCATGCCGCCCGGCGTTTTCAGCCAGATGTAGGGGGCGTTGACTCCGCCGTAGACGGTGAGGCCGGCAGCGGCCAGACCCTCGCGGATGATCCGGGCGTCCTCCATGTAGTAGTCGATGATCTCTTTGTTCTGCTTCCACCCCTCGTCGGAGTAGACGGCGGCGGCGGCCTTCTGCACCGGGTAGGAGGCGCCGTTGAATTTGGTGGTGGTGCGGCGCAGCCAGAGCTTGTTGAAGCTGTACTTCTC
>MTLE01000279.1_pt3 | contig 27215 bp, 25 predicted proteins | sample 1982461 | NCBI WGS metagenome assembly MTLE01 (sample SAMN05712605, study PRJNA340218) | biofilm metagenome | isolation source: sample SPL anode biofilm adapted to -200 mV | place: USA | collected 2012-02-03
CAAGCCGGATCAGCCCGGGGGGTCATCTATAAAGCGCTGCCGGGCTATCCGTTACTATGGGGCCAGCTGTCAACAACACTGGCCCAGGCCTGGCCATCAAACCGCGAACTGCAGTTTAACTGTCATCGGACCCAGCATCAGGGCGCCATCGCCGCTGCAACCCTGTTGTTCTGGACTGCCGCCATTTTGCTGGGGTTGGTCATCCCGGCCGGACAGACCACTGTGCTGACCGGTACCGTCGCCGTTATTTTTGGGCTGGCCGGGGCCCTGGGGGTGGGGGCGATGCTGCGGATCAGACGGTCCTACCACCTCGATGAAGCGGGGATCACCTGTCGCGCCTGGGGCCGGACCACCTTCATTCCGGCAGCGGCGATGCAGGCGGTTGTTCTGGAGCAGGCGATGATCCGGGAGCTGGCGGTGGGTTACCGTTATCGCGGGGAAGCGATGACCACAGCGGTGCGCTATGCCCCGACCGCCCTGGGGCTGGCGGTTGTACTGCAGCTTGAGGACGGCAATTGGCGGTGGGATGAGACCATGACCGGTTTTCCGATGGAGCGGCTTTATGAAGAACTCGGTCACCGTTACCACCTGCCCGGTCAGTTTGTGATCCCGGAGATGGCGGCCCGATGAGCGGGCCCGGGGTGGTTTTGTCCGCTGGCATCAGCGGAACCAGGATGATGGGAGGAAGGAAGCTTGATGATTAAACAGGGTTGGTGGTTGCTATTGCTGATCGTGCCAGCCGGTGGGGCCCTGGTTGGCGGCTTGTTGCTGGGGGACGAGCTGGTCTGGGGGCTGGGGCTGGGCTTTTTAGTGTTTGGGCTGCTGTTTATTCCGGTGCTGGTGCTCCGGGCCCGGCGCTTGGGCCGGTCGGAAACCGACCCGGAGCTGGCCAGCTGGTCTTATTCCCGGGCGGAAGCCCGGCAGGTGGCCCGGGATGTACTGGCTTGGCAGCGGAAGCGAAACCGCTGGCTGGCCCCCTTTACGGCTGGCTGTCTGGCCCTGATCGGTGGCATTTTTGTGGTGGTTCTTAATCAGCAGTTTCCCGAAACGCCGCTCTGGCAATGGCTGTGGTTGCTGCTGCCGGTGGGATTGCCCTGGGTCATTCGGGGCCTTTATCACCTTTATCTGCGACAGCAGATTCTGACGGCCCCCTGCGAAACCCGAATCGGCCGCCATTTTCTGATCTGGGGCAATGTCTATCCGGTCTTTAATCAACGCGATACCCTGGCGGCGGTGGCGGCAGAGCTGGACACCGAAACGGATCGGCATTATCTGAAGATCCACTATCATAGTACCGAGCACCTGCGCTACGGTAAGGCGGCCTTTGACGATTGGGTCTGTCTGCTGGTTCCGGCTGGCCGGGAAAGCGACGCCCGGGAGGTGATTGCGGCCCTGCAGCCCGACCAGGCGTCGGGCTGAGAACCGTCCTGGCGCTAACAGCCCCCCGGCCAGCGGCACACAAGCCAGTGGTCTGTTAGCCTTGAGCTGCTTGCCCGGATCGGTGCAGGCCGGGGATTGTTACGTTGTTGTGCCAGAAAAATATTTCTAAAAAAGCATCAGCCCTTACGGGTTGGTGCTTTTTTTAAGCAAATGTCAGGATTTGTTGGTGCAAGGCAAACGATAGGGCGTTTTTGTTGTTAAAAAAGGTGGGTTTTATCCGATATGGTTTTGAAAAATTTCAAAATAAGCGTATAATAAAATCATCAGAATCGTGGCAACCGCTTGATCCCTGCTGACAGGTGCTCGGGACGGCGGTAGAAAGAGGGAAACATGGCCAGTTATCAGATCAGTGGAACAACCGCCAATCACAACTGCATCACCGGAGCGGATAATCATTTTTATCCCCATCTTCAGGCCGCCATCCGTCGGGCCACTCAAATTGATTTCAACGTCTCTTTTTTAATGGTCTCCGGGGTCCGCCTCCTGCTTGATGATCTGAAGACCGCGGCAGCGGCGGGGGTGCCGATGACGATTCTCTGCGCCAATTATCTCAACATCACCCAGCCCGAAGCCCTCTATCTGCTAAAGGATGCCCTGGGCGACCGCTGTGATCTGCGCTTTTACAATGTCCCCAATCAGTCTTTTCATGCCAAGGCTTATTTTTTCAAGGTACCCGATGGCGAGGAGATTTTTGTCGGTTCCTCCAACCTGTCAAAATCTGCCCTGACTTGCGGCATCGAGTGGAATTACCGGCTTGACAGCCGGACGCATCCCGCGGATTGTGCCTTTTTCCGCCAGACCTTTGAGACCCTGCTGAATGATCATTCCATCCCGATTGATGACGGGGAACTGAGACGCTATGCCAAACAGTGGGTGCGTCCCAAAATCTACAACCAGATTGAGCGAAGCGAAGCCGCCGACGTCAGTGATGTCACCGAAAAACCAGCTTCGGATAATCGGGTGGCTCAGCCTCAAGCAGGTTATGCCGTGGATACCGCCGCACCCGCCCCGGCACCGCTGATCGCCTTTCCCCAGCCCGTCGGGGCCCAGGTGGAAGCCCTCTATGCCCTGAAAAACTTTCGCCGGGAGGGGCTCGATAAAGGCCTGATTGTGGCTGCCACCGGCATCGGCAAAACTTTTCTGGCGGCCTTTGACAGCCGCGGTTTTAAGCGGATTTTGTTTGTGGCCCATCGGGACGAGATCCTTGCTCAAGCCGCCCACACCTTTGCCTGCGTCCGACCGGAACTCAGCATCGGCCACTTTAACGGCAGCTGCAAGGACACCGCCGCCGACATCATTTTTGCCTCGGTGCAAACCCTCGGCAACAAAGCCCATCTGGAGACCGGCTGCTTTGCCCCGGAGGCCTTTGATTATCTGATTATTGATGAATTTCATCATGCCGTGTCTGATTATTATCAGAACATCATCGACTATTTTAAGCCGCAGTTTCTGCTGGGCCTGACCGCCACCCCGGAACGGCTGGACAATGCTGATGTCTTTGCCCTGTGCGACTACAACCTGGTTTACGAGGTCCGCCTCAAAGAAGCCATCAACCGGGGTTGGCTGACGCCCTTCCGCTACTATGGTATTTACGACGAGCTGGATTACAGCCAGGTGACCTGGCGCAATGGTCGCTACGACGACGAACAGCTGGCGGCGCTGGCCAGTGTCAACCGCCGGGGCAACCTGATTTTTCAGCACTACGCCAAATATCAGAGCCGCCGGGCCCTGGGTTTCTGCATCAACCGCCGCCACGCCCTGTATATGACCGACTATTTCCGCAAGCAGGGAATTCCCTGTGCGGTTGTGATCAGCGGCACGGTTGCAGCGGATCAGCAGAACCTGGTCTGCGACCGGGAAACGGCGATCAAACAGCTTAAAGATGGCACTCTGCGGGTGGTTTTTTCGGTGGATATGTTTAATGAGGGGCTGGATATCCCCGAGCTTGATATGGTGCTGTTTCTACGGCCGACCCAGTCGCCAACAGTGTTTCTGCAGCAGCTGGGTCGGGGCCTGCGAAAGACCCGGGGTAAAACCCATCTCAAGGTGCTGGATTTTATCGGCAATTTCAAAAAAGCCAATCTGGTGCCCTTTTTCCTGACGGGCAGCGCCCCGCCGGAAACGGGCAGCCGCCGGGGCTACCAGCTCCCGGTTGAGGAAGACTTTCCTGAGGATTGCGTCGTCGATTTTGATTTTGCGCTGATTGATCTGTTTAAAAAAATGGCCGCCGATCAGAAGCAGCTTAAAGATCGGGTGATAGATGAGTTTGAGCGGATTCAGGATGAGCTGGGCCGCCGCCCGGAGCGGCTGGATTTCTATGTCCACCTCGATGAAACCATCTATCAGAGCATCCGCAGCAAAAAAGACCTGAATCCCTTCCGGGATTACCTCAGTTTTCTGGACGCCATCAACCAGACCACCCCGACTGAGAAAGAGCTGCTGGGCAGCTTCGGCCATCAATTTCTGATCACTGTCGAAAACACCGCCATGGCCAAAACCTATAAAATGCCGGTGCTGTTGGCCTTTTATAACAATGGTGCGATGCAGCTGACGATCACCAATGACGATCTCTACCGGAGCTTTAAAGCCTTCTACGAAAAAGGCTCCAACCGGGTCGATCTGCTCCGGGACAAGGCCACGGCCAACGTTTCAAACTGGGGTAAAAAAGAATACATCAGCCTGGCCAACCGCAACCCGGTTCACTTTCTGGCCCAGAGCGCCGGTGACTTCTTTGAAAAAAGCGGCGATGCTTTCAGCCTGAACCCGAAACTGGCCGACTTTGTTGCCAACCCGGTGTTTGTAAAACACTTTAAAGATATTATTGATTACCGTACCAAGCGGTTTTATAAAGAACGGCTGGAAAAATTGGAAGCCCAGTCGTAAAGAACAAAATTACCACCAAACAGGAGAACTGCATGACTGAGAAACCCCACAAAACCCAAAATAAAACCCTGCAATATTATAATGAAACCGCCCAGTCCTTTGTCCAGGGCACTATTGACGCCGATCTGTCGGCCCTGCACCAGCGGTTTTTAAGCCGCCTGCCTGAACACGGCCACATTCTCGATCTGGGCTGCGGTTCCGGCCGGGATGCCAAAGCCTTTCTGGATGCCGGTTATCCGGTTACCGCCCTGGACGGCTCCGAAGCCTGCTGCCAGCTGGCCGCCGAATACATCGGCCAGCCGGTGCTGTGCCAGACCTTTAATCAACTGGATTTTGATGCGGCCTTTGATGGCGTCTGGGCCTGCGCCTCACTGCTGCATCTGCCTTACACCGAGCTCACTAGTATCTTTGAAAAAATCGCCCGGACCTTAAAACCCGGCGGCACCCTGTATGCATCCTTTAAATATGGGGATTTTGAAGGGGTACGCAATGGCCGGTATTTTACCGATCTCACTGAAGCACGGCTGACGGCGGTGATTGAGCCGGTGGCAGGGCTTAGGATTGTCGAGACCTTTGTGACCGGGGATGTCCGGGAGGGAAGAGGGGATGAGCGATGGTTGAATGTGGTGGGGGAGAAAGGATAGAAGTTGCCTGATCTATTGGACTGGAGAAGAAGAAATGCTGGCATTTGATTTATATTGTAACATGCTATTTGTGAAAATTCATCACAATCATCCATAAGCTTTATAACTATCACAGTTAATTAGCCGTACGTCGTAGATCTTATGTTCACGGTAAATTATAACAAGGAACCAGCAACGTCTCAAAAATAAAGGCTTACAGTCGTTTAGAAATTTCATAATATTTAATACGGGTGTTGTATATTTGAACTTTTTCTAGATTCACAGATAATGTAGAATAAATAACGGGATAAAATAAATGAAAAAGACAATAAATAACAAGAATTATGAAGAAAAATATTAATAAAATTCAGACTGTTTTTAATTAAGAAATTCAAAGTAACTTGAATTTGATAACACCATTGATTAAGTGTTAGAATAAAATTTTTGAAAAAGGGAGCAAATAATTTGGAAAGAGAAAAGATACTAAAATCCTATGCCGTAATTCAAGCAGGCTTAATTGGTGAAAATATGTTGGAATCATATTTCCAATATTTTGCAAACATAATTTATGAAAATCAATATGAGTATATAGATGAAGAAAAGTTAAAAAATGATTTTGAGGAGAAATATTTTATAGTTTTACCCTTAACTTTTATTCGACAAGTCTTGAGTACTGGTATAAAAAACAATCTGATTGTTTATCACAAAGGTCGTTATGAAGCCAATCTATTAAAAATTGGGAATTTGAGGTTTGACGAAGAAAATTTTAAAAAACCATGGTCTTTGCTTATCTCTAGTTTTACAGAAGATTTAAACAAGCAAAATGTTAGGTTTGAAGTTGACTTTATCGAAAATAGTATTATTGATTTTATTAATGAACAAGATCATCACGTGATATTAAATAACTTCGGTAATGAAGAGTTATCTGATAATAAATTTAGTTACTATTGGTATAAATTTTTATTAGATGAGCAAAAAAAACCTGAAGGTTCTGAAATCTATAATTTTGTGTCAGGTTTATGTGCTGGAAATCTTGTAAAAAATGCACTTTTTTTTACTGGCGGAAAAGGTAACCGATATGATGGGTTAAATGTGTATCTGGACTCACCAATGATATTTGCACTAATTGGAATAGATACAAATGCAAGGGAAGGGTCTTATAAACTACTTGTTGAAGAAATGATAAACGCTGGTTGTAAAGTAATGATTTTCGATCATAATTTAGAAGAAGTGCTAGGCATATTGAATGGCGCGGCAGGTTGGGCTTTAGGTGATAATTATGATATGAGTAAAGCAAATAATGCAGCGAAATATTTTCATGATTCAGGAATGAAAAGATATGAGATATTTGATTTCATAGATAATGTTGAAACCAAATTAAATATGTTAGGAATAACTATATTAAATGGGGTATATAATAAAAACGAAAATAAATTTCAGGAAGACGTGAGTATTCCGCTGATTTAGAGCCACATAATCTCCTGCGTAGAGCCACCCAATCCGACGCAGGGAGCCACCTGTTAAAAATTTCAAATCCGCTATAGAGAGCCACTAACGTAAGTATTAAAATGAAGCTACGGGATCACCGTGATACTTACGAAAGGAGGACATGTTAATGTCCAAAGAAAAACAGATTTTGCAGCTCCGCCTTGACGGATTGAGCCAGCGGAGAATTGCGGATACATTAAAAGTATCCCGAAACACGGTAGCCAGGGTGGTAAAGGCCTGCGATGCCCACCCGATTGATGAGCAGGAGCTTCAGGCCATCGATGAATCAAAACTGCATCGCCATCTCTTTCCGGAAGAAACTAAGATTCCGGTAATGATGCCACCGGATTATGATTACATCCATAAGGAACTGCTGAAAAGTGGGGTGACCTTAAAGCTGCTCTGGGAAGAATATATTGACACCTGTCGACAGACTGAAAAGCCGCCTTATATGTATTCTCAATTCTGCAAGCTTTATCAGGAGCATGTCAATCAGAACCGGCTCACCATGCACATTCATCATAAACCCGGTGATAAAATCATGGTTGACTGGGCGGGAACGCCCCTACCGCTTTATGATCAGGTCACGGGAACTAGCTGTAAAGTTTATCTCTTTGTGGCAACCCTGCCGTTTAGCATGTATTGCTACGCAAAAGCCTGTCTCACCATGAAGGAAGAAGACTGGATCAATGCACATATCAGTATGTATGACTACTTTGGCGCTTCGACCCGGTTGCTCATTCCCGATAATCTAAAAGTAGGCGTTCTGAGTCATAAGAAGCATGAAGACCCCGTCATCAATCGGGCCTATCAGGAACTGGCTGATCATTATCAGACCGGATTGCTGCCGGCCCGGATCTTATCCCCCAAAGATAAAGCAGCGGTGGAAGGTGCGGTTGGTCTGCTGACGAATCATGTGATGGGAAAACTCCGTAACCGGCAGTTTTTTAGTATCCATGAAATGAATCAGTCCATCCTGAAAGCGCTGAAGCAATTCAATCATGCCGATTTTCAGAAAAAGGATGGTTCCCGTTATTCGGTATTTCAGGAAGAAGAGCTACCCTTTATGCAGCCGCTTCCGAAATTTCCTTTCGAGTTTGCCCAGTGGAAACCCGCTACAGTTCAGCTGAACTACCATGTTTCAATTGATCATCAATATTATTCGATCCCCTATGAATATGTCCGGAAAAAGTTGATCTCCGCTATACCAGAAATATCATTGAGGTTTTCTATAAGGGAACCAGGCTTTGCAGCCATCGGCGACTGTATGGCCGGCGGGGACAGTATTCAACCAATGTCGACCATATGCCCATCAACCATCAACTTTACAGTGAATGGGATTCTGCCCGATTTTTAAGATGGGCCGACGATATTGGCCCGTCAACAAAAGCCGTGGTTCAAAAAATGTTCGACTCTTACCGGGTGGAGGAACAGGCCTATAAAGGATGTTTGTCCCTTTTAAAACTGGCCGATCACTATTCATCTGAGCGATTGGAAAACGCCTGCCGGGCAGCACTTGAATACATTCCCAATCCCCGATACAAAAATATCAAACTGATTCTGGAATCTGGTCAGGATTCAGCTGGCAAAGATAAAAAACAAACCACTTCACAGTCATCTCCGGATGAAATCAACAAATATGCCTATGTCAGGGGACCGGCTTATTATGGAGGTGACAGCGATGAATAATGATACCTTGAAAAAGCTGAAAACCATGCGGCTGCCCGTTTTTGCCCAATGCTACCAGAATCAGATTGAAGATGAAATGAGCTATTTTTCCATGTCGTTTCAGGAACGGCTGGCTCTGATGGTTGATGCTGAGTATGATTCCCGACACAACAACAATATCAAACGACTCATCAAGGAAGCTAAATTTAATAATTCAGCTGCTTTTCTGGGAAATATCGAATATCTGCCGGATCGACATTTGAATCGAGAACTGCTGGAAAGTCTGGCAAGCAATGAATACATTCGCCAGGGGCAAAACGTCATTCTTGTTGGCGCCACCGGTTGTGGTAAAACCTATATTTCCAATGCACTGGGGGTAAATGCCTGCCAATGCGGTTATAAAGCACGTTATATTCGTCTGCCGGATCTCTTTTGCGCATTCGAAGCCGCACGGATACAAGGAAAATACCATCAGTTGCTTAATCAATTCAGAAAATGTTCCCTGATGATCTTGGATGAGTTTCTGCTTGTCCCTGCTACAGATACTCAACAGCGGGATCTGCTGGAACTGATGGAATCCCGTTGTGGACAAACATCCACGATTTTCTGTTCTCAATTTACTGCTGAAGGTTGGCATGAACGCCTGGGTAGCGGTGCACTGGCTGATTCGATCCTTGACCGCATTGTACCATCGGCTTACACGATGATCATTGATGGCGATGTTTCGATGCGGCAAAGAAAGCGTAACATAAAATAATTCAAGCAATATTGGGAGCCATTCAGGCAGTGGCTCCCTCTTTCGGAGCAGTGGCTCCGTACAACTGATCATCTGGCTCTATTTCAGGAGATTGGGTGGCTCCGCCACTCCGTAATATCCAAGACGAAGAAAAAATATATGAGATGATCGAATCAAGGTATAAAATAAATAATGATAGTTTTGTTAGTATCGATTACGAACAAAAAATTAGAATAGATGTTCGCTCGATTGTAATGGTATATAGGAAACGAGCTGGGAATGTATCTTCAACTATACAATCAGCTCATCATATAATGATTACTACAAATGGAACTATTGCAAATGTTTGTAGAGAATATCAAAATATGCTGAGAATAGAATCAACACATATACCTGCCTGTATTTCTACAGATTTATTTGGTACGATTTTATGGCTACAAAGACCTTCAAAATTGATAGATTATCAGAAAAAAAGATTATTAGCTGATTGTTATTGTGCATTACAACCAAATAAAAGGATGATAGACTCATTTCTAAAATCATTAGAAAAAGCATACAAGGACGAAAAAATTGATGAGAGTAAATTCTACTTTTTGCGTGCGCATCCAGTAGTACGTGAAAGCCTCATGAATATTACAAAAGGTGATTATGCATTATTTAATGATAGAACTTGGATGGAAGTATATGATGAAATCCAAGAAAAAGCTGATATAAAATATGTAAATGAACAACATGTACATAATCAGACTAAATTGGAACTCGAAAATGAAAAAAAGAAAAATAGAGACCTGGAAAATAGAATAAAAGAGGAAAAGAGAATTAAAATGGAAAAATTGAATAAATACTCAAGTTTACTTGGCTATTTTTTCACAATAATGCTATTTGGCTTACCTTATATTTTTGTTTTAGCTATTTGTGAAATTGCGAAAAGCTTGTATACAGAATTGTCTCTGACATCAGTTTTTATTGTTATATGTCTTATAATAATCCCTGCTATTTCTGCCATTGTATATAAAAAAGGAAAAAACATGTGCTTTAAATTTGCAAATGAAATATTATATAGAAATTCAAATATTGAAGAGTCATAATCAAAAAATGTAAACACTTATGTATTGTTGTAAAAGTATATTTTGAGAGATCGTTAAAGTGTAACTATTTTGTTGAATTAACCTACTATATAGAGTTAACTGTTTTTCGGTTAAAAAGTTAACTATTCATCAAACCACATCAAAGGAGTATCCCATGAAACAATACCAAGTCGTCGCTGCCATCATCATCCATCAAAACGAAATCCTCTGCATGCAGCGCCCCGAATCCAGCTATCCCTATCTTTCCTATAAATACGAATTCCCCGGTGGCAAAATCGAAGCCGGCGAGACCGGCGAGGTCGCCCTGTCCCGAGAATTACAAGAAGAAATGGCTCTAGCCGTAACAGTCCAGCCGGACGATTTTTTCATGACGGTTGCTCATCAGTACCCCGATTTCTTAATTGAAATGCACAGTTATATTGTCCCGGTCGAAAGCAAAGATTTTGAGCGCTTAGAACACCATCATCATTGTTGGCTACCAGCGGACCGCCTCAACGAACTGGATTGGGCGCCAGCGGACATCCCCATTATGGAGAAATTAATGCTGAAATAAAATGACGTGAAAAGGTGGCAAAATGGAATCAATCAAAGCAGTCCAGGCCGGTATTCATTCCGGCTTAATTGATAAAAACAGTATTTCTTTAGAACAATACCGGCCCCGGCTGCTAATTAATGATGCCAGCAAGGGGCAAAAAGTTTTAACCAGCTTAATAAGTGAATTGAAAGCGTGCGACGGCTTCTTTTTTTCAGTCGCTTTTATTACCGAAAGTGGCGTGGTCTCGCTCTTAAATACCCTGATTGAATTGGAACAGAAAAATATTAAAGGGCGTATCATTGCCTCACGCTATCTGGAATTTACCCAGCCCAAAGCCTTGCGGCGGCTGTTGGCCTTTACAAACATTGATTTGCGGATCGTCACCACCGGTAATCATCATACCAAGGGCTATATCTTTAAAAACAAAGATCTCTATAGCTTGATTGTCGGCAGCAGCAACATGACCCAAAATGCTTTATCCTCTAATAAGGAATGGAACCTGAAAGTCACCTCGATGGATAAGGGTTCCCTGATCCACGAAACCTTGGCTGAATTTGACAGCTTATTTCAGTCTGCCGTTCCCGTTGATAGCCGTTGGATTGATCAGTATGAAGCCATCTATCTGCAAAACCTGAGCAAGCAAAGCGTAAAACGGCCAGAAAAACAACCGGAGCTTTTAAATGTGGCAGACAACCAATCGACCTTTCAAGTCGATTATCAGCCGTCAGCGCCTGAAAACACAACGGTTTTGCTCGATCAGGTGATGCCCAACAAAATGCAAGTTAAAGCCCTGGCGGGAATTGGTCAAATCCGTGAAGCCGGCGAAAATAAAGCCTTGTTAATCTCCTCCACTGGCACCGGTAAAACCTACTTGGCGGCCTTTGATGTTAAAAAAGTTAAGCCCCGCCGGCTGCTGTTTTTAGCGCACCGGGAACAGCTGCTCAATCAGGCGATGGCTAGTTTTAGACGGGTGCTGGGCGATCAGATCAATTATGGTAAATTAACGGGGAGTGTTCAGCAAACCGATTGTCAGTATTTGTTTTCTACCGTCCAGACGATTTCCAAAGGTGAACACCTAAAATCGTTTAGAGTGCGGGAATTTGACTATATCATTATCGATGAAAGTCATCGGGCTGGGGCGGATACTTATCAAAAGATTCTAAAATATTACCAGCCAGAATTTCTCTTGGGCATGACGGCAACCCCAGAAAGAACTGACGAGCATAATATCTGTGCCGATTTTGATTATAACATCGCCTATGAAATCCGTCTCCAGGAAGCCATGGCCGAAGAGATGCTTTGCCCCTTTCATTATTTCGGGATCTCCGAAATTACGGTTGATGGCAAAGTGATTGACGATACCACCGATTTTAAGTATCTAACTTCGGATATCCGAACAATAAATATCATTGAACAAATCAAGCGGTATGGGCATGATGGCAACAAGGTTAAGGGCCTAGTATTTTGCTCCCGCAACGAAGAAGCAGCGGTTTTGTCGGAAAAGTTCAATCAGCATGGCTATAAAACCGTGGCTTTATCTGGCAGTGATTCCAGTGAGCGACGTGAAGCAATGATCCGGCGACTGGAGAGCGACGGCGCCGATGCCTTGGACTATATTTTTAGTGTGGATTTATTTAATGAAGGCTTAGATGTCCCCTCACTTAATCAAATTGTGATGCTAAGACCCACCCAATCGGCGATTATTTTTGTCCAACAATTAGGGCGTGGTTTGCGTAAGGCGGAAGGCAAAGAGTTTGTGGTGATCCTCGATTTTATTGGTAACTATAAAAATAATTTTATGATCCCGATGGCTCTATCCGATGACCGCAGCTATAATAAAGACACCATCCGTCGCTATACGGTGGAGGGCACCCGGGTCATCCCAGGGGCTTCGACCATCAATTTTGATGCAATTTCCCGGGACAAGATCTTTGAAGCAATTGATCAGGTTAATTTTTCCAGTGTCAAATACCTGCGCGAAAGTTATACCAACCTGAAATACCGCTTGGGTCGGATTCCTAAATTAATGGATTTTGAGACCTATGAAGCCATGGATTTAGCCGTATTATTTGCTGGTAACATCGGTTCATATCACGAATTTTTGAAAAAATATGAGCCGGATTATCACCTAAAATTCTCGGATGTCGAGGAAGAGATGCTGCTCTTTGTCTCGAAAAAATTGGCAGTTGGGAAGCGGCCCCATGAGTTATTGGTGCTGCAAGCTATCTTAGAGGGAAATCCCGAGCCACTTCAAGCGATGGAAGAGGCGCTGACAGAGCGTTACGGCATTGAGGTCAAGAATAAAACCATCATTAATGTCACAAATATCTTAACCAATCAATTTCAAGTGGGAGCCGCCAAAAACAGCTTTGCTAAAGCCGTTTTTCTTGATCAGCAAAAGCCTGCCACCGCTTTTTTAGAAACGCTGAAGAATGCTCAGTTTAAAACGAGCTTAACCGAATTAGTCGCATATGGGTTATTTAGAAATGCAAAATACTATGGCAACCACTATCAAAAGTCGGCCTTGTCGCTTTATCAAAAGTATTCTTATGAAGATGTTTGCCGCCTCTTAGAATGGGAAAAAAGTGAGGTGTCCTTAAACATTGGTGGCTACAAATACGATGAAAAATCGGCGACCTACCCGGTCTTTATTAATTATCACAAAAGCGATGGGATTGAATCCTCGATTGCTTACGAAGATCGCTTCATCGCCCCATCTAGACTGATCGCCATTTCAAAGTCCGGCCGATCAATCGAATCGAACGACGTCCAAGTGGCTTTAAATGCTAACGAACTGGGGGTTGATATGCAACTGTTTGTGCGAAAAAATAAAGATGATAAAACCTCAAAAGAATTTTATTATCTGGGCAAAATGGTCCCCACTGGCGAAGCCCATGAAATAGTGATGGAAAAAGCCAATAAAAAAGCCGTCGAAATCCATTATCAATTGGATGTCCCGGTCCGGGAAGATATTTATGCCTATTTGTGTGAGGCACCGGAGTAGGGGTCAAAGATTGAGTGAGTTTAGAAACTTGCAGTCTAAAATTTAGAAAAGGAGACCATCATGGGTTTAGATATTTTATTCGAAACATGTGAAATAAAAAAGTTTTATGAAAATGAAGATTATATGAACGACGATGATTATGATGAGGTCGCTTTTAATGACCGTTGTCAAATGCGGACCATTGATTCGGTAAAAAATGATTATGAGCTACTCGATGCACTGAGTTTGATTGCTTTATACGAAGACAAAGAATTCGAAAACTGCCAATACACGGTTTTTTACAAAGAAGACATAGAAAAATTGCTCAGCAAGAACATTTCTAAAGAAGGGCGAGAAGCCCTTGAAAAAGTATTGGCTGAGGTTGATTTTGACAAAGAAACGGTAACGGTTTATCCGTGGTGGTAATAGAAAGAAGTATTTTAAGTTAAGATAAATGATAGATTGCATAAAGGAGGTCCCGTCCATGTCCCTATTCACCCCCAATACCACCCCCATCTTTTTAAAAGAAGATTCCACCACCAGCCGGCAGATCGACCGGCTTAAAGAACTCCAGGAGATAGCCACCGGCAAAGTTAAAGATGACATCGCCCGAGAAATCAATTTGGCCTCTTATGGCGAAGTCGGCGAAAAGAATATTGCCTTTGAACTGAAGAACTCAGGGATGCCAATGGTAATTATCCACGATCTTCGCCTTGAATTTGAAGAGTTGTCCGCCCAGATTGACTATGTGGTGGTCACCCGGAAGCTGATCTTTTTTATCGAGTGCAAAAACCTTTATGGTAATATCGACATTGATGACCTGGGCAATTTTGTCCGCAGCTATTCCTGGAATGGCCGCACCGTTAAGGAAGGCATCTATTCCCCGATCACGCAGAACCAGCGGCATTTAGAAGTGCTCAAACAAATTGGCCGATCGAATCGCAATAATGCACTCACGAAGACGTTTTACGATAAGTGTTTTGATGATTTTAATAAAAGTGTCGTGGTGCTGGCTAATCCCAAGACGGTGCTCAATGCCAAATCGGCCCCAAAAGAAGTCAAAGATCAGGTGATCCGGGCGGATCAGCTGATTGCCTATCTTAAAAATGCGGAAAAACGATCGAAAGAAATGGGTAGTAATGATAAACGGATGCGATCGCTCGCAGAAGGTCTTTTAACCCTCCACAAACCCAATCAAACCGACTACGTCCAAAAATTCGAAGACCTGATCAGGCAGCAAACAGCAACAATCGTAAAAGCAGAGCCCGTCCCACCGCTTGCGGCTGCAAAACAACCCGCAATAGAACCAATGGTTGAATCATTGCCACCAGCCGGTCTTGCTGCAAACGATGAACTGGTCGCCAAACTCAAAGACTTTCGGCTGAAACAAAGCCGGGCTGAAAATACCAAAGCTTATTGTGTGTTCACCGACAAACAAATGCTGGAATTACTAAACAAGATGCCAAAAACCACCGATGAACTGCTGGAAGTAACCGGCTTTGGTCCGGTCAAGGTCGAAAAATACGGTTCTGCGATTATCGATTTATTAAAATAGGGGATGTGTTTATCCTAAAAGGTTACTTTGGGGAGGGGTTATGTTTTTTATATTACTCAATCTGTTATTAGTCGCTGGTTTATTCGCATTATTAATTCATCAAGTCAGGCTGAAAGGTTATCTTGGTGAAAAGGCGGTCGAAAAAATCCTGGCAACGTTGCCAAAAGAACAGTATGTTGTTTACAATAATATTTTGCTCAAAACCGATTATGGGTCGACTCAGATTGACCACATTGTTCTTTCCGTATTTGGTGTATTTGTCGTTGAAACTAAAAACTATCAAGGCTGGATTTTCGGAAATGAAAGCGATGACTCTTGGACACAGAATATCTATGGAAAAAAGACCCGATTTAAGAATCCGATTCTTCAAAATTATGGACACGTCAAAGCCATCGAGCACGTTTTTTCGGATTTTGATGCATTGAAAATCATTCCGATCGTAGCTTTTTCAGGAAGAAGTGAGCTGAAGGTCAATGTAAATACAGAAAATGTGATCAAATTTTCGCAATTAAAAAGCCGAATCGGGTCATATACAATAAAGTTGATGAATTTTGAAACAGTGATGAAGATGGCTGAAGTCTTAGTCCATGCCAATATTGACAGCAAAGAAAACCGGATTGAACACAACACAAAAATTAAAAGTAATTTAAAAAATAATAATATTAAAATAGCAAATAATGTTTGTCCCCGATGTGGGGGAAGCCTGGTCAATCGCAATGGTAAATATGGTCGTTTTATCGGTTGCAGTAATTACCCGAAATGCCGATTTACAAAGAAAATTTAAACACACCTTTTTTTGAAATTTTTATCACTGTATTATTAGAATGAAAGAGGTGAACGGTTCAACCGCACCTGCTTGAAGAAATTCAATTTACGCGCAGGTCATCCCGGATATCAACCAATTGAGACGATGATCTCGTAAACCTGACGTCAATTAATAAATTTATGAACAAGCTGCGAGTGGCCCCGGTCTTCTATTAAAAGTCCCAGCACAATCACAAGGAGAATAAAATGAATCAACAGCTCATAAAAATCGGTCAGCGGCGGGTAACTATTTTTTCTGCTGACGCCAGCAGCAGTGGTCCCATCATTTACATCCATATGAACGCCGCTGATGCGGCCCAACTGGTCAGCAAACTGGCCGGGGGTGTGGCCGTTTTGGTGGCCATCGACCAGGTCGACTGGAATCGTGATTTGTCGCCCTGGCCCGCCAAACGGGCCTTCCGGGGCGGTGAGGATTTTGGCGGCGGGGCGGATGCCTACTTATCCGAGCTGACCAAAACCATTGTTCCAACGGTGGAAGCAAGCCTTCCTTTTACCCCGTCCGTCCGGATGCTGGCCGGGTATTCGCTGGCGGGTCTCTTTGCTCTATATGCCATCTACCGCACCGATTTGTTTAACCGGGTCGGGTCGATTTCCGGCTCCTTATGGTATGATGGTTTTCTGGAATTTATGCAAAAAAACCAGCCCCTCCGAATCCCGGAATGCGTCTATTTTTCGCTGGGAGACCGGGAGAAAATCACCCGCAACAGTCGCCTTGCCGTGGTGGAAGACCATACCATCCAGGCAGAACAGCACCTGCGAAAGCTGGGCGCGGCCACGATTTTTGAACAAAACCCCGGTAATCATTTTGAAGACGCCCTGGGGCGCCTCGCAAAGGGGGTGCAGTGGCTTACCTGCCCCTTAACCGAGTCAACTTAACGTATCACATCCAAAAAACGAGGTGAAACATGAAAGCAATTATTGCCGCTTGCAAAAATGACTGCAGCATCTGTCCCCGGATGCTAACAAAATAGGAGGATGTCGAGCAGATGTTAACAGTTTATTTTTCAGGAACCGGCAATTCAAAATTCATTGCCGAGCGCTTTTCGCAAATCATGGCTGCTTCCTGTTATTCGATTGAAGAAGATCTTGATTTTAAAGAAAAAATCACCGCAGCTCAGACCATTGCTGTTTGTTATCCCATTTATGGTTCCTGTGTACCCAAAATTATGCGCGACTTTGTGAGCAAACATCGCACCGCCTTTGCGGGCAAACAGCTGATCATTTTCTGTACCCAGCTGATGTTTTCGGGAGACGGGGCCCGGGTTTTTACCGAATTGCTGGCCGGAGTGTCGGTTGATATACGCTATGCGGAACATTTTAATATGCCCAACAATATTTGCAACTTTTTCTTATTTCCTCTTGCCAGCCCGGATAAGCTGCAACGCTATATAAAAAAAGCGGACAAGAAACTTAGCCGAGCCTGCCGGAACATAAGCGCTGGTGTCGTAAAAAAGCGGGGCTTTAATCCGCTTTCCCGGTATTTGGGTTTATGGTTGCAACGGGCCCATTTTGAGGCCATGGAAAAGAAGGCCGCAAGGGATGTCAGAATTTCGGCAGAATGCATTCTTTGCGGCAAGTGTGTCAGGATCTGTCCGATGAAAAATTTCGAGATAAGGGATCAGAGCATGGTACTGCGAAACCAATGCACCCTCTGCTATCGCTGTGTCAATCAATGTCCGCAAAAAGCGATCACGGTTTTGGTACATACAAAAGTCACAAAGCAGTATCAGGGGATCAACTAAAAACGGCGTCCAATTGTGGTGGATCATAAAATTTAAGATAAGAAAGCACTGCCCAATCAGCAGAAAGCGCCGAAAAATGTCCGCTGGGTCGGGTCTTACGACAGAAAGTCTATTAAAGAGCATTCTGATTAATGCGGACCTGACATTGATTTCAGAAATTAACGTCAGGCACCAATGAACCCAACTAAACCCGTGTCAGTCCAGCCGGATCCAGATAAACCTGTCGGGCCCGAAAAGGGCCGGGGACGGTATACTGGATTTTGACTTTTTCAAAATCGCTGAGCCTTTTTGAATGGAAATAGGGTACATCAAAACATAGAGCATCGGCACGCAGCCACCGCGGCACTGGCCGGCCATCTAGCTGCAGGCGGTAATCAATCACCGCGGCCATGATGGTCATAAAATGACGCTCGCTGTCATCCAGGGCGTCCAGATCCATCGGCGTCTCGAGGCTGTCGATGAAGGCGGTGTCACCACAGATCAGCAGCTCCAGCAGCTGATTGATACTGGTGTCCAGATCGGGATAATCGTACAGGTTTTTTAGATATTTATTGCCAATCATAACCGAGATCCTCCCCCAGATATTTGATAAAATTGATTTGCCGTTCGCCCAGCAGTCGCAGGGGGACAAAAACTTTAATGATTACCAGCAGCTGTGCTTTAGAGGTGATGTTTAAGGTTTTGCACAGTAGCGCGGCATCGGTAAAATCCTTGGCTGGCTCGGGCCGTGCGGCCAGAATTTTCATCGCCAGCAGTTGTTCGGCTTTAGGCTTTAAGATTTTCAGGTTGGAATAGGTTTTGAAGGTTTCCAGTTCTTCGGTGATAATCGACTTTAGCGGTTCTTTAATTTCATCATTGATCCAGCCATCAGAAAGGTCAAAAACAAACTGGGTATTCTTCAGGATATGTTCCAGCAGTTTGTCATTGGCCAAGCTGAACACGCAGTCGATATCTTTGGTGGCCGGGCGATTATCAAACACCATGGTCATAATACATCCACCGTAAATGGTCAGTTCCAGCTGCATCGCATTTTCCTTAAGCTGCTGGTTCAGGTAGTCGAATATTTCCAGCAGTTTGCTTTTATCCAGCAGTCCGATATTAGGGTGAGCATCCATCGTATTACCTCCAAGACAAGCGGAGTCCGCTTTTAGTGATAATATTATACCATACGTTATGGCCAAAAGCCCTTGATAATGAAAATGGATATTGAGATATTAACTAGTCAATTTTAAACGATATCAAAGGAGGGCATGATGAAAAAGTTTTTATCGCTGCGATGGCTCTTTATCATACCGGGAGTGGTGGCCTATCTGCTGAATCAATATGCCCAGAATCATCCGGATTGGGCGGAACAATACAGCCGGACAGTATATCCGATGGTGTCTGATGCGGTGGGTTTTTTACCGTCGCTGGTAAAATTTTCAGTCAGTGAATGGCTGGCGGTCGCGGTTTTATTATTTTGGCTATTATATATTGGTTATTATCTGCGTCAGGTTGTTATCAGTAAAGGGGACCGTGGGTTGGTCGTTTATCGTGCTAGCTTGGGCGTCGTTGCGATGGCCAGCGTGATCTATTTTTGTTTTACTCTTTTGGGGGGCTTAAATTATTATCGGGATTCTTTCTTATCTTATACCCCCTATCATGAGGAGACCTATAGCGAGGAGGAACTGGTGAAACTGTGTCAATCACTTGCCGATGAAATGGGACAGGCCAGAGAACGGCTTGGTGAAGATCATGACCCCAGGCTGCAGGCTTCGGCTGATTTTTCTTATTATGCCCAACAATCGGTGGTGTCGATGCAGCTGTTGGCAAAGCAGTATCCGATTTTAGCGCGGTCCTTCTATTCAACACCAAAACCAGTGGTCATGTCAAAACTGATGTCGCGGGCCGGGATAATGGGTATTTTTATCCCGTTTACGCTGGAGTCGGATATTAATGCGGATCTGCCCGTTTCGATGATCCCGGTCACAATGACCCATGAGCTGGCACATCAGTGTGGTTTTATGTATGAGGATGAGGCGAATTTTATCGCCTATCTGGCCTGCCGCAAGCAGGACGATCCCATGATCCGTTATAGTGGACTTTTTCAGGCCTTTGATTATTCCATCTCGGCCCTTGCAAACGTTGATGCACAAAAGGCCCTGGCGATTACCACCAGTTTGCCCGAGCAGGTGCGGCAGGACATGATAGCGCGTGACCAGTATTGGGCTAAGTATGAGGGTATCGTTTCAGATGTTTCAAATAATGTCAATGATGCCTATCTGAAGGCGAATAACCAGACCGACGGGGTAAGCAGCTATCATAAAATGGTCAATCTGTTGCTGGCAGAACAGCGCTATAAATGGTCAGCATCATAAGATGGGTAGAGCCCGATCACTTTAAATCTCAGCAATCACTCGACAGGGTAATCCAGTCATTTGCGAATAATTAATCGGATAGATATGCCCAATAAATTCGTTACTGCTGACAACGACCGCTTTAAGATTACACAGGTTTTCAATCACAAACACATCATGATCAGCACATCGCTGATCCATCGGTGTATGTTCCTGGCCACGCCGTACTCCTGCAAAATCGACCCCAATAACCGACACGCCCAGCTCAAGCAATCGGTCAATCAGATTAATTGAAAGCTGGGGATGGGCTTTAAAATAGGTACGGCTGCCATAGTCTTCTTTTTCAATGAAACCGGAATAAAAGACAACAAACATATCCTTTTCGACGAGATGCACGTCAATATCACAAAGGTCGATATCGCGGTTAGTGACTTTACTGACATCAAACACGACCCCTTTTCTTTTGGTAAATGCCAAAGGAAATTCCTTGTCCATGACATCAAAATGTGTTCCCAGATGCCCTGTAAGTGCTTTGTTCTCGACGCCCTGTGCCTTTGTAATCATTTGGGGCGTTATTTTTAAGGTTATATCAATGAGCATGAACTGCCTCCTTTATAAGCATAAGATCAGATTCCAATGGTCTGATTAAGATGAAGATTCTTGCTTGAATCATAGATATTATCCGTTCGATTGTCAACACATTTTTACATGACAGGGCGTGCATTAATTGATAAGGTGGGTAAGTAATAAAAGGGGCAGGATAAAAACTCAATTGGCCGATATCAAAACCTTCAATTGACAAATACGCTTATTTTTGGATAATGAATGTCGAAGTCTGCGTCTACTTCAATCAGAATGAGGTGGCCTGTTAGGCATCTGGCCGCCCCGCCATCACCAATCCGAATACCCGTACCGATTGACTCAAACCGATTGAGACCATGATCCGATGATCTAAGTAAAAAAGATAAGGAGGACAAGGCCATGCGTCGAACAATTATTGTGGTGGGGGCACTGATCGCCCTGGGGATTGTCGTTTACCTGGTTAGTACGATGAACCTGTTTTCAGAAAACAATGCTGGCCAGCAGGATGCGGTGTCCCAGGCGACGGCCAACCGCTATCAGGAAAAAGAAATCCGCGAATATCAGGGGGTTCAACTGGACCCGGCCATCGGCCCCCGGGACAATTCCATCGCCGGGATTCAGCAAGTCGATCTTAACAGCTATCAGCTGCAGCTCACCGGCCTGGTCGAGAATCCCCAAAGCTTAAGCTATCAACAGGTCCTGGCAAAAGAACCGGCCCAGCGCCTGATTACCCTCTATTGTGTGGAAGGCTGGGAAGCCACGGTGCTTTGGGAAGGGGTCCAGATCACCGATCTGCTGGCGGATGCCGGAGTCAAAGACGAGGCCACCACGGTGATCTTTCACGGCGTCGATGGCTATACCACGGCGATGCCACTATCAACCATTAAAGAAAAAAATATGTTATTGGCCTATGCCGCCAATGGCGTGACCTTGCCGGCGTCGATGGGATTTCCCTTTATTGTGGTGGCCGAAGATAAACTGGGCTATAAGTGGGCCCGCTGGGTGACAAAAATTGAACTGTCCAGTGATGAAAACTACAAAGGTTACTGGGAAAAGCGGGGCTATGACAACGACGCCACCGTGAATTAAAATGCCTGCCGACCCGGCTGAAAGACTGTGATGAATGACAAGGAGAAAAAATGAAATTTACAACCTTTTATTTTAGTGGCACCGGCAACACCCGCTGGGCTGCCCAGGAATTTGCCCGAATCGTCGGGGAAAAAGGCCATCAGGCCGACGTGGTATCCATTGATATTCAGACCGGCCTCAGCGATGCCCAGCTCCGGGAGGTGGTTGCCGCCGCCGATGCCATCGGTTTTGCCAACCCCATCTATGGTGGCGACATCCCGCCGATCATGCGGGCCTTTATAAGCCGGGTGGTGGGCCTGAGCGGGCCGTTGGCACTGGCTAAAAGCGTCTATGCCATCAATACCTTTGGTTATGTCAACGCCTTTGGCCCCACCGAGATGCAAAAGCTGCTGGCTGGTTCGGGACTGACCCTGACGGCCTATGTCAATATTCAGCTCTGCAATAATGTCACCAGCAGCAAACCGCTTAACCGGGCCATGCTGGCCAAGCGGATGGTAAAGGGCCAAAAGGAACTGGCCCGTCTGGCTACTTGCCTGATCGCCGGTCGTAAGCGGATCAAAGGCCATGGGCCGCAGTTGCTGATCGGGGCGCTGATCCGCAAAAAAGTCCCCGAGGCGATTGCCAAATTTTATCAGACCCTCGGTGTCGATGCAGCCCGCTGCACCCGCTGCCTGGTCTGTGTCAACAATTGTCCCACTGGCAGCATTCAACTGAAGGGCAACCGCTTTATTTTTTCCTCCGGCTGTACCGCCTGCATGCGTTGCTACAATTTCTGTCCCACCGGCGCCATTTCCATTGACGGCGTTCTTACCGATCCCCACAAATTCCCCCGCTATCAGGGGCCGCAGGCCTAAGTCGCCGGCTGACCCGGCTCTCGAGACTAAGGCGCTGTATCCCGGCTTTTTTCAGCCACCAGGCCGCACCTGGGCCAAATCAATGGGGTGGAGCAACCGCAAAATCGACCCTGCTAAAATGTTGTGAGCAATTTTTAACCAGAAAACTAAAAAGACCATAATAGCCGCTCTTTTGCGAGAACTAAAAGGAGAAAAAAATGAATACAATGACCTGGTCGATCACGACCAGCCCCGCCGGGGCCAGCCCTACAATTGTCTCGGAATACCTGCTTAACGAAGAGGGGATTTTTGTCAAGCGTGAAAAGCGGGTACCCAGGAAAGCCAAATTTATGGCCCTGACCGGCTTTCGGGTCGGTTATCAGCCGGTTCCCGGCACCGACTACCGGGCGGCGCCGCTCGACCGCAATGCCATTCTCTGGCATAAGGTCACGAGAGTTAAAGAAGAAGGCCCCGATTGCCTGATTGTATCGGGAAACCGCCAGGATAAAATTACCCTCTGTTTTGAAGCGCAAAATCGCCAGGCTGTCAGCCATTACCTGGCAACCATGCGCCAATTGCACCCGCCGGTCGGAGCCCCGGATTATGACGCCGCCGCCTGGTTGTGCTGGCGGGATGACGATGACTGGGGCGATCAGCCGGGCCTTTCGCTGGCGGCGATGGTCGCTTTGGAAAAAGACACCGAACGGTTTATTGAACCGGAGATTCTCGACGAAACCCGGCTGGCCGGCGACCGGGAAAAAGCTTAAAAAAGAGGGATTGGAAAGATGAAAAAAACAAAGAGACTCGTTGTTTTATGTTTGTTCTGTGTCGTCGCAGGTTTTTTGACCCTTGCCTGTCAAAAGCAGGCGAAAGAAGAAGTGGATCCGTCAGCTTTCGTTACACTGGAGCGAAAAGATGGGGGCTATTTTTATGGCGAAATTGACCTGTCCCAAATGACCCATTTGCAAATGGGGGAAGCCTATGGAAAGGCGATTGTTACGACATTTCCCGATTATGAAAAACACCTTGATTCTCTCTTAAAGGATCAGTTTGATTTAATGGCTGCCGCCAAAGACGTGATCGGCTATGATTTAAACTTTGATCTCTGTCTGACCCGAGCCACAGCGATTAAGGGCAATCTGCAAGCTGAGTATCAGGATGAAATTGCCGGTTTGCAAACCATTTTTAACTACGATCAGGATAACTTGGGGGATGGCCGGCTTTCGCAAAATGAAATGCTGGTTTTCCAACTCTTTGGTGATGTGATGCGACCCACCCAGTGTTCCGGCGCGGCCGTCTTCGGCGATGCCTCGGCCACGGGGGCGACCATCGTCGGTCGTAATCTGGATTGGGACCTGCTAAAGCATGATGATGCCTCCGTCCTGCCCACTGTGCTTAAGATCAAAAATGGGGATCAGTCGATGGTAATGATTAACCTGCTGGGTTTATTGGTGCCCCTATCCGGTTACAACGATGATAAAATCTTTGTAGCGACGCTGGACGCTGAAACTTTGGCCCCTTACCCGGATGTAAGCAACAAGCGCTCCTATTTATTTGATTATCGGTATGCCCTGGCACATTTTAAGACGCTGGAAGAGGCGGCGGCGTATCTGTCAACGGAAAGCTACGCCATGAATCATCTGGTTCTGATGGCCGATCCGGAAAAAGCCCAGGTGCTTGAAAACAATATCGGCAGTCCCGGTCGTGGTCTGAGAAGCTGGGATTCGCCCCTGCAGCCCGGCATGGTCTGGGGTATTGAAGATACCCTGGCGACAGTTAATGATTTTCGGCTGCCAGATAACTTTGCGACGCCGGATGATCCCATTGACGATGTGCGCTGGGAAAGCTATCGTAACAATATCAGCAATGCCTTATCCACCGGTAAAATCGATGTAAAAAAAATGGAGGAAATTATGGGCTATAGTGGAACCGATGGCAAGCCGCTGCCATCCGGGGCCGTTTTCCGTGCCGATCACATTCCCAGTATTCAGTCAATGGTCATCCGCATGGATACCCTGGAAACCTGGGTGGCCTTTAAACCCGCCGGTTCAACGCCCCTCAAGCCAACCTATACTGAGGTTTTTGCAGACAATCCCTTTGCGGCTGACCAACAATAAAGCAATTAAAGGCTGGCTCAGCGCTTTTGACCCTTTGACGGCCTGGTTGTCGAGAAGATGGCCCTAAAAAAAGTAAGCATTAAATCCTTTTATTGTGTCGGTCTTTCACCTGTTTTGGGTATAAAAAATCAAAAAAAGGAGGTTTTTTATGAAACTGTTAAAACGTCTACTTTTGGTTTTTCTGATGACGGCTTTGCTTGGAAGTAGTCCGGTGTTGGCTCAGGAAGCCAGCAGCAACTGGTTTAAAAATGAAGGGGTCTGGGAGACGGATCCGGGCAACTCGTGGGGGCCGCGCACCTCAGATCCGGGGACGGCCAATAATGCGGTTTCCACCGCTGGTGGTCCGGTGATTATTACCCAGCCCCAGGATGTCAGCTTCAATATTCCCCATCCAGCCACTATGTCGATTACGGTGGAGAACCCGGAAGCCTGCGATTTTCAATGGCAATGGGTGCTGAAACAAGCAGGGAAAGAGGATGCGTGGTTTGATTTTGTTGGACCAGGCTCCCAGCGGGCGACTCTGGACTATAAAATAACCGGTTTTCAGCTGTATAACGAGACCGTCCGTTGTGTCGTGACCAGTAAAAGTGATGCGACAAAGGTAACGGTCTCGGATCCGGCCGCATTTATCCAGGACGGCGACGGTCCGGAATATTATGCCACCCTCGGCGACCAGATTGTGGAAATGGGACAAACCGTTGATCTGACCGGCGGTGGTCAGGCCCGGCTGAGTGCCGATGGCAAAACCCTGACTCTGGAAAATGCCAATCTCAGCTACAGCATGGATTTCAACAGTGATTACCAGGGCCTGGGTATTCAGTATGTGGCGACCGCCGATGAAGAGGACAATGCGGTGACCATTGAATTAGTCGGTGAGAATATCATTTATGCCGACACCGAAAAAAGCTACCGGACTGATGATGGCATTCGCCCGAGCTTTACCGGGTTGAAATTTTTACAAATAAATCCCCATGGTACCAGCACCGATATGATGACCTTAAAAATCGGCGGCAATGGCCAACTGCGGCTGGACAGCCCGATCCAGCGCAGCGGCGATATCTTTGACTATTATGGCATTTATGCCCCCGCTTTTGTGCATCTGACTGATCAGGCCCAGGTGACAATCACCAACAAGTTTGTGGGCATCCGCTGTGCCGACCTGGTCATGGACGAAAAGACGTCCTTAACTGCCTCAGCCCAGTACAGTGGGCTGGAGATCTGGGCTCTTCAGGATGCGCCTGGCAATCTGACCCTCAAGCCGGAGACCGTCCTGGATGCCAAAGCCAAGATGGGTCCGGTGGTGAACTTAATTGGCGACGGCCAGGTTAATGCCGAAGCAGCGACGATTAAGCTGGAGGGTAAAATGACCGCCACCGATCTGCCCGTTAATGATAATCCGATTGTCGTGGCCGGTCTGATCACCAGTCGCTCGGAGTCAGCAGCCCCGGGCGCGGGTAATGTGACCCTCAAAAATTGTCAGCTGGAGACCAGTATCAGTACCGATCACGAGCAGATTCTCTTTCAGCAGGGCCTCAAAGTGGAAGGTGATTTAATAGTCGATGGCGGATCGCTGACGGTTGATTCGGAAATCCTTGATAAATCGGCCAACAGCCAGGGGGTTATTGGTTTGCAGGGGGATAATGTCAGCTTTAAAAATGGGGCGGTCATAGAATCCCAGGTCGCTGGCTCCAATCTGGTCATGGGAGCTATTGCCGGCGATCAGCTTAATATCGATGATGCCGTGGTCAATACGGTGATTGATAACAGCGCCGGACGCTTCAGTGCCGATGAAACCGAAGTGGTCGGGATCGGTGCCCAACACATGAACATTAATTTAACAGGGGACACCGGTCGGGTCAATGCCCAGATTCTTGGTTATAACAATGGTCTGCCGCTGGCCAATTATCTGGATTCCAGCGACACCCGCCAGGACTATGATCCGGCTTATCAGGCCGAGGCCCTGACGTTGACCGGCAAGGCCCAGTTTATCCTGCCGGTAAGTAGTCAGGCCACCCTTAATCAGGCCAGCCTGGAAGCTCATCAGGTTCAGGGCAAACCCCAAAGTAAGTATACCGTTTATGAAGCCACCTACAATAAAAATGACACCAGTAAAGCGGTCCAGCAGGTCACCATCGCCGACAGCCCAACCACCGGCACTGTCAGCTACAGCACCCAGGTCCAGGACATCGGCTGGCAGCAGGCGGTGACCAACGGAGCCATCAGTGGCACCACCGGTCAAGCCCTACGGCTAGAAGCGATCAAAATAAACATCGATGGTTTCCCCGAGGCTGGCAGCATTGAGTACCGCAGCCATATTCAGAACAAGGGCTGGGAAACGGGCTTTAAAAGTGCCGGTCAAATCAGCGGTACGGTTGGCGAAGGCCTCCGACTGGAAGCCATTGAGATTAAGTTAACCGGAGCCATGGCTGAAAAATACGATGTCTACTATCAGGTTCATGCCAGGAATTTTGGCTGGTTAAACTGGGCGAAAAATGGTGACCCGGCCGGAACTGAAGGCCAATCGCTGCGTTTAGAAGCGATTCGGATTCAGATTGTTCCCAAAGGCACCGTCATCTCCAGTGAAGGCACCAATCCATTGGCCTATGTTACCCTGGCTGATCTGTAAAGCGCGGCGATAAGGGATAGAATTCAAAAAAAGAATAGCGGTCAGACTGTCAAAAATGCTAACCCA
>MTLE01000233.1_pt1 | contig 27198 bp, 16 predicted proteins | sample 1982461 | NCBI WGS metagenome assembly MTLE01 (sample SAMN05712605, study PRJNA340218) | biofilm metagenome | isolation source: sample SPL anode biofilm adapted to -200 mV | place: USA | collected 2012-02-03
AGAACGTTGCACTCTCAAGTTATAAAACACAGACGGTTAAATATTTGCGTATTTAATAATATTTAGTATCGGAGCTGGTGCCTGCTATCCTGGGTCGGCCGGCGTTCACAAACATTTAACGCATGTAAATTATTGCTTGTTATTCAGTGTGTAGCAAGGCTGGCTTTATTACATCTCATTAGCCTGCCCGAGATAAGGACCTATTATGACAACGAGACTAGGAAGTGTGTCTACCACGAAGGCCACGAAAACGTCTCTCCGCTGCAGGTGGGGCGCATTATCGCTGGCCGGTGCCCTTTTACTGGGCGCCAGTTCCCCAGCGATGGCGGCATTCGTCAGCAGTGCCACTCCCACCGTGATTACCTTTGATGAATTGGCTGCCGGCACGGCCGTAGCCGACCAATACGCCAGCCAGGGGGTGCTGTTCCGCGACCAGCTTTCGGCCGTCGGCGGCGCGCCATCCGCGATAGTTTACAGCTTGGGCGCGGGCAACGGGAACGCGCTGAAGAGCACCGATTCGGCCAAATCGATGTATATCCTGCTGAACCAGCCGGCGCATCAATTCACGTTTAACAAATGGGAGCCGCCCCTTCTGGAGCAACCACCGACGGAGGAGCAGCAACCCACGGATCAGCCGACCACCGAAGCCCCCACCGAGTCTGCGCCCACCGAGGAATACACCGTTTATTGGAAATACTACACCAAACAAGGGGATACCTACGTTAACGTGGGGAATGGTTTAAACAGTGAGAAGGACAGCTGGGTGAGCCAAAGTTTCACTTTCGGTGAGGATATATACGCGATCGAGATTTACGGCGATATTATCAACAACCAGCCGTACTACCTGGACAACCTCAAAATTAGCCAAGTGCCCGAGCCGGTCTGCGGCTGGGCGCTCCTGGCCACCGGCGTGGCGGCCTTCCTGCGTGCCCGCAAGAAATAACCCGCCGCGTATAGGAAATTTGCGCGAAAGGGGTTCCCCGGCGAGGGGCGCCCCTTTTTTATGCCGCGGCGCGAAATCGCGGCCCATCGGACTGCTTCCAATACACTTGCCCGCGCGCCGGGGATTTCTATAATGCGGCTCCATGCTGGATATTAAATTGATTCGCGAGAAGCCGGAATGGGTGCGCCAACGGCTTCAAAGCCGCGGGGCCGGGGATGAAGCCCGCATTGACGAGGCGCTGGCCATTGACGAACAGCGCCGCAAGCGCATTGCCGAAGTGGAGACGCTCAAGGCCACGCGCAACCGCGTGTCCAAAGAGATCGGCGCGCTCATGGGCCAAAAGAAAACCGCCGAGGCCGAGGCCAAGAAGGCGGAGACCCGCACGATCGGCGACCAGATTTCCGCCCTCGACAAAGAGGTCACCGAACTGGAAGCCGCGCGCGACGCCATTTTGATCCGCCTGCCCAACCTGCCCCATGAATCGGTGGCGCTGGGCAAATCCTCCGAGGATAACCCGGAGATGCGCACCTGGGGCACGAAGGCGGAGTTCGCGTTCAAGCCGAAGACGCACGTCGAATTGTGCGAACAGCTCAAGCTGGTGGATTTCGCCCGCGGCACGAAGCTCACGGGCAGCGGCTTCCTGCTCTACACGGGTTGGGGCGCGCGGCTGGAGCGGGCGCTCATTCAATTCCTGCTCGATCTGCACATCAGCGAGCATGGTTACACCGAAATGTCCCCGCCGTTCCTCGTGAACCGTGATTGCATGACCGGCGTGGGCCAATTCCCGAAATTCGTCGACCAAGCCTACGCCGTGCGCGAAGGCGAGGACGCCACCACGCTGGGCAAGTTCTACTTGATCCCCACCGCCGAGGCGCCGGTGGCGAACATCCACCGCGAAGAGATTTTGAAGGAAAGCCAGCTGCCGATCCGCTACTGCGCCTACAGCCCGTGTTTCCGGGCCGAGGCGGGCGCGGCCGGCGTGGGCACCCGCGGCATGATCCGCGTGCACCAGTTCGACAAGGTGGAGCTGATTAAAATTGTCCGCCCCGAGCAAGGTTACGAGGAATTGGAGAAACTGGTGGCGAACGCCGAGACCGTGCTCCAACGGCTGGGGTTGCACTACCGGGCCATCATGCTGTGCACGGGCGACATGGGTTTTGCCAGCGCCAAGACGTACGATCTGGAAGTGTGGGCGCCCGGCCAAGGCCAGTACTTGGAAGTGTCCAGCTGCTCCAATTGCGAGGATTTCCAAGCCCGGCGCATGAACTTGCGCTACAAAACCGAGACCGGCGAAATCCGCTTGCCGCACATCCTTAACGGCAGCGGCACCGCCCTGGCGCGCCTGTTCGTGGCTTTGGTGGAGACGTACCAGCAACCCGACGGCAGCATCCTGGTGCCCGAGCCGTTGCGGCCCTACTTGAAAACGGAGCGGATCACGGCGTGAGAATCCTGCTCGCCAGCTCCGAGGCTTATCCCTATTCCAAAACCGGGGGCCTGGCCGACGTGGTCGGCGCCATGGCGAAATGCCTGGCGTCGATGGGCCACCGGGTGGGCGTGGTCACGCCATTGTACGCGGGAATCCGCGAAAAATATCGCGCTGACTTGCGCCAGCTGGATTACGGGCTGCACTTGCCTTTGGGCGGCGCGTTTGTTTCCGGCGAAGTCTGGGTGTTGAACCCGGCGCCGAACCTCACGATCTATTTTATCGCGGTGCCGGCATTCTACGAGCGCCGCACCCTTTATGGCGAGCACGGCGCGTACCCGGACAACGCGGCGCGCTTTATCTTCCTCGCCAAGGCCGCCACGCACTTGGCGCGCTACCTGCCGTGGAAGCCGGAAGTGCTGCACGTGCACGATTGGCAGGCCGCCGTCGCGCCCCTACTCGTGCGCCACCAGGCGATGTTCGAAGGCTGGCTCAACCCGCCCAAGACGTGCCTGACCATCCACAATCTCGCGTATCAAGGCCGGTTCGCCGCCAGCGATTTCGCCCTGTTGAACTTGCCGCCGCAGTACTTCAACCCGTCCGGCGCGGAGTTTTTCGGCGACCTGAATTGCCTCAAGACCGGCATCATTTTCGCTGACGCGCTGACCACGGTGAGCGCCAAATACGCCCAGGAAATCACCACGCCCGAGTTCGGCTGTGCCCTCGAAGGCGTGCTGCGCCAGCGCTGGAACGTGCTCACGGGCATCCTCAACGGCGCGGATTACGGCGAGTGGAAGACGGTCAAGAATCCCGCCTTGCCCCACTCCTATTCCGCCAAGCAATGGCGCGGCAAGAAGCTCAACAAACTCGCCCTGCAAAAAGAACTGGGCCTGCCCGAGACGGCGGAGGTGCCGTTGTTCGGCATCGTCACGCGCCTGGCCGATCAAAAGGGCTTGGATATTTTAATCCCCGCGTTGCAGGAATTGATGGGCCAGAAATTCCAATTGGCCGTGCTGGGCAAAGGCCAGCCCGAGTACGAGAGTGCCCTGCGCGCCTTGGCTGCCAAGTATCCAGAGCAAGTCGCCGTGCACATCGGCTTTCACGAAACTTTGCCGCACCGGGTCATCGCGGGCTCCGACTTTTTCCTCATGCCCTCGCGCTTCGAGCCGTGCGGGCTTACCCAAATGTACAGCCTGCGCTACGGCACCATCCCCGTGGTCCGCGCCACCGGCGGGCTGGACGACTCGGTCATCGACATCACCGAGCAACTCGACAAAGCCAACGGCATCAAGTTTGGCGAATACTCCGCCCGCGCGCTGGTCAAAGCCATCCAAAAAGCCCTGGCCCTGTACGGCGAAGAGCTGTTGCTCAAACATTTTCAGCAAAACGCCCTCAAAGCCGACTTCTCCTGGGAACACACCTCCGAAGCTTATTTAAAAGTCTACCAGCGCATGCTGAACCCGGCGAGCGCCCGAACAGTAGACGCAGAGACCGCCGAAAAGGTGAGCGGCAAAAGTTTGTTGTAAGGCGGGTGCGTTTTCTAGGGTGAACTGCCGGACGCGAGTGCCGATTGAAAATCGAGAAATTGAAAATTTTAAATCTGTTATTTGGGGCATCAGGGGCCGTTTGCGCGCTCTGTCAAAAGGCGGCAAGATCAGGCTGGCCAGGAGGCGGAGTGGCGTTGGCGCAGCGCTGGGATTTGGGCCTTTTTGCGCGCGCCGCAGGTGCGCGATGCATTCAGGCCAGGGTTGGCGCTCCGAGCGCCTACCCTGGTGATCCGCCCCGAAAATTCTATTGGGCCAACCCTGAAAGGGTTGAATCGTTGCGCGATGGAAAACCACAAATCGCGCCTGCACTTCCCCGGCCCGAGCACCGTTTGAATCGTTCCCTGGAATCCTCGGGAAATAATGAATGGATTCGAAAGGGCCGCTCCCGGCGGGTTCAACCCATTCAGGGCTGAACGGAGAATTTCTGCCTGTTGGAACCAGGGTAGCCTCGCCCTTGGCTTGGCAACCCCGGCCTGAGTGCATCGCGCTCTGACGGAGCGCGCAAAACCACCCCATCCCGATTTGAATTTCCCCAAATAAAAAATCTAAAATTTTCAATTTCTCGTTTTTCAATGCGGAATAATGCCGTGCCGCCGGATTTTGCCCATGCGCACTTAAGCCGCTGGCACCGACAAAATATTCGCACTCTACGCCGCTCAAGGCCGCGACCCGCGAGGCGATTGGGTGCTGAAAATAAAAGACGGTGTTTACATCCAGACCGAACGTCGATAGGAATATCGCATCACCGAACGCTGCCCCGCCTGATCTTTACTGGGGAGCAAGTGAAGTTATGGCCGAAACGCACGTTGGCAACGATCCGAAAGTCGGTCTATTCCAGATCGGCATCCTCTTATTAAGTCTCTTGCTCTTGGCCGCCCTGGGACTGGATACGCTCTGCCATTTTCCGGTCGAAATTTCCAATCTCATTCAACTGTTTGATAACGCCGTGTGCGGCCTCCTGCTGGCCGATTTTTTCGCCCGCCTGTGGCGCGCCAAGGACAAGGCGGCGTTTTTGAAATGGGGCTGGATCGATTTGGTCGCCAGCATTCCGAATTGGGAAATCTTGCGCTGGGGGCGCATGGTGCGCATTTTGCGAATCATCCGCCTGCTGCGTGCCTTGCGCTCGATTCAGAGAATCCTCCAAGTCCTCCTCCGGAACAAAGTGGAAACCGGTGCGGTTTCCTTGGGCATGGCCGCCTTTCTGCTGGTGATTTTTTCCTCCATCTCCGTGCTGCTGCTGGAACAGAGCAAAGATTCCAACATCAAGACCGCCGAAGACGCTATCTGGTGGAGCGTGACGACGATTACCACTGTGGGCTATGGCGATCGCTACCCCGTGACCACCGAAGGGCGGATGCTAGGCATTTTTTTGATGGTCACCGGCGTCGGCATGTTCGGCGGCCTAAGCGGATTGGTGGCCTCGGTTTTCTTGGGCGCCAACACCGCCCAAACGGATAAATCGGACGAAATCCTCGCGCGCTTGACTCAGTTGGAAGCGAAAATTGATCACGACAACCACCAACGTCGAGGTTCGAGCTAATTTTAGCTTAGATTCCAACGCCAATCAGACCCAGACATCCATGATACCGCAGTTTGGACGTGCAAATAAGAACGCAATCCTTGTCGAGCGTTACCCTGAAAGCCGCGCCTTATTCGCGCGTCTGGAGAATCCATATTTAACCAACGCATCGCTTAAGCTTTTTTAACTTGCCGGAACGCAAATTCATGCTACACACAAGGCCATGATTTCTATGTCCCACAAAAACAACTCGCGTCCGCGTTTTTCATTTGGCGCCCGCTGCTGGAGCGCCTTCCTCCTGGGCACGTTCTTGGCGGGCTTGTCCGCTGTGTCCGCGGCCGAGCTGCCCTATGGGCCTGGCTTGGGCGAATTGGCCCGGCCGGACCGCTTGGCCGCATTCAAGACTTCCGTGCAGACGGCGTCGGTCTCCAGCTACGATCGCACGGGCGGCAACGACGACGGCTTCTCCGGCAAGTATTCGTTCGTGCGCAAGGAGGCCGATGGCCTGGTCATCGCCGACCTCAAGGGCCCGGGCGTCATTTACCGGATTTGGACGCCGACGCCGAGCGATGACATGGTGGAGTTTTACTTCGACGGCGAAACCACGCCGCGCCTGAAGGTGCCGTTCCGCGAGATTTTCCTGGGGCAACGCCCACCGTTCGTGGCGCCGCTGGCCAATTACGGCGCGGGCGGCTTTTACAGCTACGCTCCCCTGCCCTACAAGCAATCGTGCAAGGTCTTTGTGCGCGCCAAAACGGTGCAGTTTTACCAGATCAACTACGCGCAGTTCGCGCCGGACGCCGCCATCGAATCCTTTACCCCGGAGAACACCCCGGCGCGGCGAGCCCTGGAAGCACGGGCCCAGGAAATCCTGAACGCCACGGGCACGGACCTTAGCGGTTACGTGGCGCCGCCGGGCTCGAAGAACAAGGTGGTGGCCAAGCATGTGAAGGTTGAGCCCGGCAAAACGGCCGTGGTGGCCGAACTCAAGCAGTCGGGCCGGATCGTGGGCTTGCGCGTGCGCCCAGCCTCCGCTCTGGCGGATAAGCGGCGCACGCTGACCCTGCGCATGAGCTTCGACGGCGCAAAGCCCTCGGTGCTGTGCCCGGCGGGCGATTTCTTCGGCTATGCCTGGGGCCGCCCGGCGATGAAGTCGCTCTTCCTCGGCACCACGCAGGAAACGGCTTATTGCTATTTCCCGATGCCTTACACCAAGGGCGCGCGGGTGGAACTGATCAACGAAGCCACCGGTGGCGCGGCCGTCGAATTGGACACCGAACTCGTCGTCAACTCCGCGCCCAAGGCGGCGGACGAAGGCTGCTTTGCGGCCGTGTGGCGCCGGGAAAATCCCACCACCACAGGCCAGCCGTTCACGTTCATCAACACGCGCGGGCGCGGACACTTGGTGGGCGTTATTCAGCAGGCCCAGGGGATCGAATCCGGCAAGACGCTCTTCTTCGAGGGCGATGATCAAACCACGATCGACGGCCAGCTTTTGGTGCAGGGCACGGGGTCCGAGGACTTTTACAATGGCGGCTGGTACGACGTTCCCGACCGTTGGGAAAAACGCCTCTCCTTCCCCCTGAGCGGCTGCCTCGGCTACGAGAAGCCCCTGGGCCGCACCGGCGCCTATCGGTTCTTTATCGGTGACGCCTATGCGTACCGCACGAGTTTGCTCCAGACAATCGAGCACTCCGGCGAGGGCAATAATATCCCCACCGATTATTGCGGCGTCACCTTCCTCTACACCGCCGAACCGCTGTCCGACAGCGTGACCTTGCCGCCCGTGGCCAGCCGCGCGGTGGTGGATCCGAAAGAAGTCATCTTCCCCACCTGGTGGCAGATTCCGCTGCACGCCTTCTGCTATAACAACGCGACCATGGAACGGCGCGGCGAGAAGTTCGGCAACGACGAAACGCGCTTTCTCTCGCTGAAGGCGACGGGCGGGGATTTCTTTGGCCATCCGTTCCTGCAACCGACGGTCACCGTCCCCGCCAGCGGGCGTTATGATATTTATCTCGAAACCATCGCTGGCCCGGCTCAAGGCCAGGTGCAACTCTTCAAAAACGAAGTAGCCGTGGCCCCGGCGGCGGACTTCTACCGCGAGACCCGCGCGCTCAGCGGCCGCGTGAAAATCGGCGCGCTAGACCTGGAAGAAGGCAACAATAACCTCATGCTCAAATTGGTGGGCAAACACGAAAAATCCACCGGCTTGGCGTTAGACCTGGTGCAAATTGTGTGCGTGAAACAGGATTAGCGGAAGTAGCGCGCCAAGGAAAACCCTGGCAGTCCGGCAAAAAGCTCGCTCCGGCGCAAGCGGAGCTGCCGGTTGTGTGGCGTTTAGCTCTCGCGCCAAAGGTTTGAGAGCCGCGACTGGCAATTGTCGCACAGGCTGTGCGACAATGGCCGCCGGCTGCGAATAACCCAGGTAAAATGCCCGCATGCGATACAAATTCTGCCGGGAAAAACCAGCAATTTGCGGGAATTCTTTGGCTAAGTCGCGGGCCAGCCTGGCAATCACTTGGTCGCCCCATTTATGCGTTTTCTGCCGCTCAACAATCGCCTGGCCCGCGTCCCTCGGGCCAGCTGGCCCAGCCCAAATACTGGCCCACCCGCGCGTGATGCCGGCACCGCACATAAAGCATCGCGGGGAGGACCCACAGGCAAAACTTGACGCCCTGCGAAAACACCGCGCGCTCCAGCGGCGAGACAAGGGCTTCGTCTACCCGGATTAACCAGATCGCGCGCAGGGTCCACACCGCGTAAAACACCGCCAGGAAGATTCCCAGTGGCCGCAGGGATTTTGCGTCGTGTGTGGTCATGGGCCGCCTGATTTTTGGGATTCGTTAGGTAACTCTACTCTATGGGCAAAAGTGCTAATCGTTTGCGAAAGATTTTGGCGGGCGAATTCCACCATGGCGTTGGGATAAGACAACGCCTCTTCGCGCGCCTCTAGCTTGCCTTGACCGCGCCAGGTTCTGATGAAGGTTCATCTGGCGGAAACCCAGCTGTGTCGCCGCCTAGACCAGGCTCTTCACAAATTCCTTCTGCGACCGTTTTCAGGGCTGAGATGGCGAGTGCTATCCCATCAAGCGTGAAAGCGCACGCCAAACCTCCCCGCGCAGGGCATCCGAACCGCCCGGAAAAACCGCCAGGCCTCACCGCACCGCTAAATCAGCTCGGTAAGCAATTCGGGGCGCGGGCGGGGGATGACGGCTTTGTTCACCAGCATGCCTTTGCTGCCCACGACGGCGGCGGCGGCATCGACGGCCGTTTGCACCGCGGCCACGCTGCCGGTCAAGGTGGCAAAGGCTTTGCCCCCGAGAGCCATGGCCAGGCGCAATTCGAGCAGTTCGACATTCGCCGATTTGGCGGCGGCGTCCGCCGCTTCGATCAGCGCGGCGATGGAGAACGATTCGATCACGCCCAGCGATTCCAACTCGCCCTTCGAGGTGCAGCCGCTGAGGGCGGGGAAGATGCTGTCGTGCAAGTTGGGGATAACGAAGCTGGCGATGATCCCGAAGTTGCCGGCGGCGACGCCCGCTTTCACGGCGGCGTCCACGTTGGCCACTTCGCCCCGCACCAGGATGAGGTATTTGCCGGAGCAAACGGTGCGGCTGAGCATCAATTTCACGTCGGCCGCCTTCAGCATGGCGTCGGCCACGATAAAGCCGGAAGCGATGCTGCTCAGTTCGATCAATCCAATGGAATTATTAGCCATGGGTTATGCCTCTATCTTGACGAATTCGCTGCTGACAAATTTCACCGTGCCATTGATGCTGGCGTGGATATCGGCGCCGAGGGCGCTGGCCTCCACGCGGCCGATCACCTGGCCTTTTTTCACCTTCGCGCCCACCGCCACCACGGCGTCGGCGGCCTTGCCCGTATGCTGGCGGAGCTTGAGGCTCACGCGGGTGGTCTTGAGCGGGGCGGGATCGAGCGGGCACTCGACGTTGTATTCCTCCACCTTCAACCGCTGGCGCAACTGGCTTTGGGGCACGCGCCGGTATTCCTTCATGGGATGCACTTCCAAGGGCCGTTGCTGGGTGAATTTCATCCCGGCCGCGCGCCGCGTGGCCTTGCCGCCGTCGCACGCCTCCTTCGGGTAAAGATCCTCCGGGCAACTGTACAAGGTGCACAGGCCGCAGGCGCAACACAGCTCGGACCACTGGCTCCAGTGCTCAGCGCCGTTATCCGTGAAGCCCAGGGAGCGCATGACCTTGTGCGGCATGACGTCGTACCCCAGCAGGTAACGCGGGCACAGCTCGGTGCAATAGCTGCATTGGTCGCACGCGGATTTGCCGATGTTATCGCGCTCCTGCTTCGTGCGGTCCTTGCGCGTGACCAAATAATGATCGCGCGGCAAAATGATCAAGCCCGAGGTGGTTTTGGTGACCACGTCGTCCAGGCTGAAGGAGAATTGCCCCATCATCAGGCCGTTGGGGAACACGGCGTAATCGCTGGGAATCGCGCCGCCCGCGCTTTGCAGCAGTTCCTGAAAACTCGTGCCGAGAGGTGCCCAAACGGTTTTGGGTTCGCGCACCGCGCCGCAGATGGAGACGAGTTTTTCGGTGACCGGCTGGCCCTTGGCCGCCCGGCCGACGTTGAACAAGGTCTCAACGTTGCTGACCACGCAACCGACTTGGAGCGGGATGCCGGCAGGCGGAATGAGCCGGCCCGTGGCGGCGTACACTAATTCGTATTCGTCACCCGAGGGATAGAAATCACCGAGCGGCACGATCTCCACGCGGTCGGCGGGCGCGTGGGCGCGGATCGCCTCCATCGCCTCGTGGTTCTTGGATTTGATGCCGAACTTGCCGAGGCGCGCGCCGGTCGAATCGATCATCGCCAGCAACCCGGCCACCACTTCGGCGGGATACTGCTTCATCAGCTCGTAATCCTTGTGAATGAGCGGCTCGCATTCGGCGCCATTGGCGACGACAAATTCCACCTTCGAGCCCGCTTTCACATGTGTCGGAAAGCCAGCCCCGCCCGCGCCAACCACACCCGCTGATCGCAGTTTTTCGCTCAACATAAAGGACAAGAAATCGTTCTGCCGGGCACTATACTCCAGAATCCCGCTGAAGGAAAAGACGGAATTGAATCTTTTCCCGGCAGCGAAATGGCTAAACCCGAGGCGCGCCACCTCAAAAAAATCCGTTGCTTTCTATTTTAATTGAGAATGCTGAATATTTTTATTATCATTAAAGCGCTTTCGAGCTATGCGACGGGGTAGTGGCAGGTGAATTGGCCAAAAACGTGAACATCTTATGACTCCTAATAGACTTGCATATCGAAATTTATTTGCGGAAACGAGCTGGCTCCTGCTGCTGGTTTTTCTTTGCCTTACAGGCCGAAGTTATGGCCAGACCTATGGCGTTTTCACGTACAGCGTCAGTGGAACCAACGTGGCCATCACTAAGTTTAATGGTATCGGTGGAGAGGTGATTATACCCTCCGAAATCCCCGGAGTTGGCATCGTCACCACCCTCAAGAACTCGGCATTTTACGGCTCATTCAGTTCCATAAGGATCACCATTCCCAACAGCGTCACCAACATTGAGTCCGGGGCGTTTGCCTATTGTAACGGTTTGTCCGCCATTACCGTGGATGCACAAAACTTATTTTATAGCAGCCTCAGAGGCGTCCTTTTTAATAAAAGTCAGTCTATTCTTATTCACTGCCCGAGCAAAATGTCGGGTGCCTACACCATTCCCAGCAGCGTCACGTTCATCGAGGCCTCGGCGTTTGCTAATTGTAATGACTTGGCCAGCGTTACCATTCCCAGCAACGTAACTTCCATCGGGTACGGGGCGTTTGCTAATTGTAGCGGTTTGACGGCCATTACAGTGGATCCGCAAAACTTGTTTTATAGCAGCCTCAGTGGTGTCCTGTTTAACAAAAATCAATCTGTTCTAGTTCAGTGCCCGGGCAAAATGTCCGGTGCCTACATCATTCCCAGCAGTGTTACGTCCATCGGGAACGCGGCATTTGCTCTATGCAGGAACTTGACGAGCATCACCACTCCCGACAGCGTCATTTCCATCGGAGACTCGGCGTTTTTAGCATGTGCCAGCTTAACCAACATCATCATTCCTAACAGTGTCTCCGCCATCGGGGACTTGGTGTTTCAGTATTGTACTGGCTTAACCAGCATCACCCTTCCCACTGGCGTCACTTCCATCGGGGACTCGGTGTTTGAGTATTGTTCCGGCTTAACCAACATCACCCTTCCCAGCAGCCTCACCTCTATTGGGTACAGGGCATTCAATGAGTGTACCGGCTTAACCAGCATCACTCTTCCCGACAGCGTTACCTCCATCGGGGACGCGGCATTTTATTATTGTCTCGGCTTAACCAACATCATTCTTCCCAGCAAGATCACCACCATCGGGGACTCGGCGTTCTTTTATTGTTCGGATCTAACCACCATCAGCCTCCCCGCCAGCGTCACCTCCATCGGGAATTATGCGTTTTTAGCATGTGCCAGCTTAACCAACATCACCATTCCTAGCAGTGTCAACACCATCGGGAACTTGGCGTTTGCTAATTGCGGGAACTTGGCCCAAATCACCCTTCCCAATAGCGTCAGCGCCATTGGGGACGAGGCGTTCACTTATTCCGGCTTAACCAGTTTCACTTTTCCCACCGGCGTCACTACCACCGGGAACAAGGTGTTTGCGTATTGTAAGGATTTGACCAACGTCACCCTTCCCGGCAGCCTCACCTCTATCGGGGACTCGCTGTTTTATAATTGTAGCGGCTTAACCAACATCAGCCTCCCCACCAGCGTCACCGCCATCGAGAATTATGCGTTTTTAGGTTGTGTCAGCTTAACCAACATCACCATTCCTAGCAGTGTCACCACCATCGGGGATTCGGCGTTCGCTTATTGTAGCGGCTTGACCAACGCATACTTTCAGGGTGACGCGCCATTGTCATTCGGCTCTGATGTCTTCGCTTATGCGGGTAATAACTTTAGTATCTATTACCCTGCGACCGCTTCGGGCTGGACGACCCCCACTTGGAATGGATACCTCGCTTACCCCTACACTTATAACCCGCCGGTGCCACCGCCCGTCGCCAGCCTGGCGCTGAGTTCCGGAATCGCCACGCCTTCGTTCAGCAATCTTCAGGTGGGCACAAATTACCAGCTGCGGGCTTCGGCTGACCTGAACACCTGGACGAATTCAGGAGCGCCTTTCACCGCAACCAATACCAGCCAAACTTGCCCGCAGTCCTTTGACGTCAATAATGGCAGCCAGCTTTTCTTCCGGCTACAATCAGTGCCCTAGCCTCCGAGTTCCTGTCACCGTGAGGTTGGCTCCAGGCATTTCTCTGAGTTCTAAACCTTGGGTGAAACAATCGGCACCCCCCAGCGTCAACAGGCGAAATACTGGGATTTGGAACCTACGCCAAGCGCCGGATAACCGCTTCCCCGGAAGATAGCCCGCTGGACGAACGGCCACGCATGGCCCCCTTGAACCAAGGTTCCTGGAGCGGCGGCCCGCCCGCGATTCCGGGCCAATCTATTTGCTTGCCTCACCCCGAGCCTGGCGGCATATTAAGCCCCGACGCTGGCGCCGCCCCACCGGGCAGCCCCAACGCCCTTTCAACAGGTTGCGCGAGTAGCTCAATTGGATAGAGTGACGGCCTCCGAAGCCGCAGGTTGTGGGTTCAACTCCCGCCTCGCGCACCACTTTTTCACAAAATCTCTCTTTTGAGGTTTTGGCCTGCACTTAAGTTAAACTGCCGCGGCTCACCCGGCTGCTTGCTTCACCAAGGCATGCCATGGGGCTTCTTTATTTTCGCAAGCGGAAGAATTGCATCCCCGAGCCGGTGTTGAGCTCTACTTGGTTATTGGCTACGCCAGGCACGGATGTCCATTGGGGTTGGGACAGGCTGGGGGTGGATTCCAAGGTGTAACCGGTGGCGGCGGCGGGCCAGGTAAGGGTTAATTTGCCATCGGCGAAGGTGGCCGACAGGACGGGCACCGCTTCCGGCAGCGTGAAGGTGGCGGTGGTGAGCGCGCTCCATACGCCGGATTTACGGGTGCGCGCCAGGACGGTTTGGCTGGCGGACACCGTTAGCGGGGTTTGGTAAACCGAGGACGCCGCGTAAATGTCGCCTCCCGCCACGCGCGGGTCCACGCCGTTGGTTGTGTAATAGATGACCCCGGAGGCCGTGGACATGGTGAGGGCAAACGTCGCGGCGTATTCGCCGCCGGTGGCGCTAAACTCGGGCGCGGGCACGTTGGGGTACAAGCCCGCGTTGATCAGTTGCGCCACCACCAGGCTGGTGCGCTGGGGAAAGAATTGGGTGAGCAAGCGTTGTTTCTCGGTGAGCCATTCAACATTGCGCGTGTAGGGCTGCGTGGTGCGCACCACGTCGCCCCAGCGGGCGGACTCGCCCACGATGGCGCCATCAATCGAATCGCACAATTGGAGGAAGCGCGGGATGGTTTGATTGGTGGTGAGAGCGCCATTATTGAAAAAATGCAGGCGCGCGCGGTCGGCGAACAGCATGCGCCACTCGGCGTTCTGGCGGAGTTGGTGGTAAAAGTAAGCGGGGGAACGGGCTTCATCCCCGCCCGCGCCCACGCCGGTGCGGTCTTCGGGCATCCAGGGCGGGGTTTCCAGGGTATACTCGGCATCCCACACGAAAAAGTGGAACTGCGCGTTGGTCTCGCGTTTGCGGGCGGCGTTCCAGTTTTGCCAAGGCCAATCCACGGTGGCGCAATAGAAATTGAGCATCATGTAATCGGCCAGGTTGGTGGGGTTGAGGTATTGCTGGATTTTGGCGTAACTGGCGGCGGTGGTGAGCCCACCCTGCGCGAGGGTGAGCATCTCATTCCAAGCCGTGGTGTCGCCGTCCGTGGCCACGGGCACGGTGGAAGGGTCGCTGAAAATGGCGTCGTAGTCATCCTTGGACCCGCCCAAATACGCGGCGGCGAACGAGGCGTCCGTGCGCTCGCTGGGATTGTAGAGCCCCCAGTACAAGCCATCGATGTACAGGTGCACGAAGCGTTCATGGGCGCTGGGGCTGCCCATCGCCAGCTGGCTTTCCTTGGTGAATTGGTCGCGCACGTAGATGGCGTGGGTGCGCTCGGCGCCGTCGGCATTGCCGTTATTGAGCGGGCCGGAATAATCCGTGCGCACCCAGGACATGTTGAAATTGGGCCGGAACGCGAGGGAATCGAATTCGTCCACGTCCGAATTGTCGAAAAATTTGTATTTCAACTTGCTGGGCCCGTATTGAGAGCGGAAGAACAGCCCGAGGCCGTGCTTGGGCGACATGCTGCGGCTGGCGGAACCCACGATGTGGATGCCGCAATTGATTTGAAAGCCCGCTTGCGAGCCATCCGGGAAAAACATTTCGGCCGAGCACGGTTTCTCGTATTCGTCGCCGCGCGCGTAGGCTTGGGTGTAGATGCCGTTCCATCCCCAGAATTCCTCGGGATCAAGCACCACGCTCACCACGGGCAAGGATTTCAAATCGTCCCGGATGCGGCTGGCGTAGGCGGCGTCATTGACCACGCGCGGGTCCATTTGCCAATCGTTCCCCCAAGCGTTGGGCATGCCCGCGCCGGTTTGATTTAGGACTTGGTCCAGAAACAAATACGTATGCGTGACTGAAGGCTGCGAAAGCCAGCCGTCCAACACCGCCACGGCGCGCACATAGGCATTGCCGGAAATATTTATGGGCGTGGTGTAACGCAGGCCGTTGGCGGCGGAAGGGGTTGTGCCGTTCGTGGTATAAAAAATGGACACTCCAGGCGTGGCGCAGGACAGCGTGAGCGTGAATGGCGCCTCATAAAAACCACGCTCGTGATCGAACCCAATCGGTTCCACCACCCCCAAATATCCCAAGCCATTGGCCGCGTCCGGGGTGGGCTGCGCAAAAAAACGGGTTCCGAGATCGGCTTCAGCGATGCCGCTCAACGCGGGCGAAACCAGGAAATCCGCATCGTATGCGCTCAGGTTGAGGCCGTGAATAGCGAGGACGTTGGTGCCGGATAGCAACTCTCCGGCGGCGCCCGAAATATCGATGGTTTCCCCGGTGCTGGTGGCTAACAGGGTTTGCTCCTCGGTGGCGGTGGAATTCCAAGCCAGCGCGTCGGGCGCATGGCGGCGGGCAATTTCGATTCCATTGAGATAGGCCACAAAGCCATCATCGTATTGGAGGCGCAATTGCAGCGAGTTAAAGGCGGCCCCGGCCGGCACGGCAAAGGGCACGCGCAGCCAGGCGCTGGCGTTCTGGCCCCGCATGAGCGATCCGATATCCGTGGCTACGAAAGAGCCTATGCCCGAGAGGGCCACCGGAGAAGCGCCTTGCGCGAGGCGCTGAACTTGATCGGCGGAGAGCGCCGAGGTCCAGAGCGAAATATCGTCGAGCAAAGCGTCCGAATTCTCCCCGCCGGCATCGGGATCGCCCCCCCAATAAAAGGGATTGGCGGCGATCTCGCTGCTGGCCGTGGAGGTGCCCACCACCGCGCCGTTTTCATAATAAGCGAGGCTCGAGCCATTTTTCACCACCGCCAAATGCACCCACGAGCCCACGGGAACCGAATGCGAAATGAAACCCGCGTTGCCATCGTGGTAATATTCAAAATTGGAGGGAGTGAATTTGATGAATTGCAGCGCGCCGGAACCACCGCCGGAACGATTGCCCAGGATAACCGCGTTTTGATTGGGCGCCGACCGCAACCGGCACCAGAACGACCAGGTAAAATCGCCCGTGGCCAGGCCCATGGCGGGAATCGTGCCCGCCTCGGCGTAACTGCTCGCGCCATCAAAACTCAGGACCACCCCGCGCTCGGCGTCATTCACCCAGGTGACCCCGTGCAATTGGCCACTGGCGCCGCCCGCCACCGTGTTAGACACCACCGTGCCCGCGCCTTCGGTGATCGGCCAGTAAGCGAACAAGCCGGTGGTGCCCGAGGTGTTGGATTGGTCAAAGCCAATCCCGGTGGGGCCGCTGGGCCAGGCGGAATCATCAAACTGCGGCTGGTTCCAAACGCCCTCCAGCGCCGCGTCCAAAGGCACGTAATAGCTGGCATTAGAGCCACTGATAATCAATCGGTTGGTGCTGGCGGCTTGGCTGCTGCCATACGAAATATCCGCGAATTGCGCGGGGTAGGGATTAAATTCGGACGCGAGGGTCGCGCCATCGGGCTCGATCAGCGCCAAATAACCACCACTGCCGTCGAGTTGGAAACTCGTGTGCAGGGGCAAGCCTGGCACCGAACGGTCTTTGCCCGAAGCGAAGATCGTTAAATAACCATTGGCCGCCAGGTTAGTGGCCGGCAGGCGCCACCACTTGGCGGAATTGAGGGAATCGGCCAAGTGCCAGCCTTCCAGGTTAACGTTAGTGCGGGTGAGGTTGTGCAGCTCAATCCAATCACGCCGCTTGCCGTTTTCATCCGCCAAACCGGTGGTATTCCGGGCCAAGAACTCGCTGATGACGACGGCTGGACTGGCGCTGGCAGAAACGAGAGTGACTCCAGTAAAGAAAAGGCTGCAGATCACCCATAGGGTTGGCTTATGCGTCATGGCTTTATCGATAGCAAACCTAATGCCAAGTGTCACTTGCGGATTTGATTTGCGAACATAACCCGATAAGGCGTCGTCTAAACTATAATCTCACCATGGTCCTGATCCTGGCATAAATTATGCTCTAAAAACCCGCTAAATTCCATGCAACGAATGCCTTGAGCTATCTGTTCTCTTGTCATTATTGCCGGGGGTGAATTAGGATTAGAGCAGATCAAAATTTAATGAAAAAGCACTTATTAACCCATTTCCTGGGCTGGGCTGGCGCTTTGGCTTTGGCGTGGCAAACCACCGCACAGGCCGAGTATTCGCTTAACTGGACCGCCTTTAACGACCACTATGCGGGCTCCAGCACCCCCGCCAACGTCACCGCCTGGAATATGTATGGCACCCTGGGTGGCGCCCCGGGCAATACTGGCCCTTTGCGCAATGTGCTCACCGGCGAAGACCTTTCGGCGACCTTAAACATCACCTACAACGACTCGGATACCCAAGGCACAAGTTCCGGCTCCCCCGCCGCCGGCACTTCGGCTTACGAAATCTTTAATGGGTTTATTGACTGGGGTAATACGACCACCGATGGCACCACCATTTCCAGCGGGCCACACATTCAGGAAAACGCCACGGTCGATTACAATTTCAGCGGCTTGGACCCCAACATGCGCTACAACTTTGCGGGCACCAGCGTGCGGGGCAACGCCTCCTACGCTAACCGCTGGACCCTGATTGAAATCGTCAACGCCCAATCCGCCACCCCCGCACACACCACTGGTGCGGGCATATATACCAACGGATTCACCGGTTCCATCGTGGCGCTTAATTCCGGCAAGAACGACACGACGGGCGATTATGTGGCGTGGACGGACATCCAGCCGTCGAGTGAAGGCACGTTCACGGTCCGCTGCACTAAATACGAGGGCGATTACTCAGGCGGATCGGCTGCGTCGGGTGATTATGGTTACAGTCTGATGGCGATCCGGTTGCAGGAATTTAACGCCGCCCAAACTCCGCCCGCGTTCAAGAAGCAGCCCCAGGATCAATCGGCGACGGAAGGGGATAACGTCACCTTTAGCGCCACCGCGTCGGGCAGCCCAGTCCCCAACCTGCAATGGTATCAAAACGGCGTGGCGATGCTGGGCGAAACCAACGGCACGCTGATTTTCTACTCCGTATCCCCCAATTTAAACGGCAATCAATACTACGTTGTGGCCAGCAACGCGTACAGCAACGCCACGTACTCAGCCACGAGCGCCGTCGCCAAGCTTTCTGTAGCGCTGGACACGGTGGCCCCCACGTTGCTTTACGCCGATCCCACGCCCGGCTATCGCGTGGATAAACTCACGAGCATTGAACTATTGTTCAGCAAACCCGTGAAGGGAATCGATCTTTCCGATCTGCTCATCAACGGCAGCCCCGCCACCAATTTAACCGAGCAAACGCCGGAGCAGTATATCTTCAGCTTCCCCCAGCCTCCCCTGGGGACCATTGAAATCACTTGGAACCCCAATCACGGCATCACGGACCAAACCGTCTCCTCCAACCGTTTCGTGGCGCAAGGGTGGATTTATAAATTCGACACCAACGCCGATTACGAGTCCATCCGCCTCAATGAATTCATGGCGGCCAACAAGCATATCCTGCGCGATGCCGATGGCGATTACTCCGACTGGATCGAGCTCTACAACTCCGGCACCATGACGGTGCCCCTGGCGGGGTGCTATTTGACGGACGACCCGGCGGAACTCACCAAATGGAAATTCCCCGCCGTAAATCTAAGCTCAGGCTCTTACCTGCTAGTGTGGGCTTCCGGCAAGAACTACACCAACCTCTCGGCGGCGCTGCACACCAGTTTTCAACTTAACAAAAGCGGCGGTTACCTCGCTTTGGTGAAACCCGACGGGACGAACATCATCCACGAATTCAACCCCTACCCCGAGCAATTCACGGATGTTGCGTACGGTTGCAGCCGCACCGACCTGGCGCAGCAAGGTTATTTCTCCACGGCAACCCCCGGTTACGCGAACGCGACCTCGGGGTCCGGCTTCGCGGCGGATGTCGAGCTGTCCCGCAACAGCGGCACCTTTACCTCGCCCTTCCAATTATCGTTAAGCACCAAATCCACCAACGCCGTGATCCGGTACACCATCGGCACGAACGCCCCCACGGAGGCCAGCACCCTTTACACGGGGCCGATCACGATCAGCGGCACCAAGCGCATCCGGGCGCGCGCGTTTGAGCCGGGCCTGCTGCCGGGCGACATTAAATCGGGCGATTTCCTGCTGCTGGACACCTCCACCACGAACGTCGCCGGGTTTAGTTCCGATTTGCCGATCATCGTGTTCCACAACTACGGCGGCGGCGCGGTCCCGGCTGGCGAAAGCCATGGCGGACGCAAGCAATTCGCCTTGATGCAAGTGTTCGAGCCTAAAAACGGCCGCGCGGCGCTGACCAATGTGCCCGATTACGCCGTGCAAACCGCCATCAACCGCCGCGGCCAAGCCTCGCTGAACAATCCCAAGAGCAACCTGCGCGTGGAAACCCGCGATGAATACGGCGACAATAAAAACCTCTCCCTGGCGGGTTTCCCCGCGGACAACGATTGGGTCCTCTATGGCATCAACGTCTACGACAAAGTGCTCATGCATAACCCCATGGCCCACGGCATCTACCGGGGCATGGGCCGCTATTCCTCCCGCACCCGCTACGTGGAAGTGTACTTGAAGGATGACTCCGGCACCCCCGGGCCAGTGACCGCCGCCGATTATAACGGCCTCTACGTGCTCGAGGAGAAAATCAAAATCGGCCCCAACCGGGTGGACATCGACAAAATGGCGCCGGAAAATATCACCGCCCCCAACCTCACCGGCGGCTATCTATTTAGCGTCGATAAATCCAAACAAAACGCCATCTGGCTCTGGGGCGGCAATGAGTCCCTGTTTCTCTTGGATCCCGAAGACCAATACGGCACGCAATGGTACTACATCTACGGGTACTTGAATCAGTTTTACGACGCGCTAACCGGCGTCAACTGGACTAACGCCACCACCGGCTACGCTAACTACATCGATGTCCCGGCGTTTATCGACTATCACCTCGCCCAAGTCGTAGTCTTCAATGCCGACATGCTGCGCATCAGCAGTTATTACTGCAAACCGCGCAATGGTAAAATTACCCCGGCGGCGCTGTGGGATTTTGACCGCGCCTTCGGCACCTGCGGCGGCGGCGACCTGCGCGGATTCAACCCCCGCCGCTGGCGCTCGGGCAATGGCGATGGCGGCACCGATCCGTTTAACAATGCGGCCATCTACAGCAATCCGTGGTATGGCAAAATGTTCAAGGACCCGGATTTCTGGCAGAAATACATCGACCGCTACCAGGAATTGCGCCAATCCACCCTGAGCTATTACAATATCACCGCCATGATCGACGGTTTCGCCAGCGAGGTCAACGAAGCCACCGACCGCGAGTATGCCCGCTGGCGCGGCCGCGGCGGTTCCGACACCTCCCCCAATGCGGGAACCATCTCCGGCGATGGCTGGACCTATACTTTCCCGACTCCCGGCACTTGGGCGGGCCAGGTGGCCTTCACCAAAAATTGGTTCACCAACCGGTTTAGCTTCATGGACGATAATTTCCTCGGCCGTCCCACGCTTAACCTGCCCGGTGGGCTTGTCAGCAGCGGCACCCAGATCACGCTAGCCCCCGCCGCCAAAAATGGCAGCTATGTGATATTCACCCTGGATGGCACCGATCCCCGCTTGCCGGGCGGCGCAGTCTCCCCGTCGGCATTTACCTGCTTGGGGGCGACCAATCTCACCATTACCGGGCCCGTCCGTGTGTTTGCCCGTTCGTGGAACGCGAGCCACAGCAACCTCACCGGGGCCAACAATCCGCCCATCTCCAGCAGCTGGTCGGGCGTTTCCCAAGCGGACTTTTACACCACGGTCCCGGCCTTGCGGATCAGCGAGCTGATGTACCATCCGGCGGCTTACGCAGCCGATGGCACCAACTCCAACGAAAACTTCGAGTATATCGAATTGCAAAATACCGGCTCTACCACGCTAAACCTCGCCGGATTCCAAATTTCCGGCGGCGTCACTTATGCGTTCAGCGCCAGCAGTGCGGTGACGAGCCTGGCTCCCGGCGGCTATGTGTTAGTCGTCAAATCTCTGGCCACTTTCTCGCTCCGTTACCCCAATGCCACGTCCACAGTGGCGGGCGAATATACCGGCCAACTGAACAACGCGGGAGATACTTTGGTTCTCACCGGCCCCAACGGCGAGGCGATCCAAAAATTCACATACAACAATTCCTGGTTTAAGGCGTCGGACGGCCATGGCTTCTCCTTGGCCGCCGTGGATCTCAATGCCAGTAACGCCGCTTGGTCTACCGCCGCACAATGGCGCAACAGCACCTTTGACGGCGGTTCGCCAGCCGCGGCGGATGTTGCGCCTTCCAGCATCCCAACGGTGCTCGTTAATGAAGTCCTCACCGCGCCCGTGGCTCCCGCTGGCGACGCCATCGAACTATGGAATACGAACGCCACCGCCGTGGACCTCGGTTACTGGTATTTGACCGATGACCTTAGCCAGCCGCGCAAATACCTGATCCCGCCCGGCACGACGATTCCCGCTAGCGGCTACCTGGTGTTTTACGCCACGAACAGTTTCAGCGCGAAATCCAGCGTGAACGCCCTCGGCACCACGAATCAATCCTTTGCGCTCAGTTCGGAAGGGGAAGCCGTTTACCTCTTCTCCGGCGACGATCAAGGCCATCTGACCGGCTTTTTCGACGGGTTCGATTTTGGCCCCGCCGATGCAGGCGTCACCTTTGGCCGCTATGTGAACAGCGCCGGCAAATTGTCCAATCCGGCCCTGAGCGCTACCACCTGGGGCGCGGCCAACGCCTCGCCGCTGGTCGGGCCAGTGGTGATCAGCGAGATTATGTATGCGCCGCCGAGCATCCTGTCGGACCTGGTGCTCACGGATGGCATGCGCGATGAATATGTCGAATTGCGCAACGTTACCGGAGAGCCGGTTCCGCTTTGCGATCCAGCCTTCCCGAACAACACCTGGCATGTGCGCGGCGGCATTAGCTATGACTTCCCGCCGGGCGCGATCTTGCCTCCGTACGGCTACGCCATTTTGGTGAATTTCAACCCCGCGAGCGAACCGGACGCGGTGGCTGATTTCCTCACCCGGCACGCCCACGCCGCGAACGCCACGCTTTACGGGCCTTACTCCGGCAAGCTGGATAACGCGGGCGATGAGGTCAATCTGCGGCGCCCCAGCGCGGTGAAAACCGTGTTCGACTCGCCAGCCATGATCCTGGTGGACCGCGTCAAATATGGCATCAGCAGCCCGTGGCCGGATTCAGCGATCGAGACCGGCTCAAGCTTGCAGCGCGTGAACTTCGCCAGCTATGGCGATGATCCCGCGAACTGGATCGCCGCCGTGCCCACGCCCGGCCGCAAGGATATGATCGGCAGCGCGCCGGAGTTCGCCACCCAACCGGCGGCCCTCACCGTTGCCCCTGGCGTCACCGCCATTTTGAGCGCCTCCACCAAGGCCAACGAACCCGTGGGCTGGCAATGGTACAAAAACGGCCAGATGATCGCCGGGGCCAACGCGAATTCGCTGGATTTGGGCGCCATTCAACTCGCCTCGGCGGGCGCCTACACGGTCGCCGCCCTGAATGACAACGGCGCCACTTTTAGCGAGAGCACGCCGGTGGTGGTGGTGGATTTTACCGCGCCGCAAACGGTTAACGAAGGAGACAACGTGGCCATCGCCGCGGTTACCGCCCTCCCCGCCCCACCCTTCACGATGGACACGCAATGGATCATCAACGGCCGGCTCACGGCCTATGGCACTAGCGCCTCCGCGGCGGCCCAGACGGTGTTCACGAACCAGTTTAGCTTCATGCATGTGAGCGCGGCCCAGGCGGGGGAATATAAGTTCGTCATCACCAATAGCACCGCGCCCAGCGCCGTTTTCACCACTTACCTCACCGTGAACAGCGGCACCAATGTGGCCCCCACCTTATTGGCTATTGAGCTGAAGACCAATAACATCATCCTCTCCTGGCCGGGAGATACTACGGGTTGGCAATTGCAAGAAACCGGGAATTTAATTTCCCCAAGCTGGCAAAATTCCCCCGCCACTCCGGTGCAAACCGGCAACCTATGGCAAGCCATTTTGCCCGCCGATGCCACCACCAACCGGTTCTTCCGTCTGGTGCATTGATGGGCTAAATTATTGGGCAGCCACCGCCCCGCAAGGTTCACCCCTTTGCGGGGCGGTTCGCTTTTCAGGCCGTCTGGTGATTGGCGCGTTTGGCAAGTAGTTTGGCGCAAACGGCGAGTGACAGTCCGCCAACCTGAGTTATGTTGGCAGCATGATTACGAAGCAAGTTCGAGCCTATGGCACCCAGAACGCCACCGCCGCTGTGGCGCCGTTGGATATCGCGCGCCGCGAACCCGGCCCCCAGGACGTCGAAATCGAAATTCTCTACTGCGGCGTCTGCCATTCGGACCTGCACCAAGCCCGCAACGAGTGGCACAACACGATCTATCCTTGCGTGCCGGGCCACGAAATTGTGGGCCGGGTGATCCGCACCGGGGCCAGCGTTTCCAAATTTAAACCGGGCGATACCGCCGCCGTCGGCTGCATGGTGGATTCTTGCGGCACCTGCGAACATTGCCGGGCGGGCGTGGAGCAATTCTGCCTATCCTTCCCCACGTTCACTTACAACAGTCCCGACAAACACCTCAGCGGCCAGACCTTTGGCGGTTATTCCAGCCACATCGTGGTGGCTGAGGCGTTCGTCTTGCGCGTACCCCCCGGAATGGACCTGGCGGCCACCGCGCCCCTGCTCTGCGCGGGCATCACCACGTATTCGCCCTTGCGCCATTGGAAGGTGGGCCCCGGCCAAAAGGTCGGCATCGTCGGCCTTGGCGGTTTGGGCCACATGGGCGTGAAGATCGCCCGCGCCCTTGGCGCGCACGTGGTACTGTTCACCACCTCACCCAGCAAGATCGCGGATGGCTTGCGCCTCGGCGCCCATGAGGTCGTCGTGTCCAAAGACGCGGACGCGATGAAAAAACACCAAAGCAGTTTCCATTTCGTCCTCGACGCCGTTTCCGCCCAGCATGACATCAATATGTACCTCAACCTGCTGAAGCTGGACGGCACGCTCACGCTCTTGGGCGCGCCGGAGCAACCGTTGCCCGTGGCGGCGTTCAACCTGATCCTCCCGCGCCGCAACTTCGCCGGGTCCGCCATCGGCGGCATCGCCGAGACCCAGGAAATGCTCGAGTTTTGCGCCGCCCATAACCTCGTGTCTGACATCGAGCTTATTCCCATCCAAAAGATCAACGAGGCCTATGATCGGCTCTTGAAACAAGACGTGCGTTACCGGTTCGTCATCGACATGGCATCGCTGAAGTCCTAGCCAACGACCGCCCATAAAAGCTTGAAAGCCGTCCCGGTCTTTTATCTCTTAGGTTGAAACCATAACCCCTCTACGCGTGTCATCACATTGTCAAAGGATACCTACTATGATACACCTCAAAACGACCTTACGCGCCTGCCCCTTGGCCTTAGCCCTGGCTGGCTGGGTGACGGCTGCCACCCCGGCTAACGCCCTGGATTGGCCCCAATGGCAGGGGCCGGACCGCACCGCCATCTCAAAAGAAACCGGCCTGCTCAAAGAATGGCCCAAAGAGGGCCCGCCGTTAGCCTGGAAAATCAAGGGCCTGGGCGGCGGCGATAGCGGCCCCGCCGTGGCCAAGGGGCGCCTCTACAGCATGAGCATCCGGGGGGCGGACGAAGTGGTTTGGGCGGTGGCGGAAGCCGATGGCAAAGAGCAATGGGTGACGCGGTTGGGCGACGCTTTCAAGCAGCAAATGCCCCAGTCCAAGGAAGGCCCTGGATGCACGCCCACCGTGGATGGCGACCGCCTTTACGTGGAAGGCATGGGCGGTGCAATTGCCTGTCTGCAGGCCAGCGATGGCAAAATCCTGTGGCAGCACAATCTGAAAACCGATTTCGGCGGCGCGGTTCCCCGCTGGAGCTTTCGCGAATCCCCGTTGATTGACGGCGATAAAGTGATCTTCACCCCCGGCGGCGAGAATGCGACCTTGGTGGCGTTGGACAAAATGTCCGGCAAAACCCTCTGGAAGAGCGCCGTGCCGGGCAACCCCGCGGCTTCGTATTCCTCAGCCATCGCTATCGATTTTGAAGGCCAGCGCCAATATGTGCAGCTCACCACCAAAAGCCTGGTGGGCATCGCGGCGGCCGACGGCAAGTTCCTGTGGAGTTATGAGCGCGCGGCCAACAACCGGGGGATCATGTGCGCCAGCCCAATCCACCTTGAGGGCCAGGTGTTCGCCTCCTCCGCGTACGGCGCGGGCGCGGGCTTGGTGAAGTTGAGCAAAGACGGAGACAACGTGAAAGCCGAGGAAGTGTATTTCACGCGCAAACTGCAAAATCACCATGGCGGCATGGTCGTGGTGGATGGCAACCTCTACGGCGCCAACGGCGGCAACGAAGGCGGTTCGCTGGTTTGCCTGGATTTCAAAACGGGCAACATTCTGTGGGACGCCCGCCAAGGCGAGGAACGCCGGGCGCCCAAGGGTTCCATCGCGATGGCCGATGGCCGCCTGTACTTCCGCGCCGAGAACGGCACGGTGCTGCTGATCGAACCCAGCGCCAAGGAATACCTGGAACGCGGCCGCTTTGAACAGCCCGAGCGCACAAATTTGCCCGCCTGGGCACACCCGGTCATCGCCAATGGCAAATTGTACCTGCGCGACCAAGACACGCTGTTTTGTTACGACGTGAAAGCGAAGTAATTGTGCGCCGAGTCGCGATTGGCATTCAACCCATGAGGCGGACGCGAACCATAAAACCGCGGCCGCCTCCATAAAAAGCAATTTACCCAGAAATGAACGACCGGTTCCGCATCTCGCGGCTGATGGCCGAGCGGCTCGCTGAACACAAACTTTCCTTGCCCGCCCTGGCGCGGCTAGCCGGATTGCCCGCTGGTTTTTTCCAGGCGGACAAGGTCTACGCCACCACCGCCGAATTTTTCGCGCTGTGGAAAGCCATTGGCGAACTGAGCCCCGACCCCGCCCTCGGCCTGAAATTAGGCTCGGAACCGCGCTTCGAACGCTACCAGCCCAGCATGCTAGCCGCCGTGTGCAGCCGCTCGTTTCGCGACGCCTTGCAACGCATCGCGCGCTACAAACAGCTGACGTGCCCGGAGGAGATCCGCCTGCACTCCACGCGCGACGAAGCGGCCGTGGAATTTTGCTACCTGCAAACCGACGCCGAGCATCCCGAAGTGCTGGTCGATTTATGCCTCTCCTGGATTCTCTCCGTCGGTCAGCGCGGCACGGATGGTTACATCAAGCCGCGGCGCGTCGAACTCACCCGCCCCCCGCGGCACCGCGAGCTTTTGGAAAAACATTTCGGCTGCCCCGTGCGGTTTAAAGCGGAGCGCAACGCCCTCGTTTTTCACCCCACCGATCTAGACCGCCCGTTCGTGACGCATAACGAGGAATTGCTCAAAGCGATCGGGGCGCAATTGGAAAGCGAGTTGGAAGAACGCCAGGCCGGGACGCCCATCGGCGAACAAGTGAAGCGCGCCTTGAAACGCTCGCTCGCGGGCAAACGCCCCACCCTGCCCCAAGTCGCGCAAGAAATGGGCATGAGCGCCCGCACGTTGCAACGGCGGCTCACGGAAGCCCAGTTGACCTTTCAGCAACTGGTCGAGGAAACCCGGCGCGAACTGGCCCGCCATTATTTGAAGCACAGCGCCGTGGAATTGAACGAAGCCGCTTTCCTGCTGGGCTACGAGGACGCCAACTCCTTTTTCCGCGCCTTCCATCTCTGGGAAGGCACCACGCCGGGCGAATGGCGCATGCGCCACAGCGCGCTTAAGCCAGCCTTGGCCAGCAATTGAGAGACTGCGCACGACGACTCGCCGCACCGCTCCAGCGCGAAATGACACCTTTTGTCTAACGCCGATTATTGAAGGATATCACTATGCAAAAACGCAAATTAGGTAGGAGTAATTTGGAGGTTTCCGCCCTCGGCCTTGGCTGCATGGGCATGAGTTTTCTCTACGGCCCGCCGAAAGACAAAGGCGAGATGCGCGCGCTGTTGCAAGCCGCCGTCGAACGCGGGGTCACCTTCTTCGACACCGCCGAG
>MTLE01000659.1_pt3 | contig 27196 bp, 28 predicted proteins | sample 1982461 | NCBI WGS metagenome assembly MTLE01 (sample SAMN05712605, study PRJNA340218) | biofilm metagenome | isolation source: sample SPL anode biofilm adapted to -200 mV | place: USA | collected 2012-02-03
ACAGCCTCAAGACCCCCCTGGCGGTGCTCAAGCTCCGCTGCGACACGGTCCTCAACCCCGACCTGTCCCGGGACGCCCAGGAGGCGCGCCTCCTGGAGATCCGGGGCGAGGTGGACCACCTGGTGCGTTCCATCGAGGGCGGGCTGGAGGAGATGCGCAGCCGGTACGCTGAGCGGGCCCAGGACCGCGTGGACGCGGCCTTCTTCGAGCGCATGGACGAGGAACTCACCCCCGCCTTCGAAGCCCGTGGACGCCTCCTGGAGGTCTACGGGGCCGAGGTCAGCCTGCACTGCAGCGCCACCGCCCTGCGCGCCGCCCTGGACACCCTGGTGGAGAATGCCCTGGTCCACGGCCGCGGCCGCGTGGTGGTGAAGGCCTCCCGGCAGGAGGGCGGCGTGCGGGTGGAGGTTTCGGACGAAGGCGACGGGATTCCCCAGGCCGTCCTGGACGGGCTGCTCAGGCGGGCTCCGGCCGGGCCCGCCCAGGGCAAGGGCAGGGGCATGGGGCTCCTGGTCCTGGCCCAGGTGGCCCGGCAGGAGGGGTGGGGGTTGGCATTCGGCCGGGAGAACGGGCATTTCATGGCCTGCCTGGATCTTCCCTGAACGCCGCATCCTGACCTGGCCGCCTGACAATTCCTGACAAAGGTCCTTTGAAACCCTTCGGGTTCGGCGGGGTCCAAAGCTCTGTGAACCCCGCGGCCGGATTCCCCTTCCGGAATCCCGCCCGGGTCACCGGAGGACTCACCCATGCGAAACCCACACACCCTTCTCCTTTCCGCCCTCGTCCTGCTGGCCGTAACCGTCCAGCCGGCCCTGGCCGCCTCGCGGACCGTGACCCGGTCCGTCACCGGGCCCAACGGAAGGACCGCGAGCCGTTCCCGCACCGTGACGCGGGAGGCCGGAAGCCGAACGGTGACCACCACCGCCACGGGACCGAACGGCACCACCGTGAGCCGGTCCCGGACGATCCGGCGCTAGGATGGGCGGGCACTGGGCGAAGCGCGCGGGGCCAGGGGTCGCGCTCCTGCTGGTGGTGGGCCTTTCGGGCTGCCTCCGCGCCGTGCGGCGCGTGGCGGCCCAGGTGTCCACCCCGGACGTGGTGGTGAGTGGCGATCCCGGCCGGGTTCCGGCCGGGGTCCGGGAGGCGCTGGAGGACGCCGTCCGGCGGGGCGCCAGGGGCGTCACCGCCATCGTCATGCGGGACGGGAAGGAACTGTTCCGGCTGGACGTGGGGAGGATCGACCCGGAGGCCCGGTACCCGGTGGCCTCGGCCTCGAAATGGATGACGGCCGCGCTGGTGATGACGGTGGTGGACGAGGGCCGGCTTTCCCTGGACGAGCCCATTGCGAACCACCTTCCGGAGTTCCAGGGCGAGAAGGGCCGCACGACCCTGCGCCACCTGCTGGCCCAGACCTCCGGCCAGGGCAGCCTGAAGGGCCGCGTGGACATCCGCCAGGATCCCCGGCTCACCCTGGCCGAGTCGGCCGCGGAGGTGGCACGGCTGCCCCTGGAGCATCCGCCGGGCGCGGTGTTCGCCTACGGCGGGCCGGGCTTCCAGGTGGCGGGTGCGCTGGTGGAGAAGGTGACCGGCCGGCGGTGGGCGGACCTCTTCAGGGAACGGATCGCCGGGCCCCTGGGCATGGAACGCACGTCCTGGGAGCACCCGCCGGGCCGGGTGCCTTCGGGGCAGACCACCAACCCCCTGCTCCAGGGGGGCGTGACCACCACGGCCGGAGACTACATGCGCTTCCTCTCCATGCTGGCCCAGGGGGGCGTCCACGGCGGCCGCCGGGTGCTGTCGGCCCAGGCCGTGCGGACCCTGGAGACGGTCCAGACCCTCGGCCTGCCCAAGGACTACCTTCCGCCCGGCATCCCGGCGGACTCGGACCCGCAGTACGCCCTGGGGAACTGGTGCGAAACCTGGTCCCCGGACGGGCAGGGCGTCCTGGTGTCCAGTCCCGGGGCCCTGGGAACCTACCCCTGGATCGACCGGAAGCGCGGCGTGTGCGGCATCTTCTTCACGAAGCACCGGCTCCCGAAGGTCCGAGACGACTTCCTGAAGGCCAGGGCCGCGATCCTCCGGGCCATTGACGGTTGAGGCCGGCGGGAACCATCATACGCCATGCCCACCACGGTTCTCCTCATCGACGATGACCTGGCCCTGTGCGAGTCCCTGGCGCGCTTCCTGGCCTTGCACGACCTCCAGGTCACGTGCCTGCCCACGGTGCGGGAGGGCGAGGCCGGGATCCGGGCGGGGGGCTGGGACCTGGTCCTGCTGGACGTGGGGCTCCCCGACGGCGATGGCCGGGAACTGCTCCGGTGGATCCGGGGCCGGTCCGGGGTCCCGGTCATCATGCTCACCGCCCAGGGGGACGCGGGGGACCGCATCGCCGGGCTGGAGGACGGGGCCGACGACTTCGTGCCCAAGCCCTTCGTCCCCAGGGAACTGCTCGCCCGGATCCGGGCGGTCCTGCGCCGGCGGGGCGGTGCCGCCGGGGGGCGCCTGGTGGTGGGGGACCTCCAGGTGGACGTGCCCACCCGGCGGGTGCTGCAGGAAGGCGGGGAACTCCCCCTCACGGCGGCGGAATTCGATATCCTCCTGGTCCTGCTCCGGCGGTGCGGCACCTGCGTGACCCGGGACGAGCTCTCCGAGCAGGCCCTGGGCCGGCCCCTCGGCTTCAGCGACCGCACCATCGACAACCACATCAGCAACCTGCGGCGCAAGCTCGGGCCCCGGTCCGGGTCCGTGGAGCGCATCCGGAGCGTCCGCAACCTCGGCTACTGCTACACCGGGTTCCTGGATGCGTGATTTCTTCCTGAGGGTCTTCCTCACCTTCTGGGCCGCCTCGGTGCTGATGCTCCTGGGCTTCTGGGCCGTCACCGAGGCCACCGACGCCAGGCCCCTGGCCCGGCGGTGGATGGTGGACACCGTGGAGACCCTGGGGGCCACCGCGGTCGACCAGTTCGAGTTCGGGGGGAAGGACCGGCTGGACCGCTTCCTGGGCGCCCTCCGGGACCATTCGGGGATCCAGGCGACCCTGGTGAAGGATGGCGTGGACCTGGGCGCCGCGCCCCCTCCGCCGGAACTGGCGGACCTGATCGCCAAGGCCCGGGCGGAGCGGCGAGCCGGCTATGTGCTGCGGTCGCCCTGGCGCGGGGCGGTGGTTTCCCAGCGGGGGGCGAGCACCTACGTGTTCGCCGCCCAGGTGCGCCCCCGCCGGCTGCTGGCCCAGTCCCTCACAACCGGCATCCCTCAGCTGAAGCTGGCGCTGGCCGTGCTCATTTCCGCGGCCCTGAGCTGGCTGCTCGCCAAGAGCGTCACCGGGCCCATCGGCAGGCTCCAGGCCGTGGCCCGGGACCTGGCGGGGGGGAACCTGTCCGCCCGGGCGCGGCCGGTGGTGGCCGCCGGGGCGCCGGGGGTCGTGACCGCCCTGGCGGAGGACTTCGATTCCATGGCCGCGCGGATCCAGACCCTGATGGACCAGCAGAAGGAATTCCTCCGGGACATTTCCCACGAGCTGCGTTCCCCCCTCTCCCGCCTCAGCGTGGCCGCCGGGCTCGCCCAGCGGGGTGACCTGGCGGGCGCCGAACGCATGGAGCGGGAAATCGGGATTCTGGAAGGCATGATCTCGGATCTGCTGACCCTTGCCCGCATCGACGCGTCCGGGCCGGCCTCGCGCCGGGCGCCCGTGCACCTGGGCCGGCTGGTCCAGCAGGTGGTCCTGGACGCCTCCTTCGAAGGGGCGCCGGAGGGAAAGACGGTGATGCAGACGGGCCCCTTCGAGGTGCGGCTCCAGGGCGACCCGGGCCTGCTGCACCGCTGCATCGAGAATGTCGTGCGGAACGCCGTGAGCTTCACCCCGCCCCAGGGCGAGGTGGAAGTCGAACTTTCCCTCACGGCGCGCGGGGGCATCGACGGCTGCCTCGTCGCCGTGAGCGACGGGGGCCCCGGCGTGCCGGAGGAAGGCCTGGAGCGGCTCTTCGAGCCCTTCTACCGGGGCTCCGGCGAATTGAACGCCACCCGGGGCGGGGCAGGGGTCGGGCTCGCCATCAGCCGGAAGGTGGCCCAGTGCCACGGGGGAACCATCGAGGCCGGGAACCTCGCCGGGGGAGGGCTCCAGGTCCGGCTTTGGCTACCCCTCTAGTTTTCGGCCAGGAAGGCCATCACGGTATCCATGACCACGGTGGGTGATGCCGGATTCATGCGGGCGGCGATGGAAACGTAAGGAAGTGTCAGGGCAGGGCCTTCGCTCCCCTCAGACGTTGAAACGGAAGTTGATCACGTCCCCGTCGTGGACCACGTATTCCTTGCCCTCGCTGCGGAGCTTGCCCGCCTCCCTGCATTTGGCCTCGCTCTTGAGGCGGACCAGGTCGTCCCACCTCGTCACCTCGGCCCGGATGAAGCCGCGCTCGATGTCGGAGTGGATCTTGCCGGCGGCCTTGGGGGCCGTGAGGCCCCGGCGGATGGGCCAGGCGCGGCACTCGTCCTCGCCGGCGGTGAGGAAGCTGATGAGATCCAGGAGGGCGTAGGCCCCCCGGATGAACCGCGCGATGGCCGGTTCGGCCAGGCCCAGGGACGCCACGAACTCCAGCTGGTCCTCGGGCGACATCTGGGCGATGTCCATCTCGATCAGGCCGGCCAGGACCACCAGGCCGAGGCCCGCCTCGCGGGTGTGGCGCGCCAGGTCCTCGGGGGCGGGGGCGGCGGCCTCGGCCTCGGCGACGTTGAGCACCAGCAGCAGGGGTTTCTGGGTCAGGAAGCGGTACCCGGCCAGGGACGCCCAGGCTTCCGGGGCGACGCCTTCCACCTTGCGCAGGGGCACGCCGGCCTCCAGGGCGGCCTTGAGGGTGCCCAGGAGCTCGGCCTCGCCGGTCTTCGCCTTCTCCTTGGCGAGGCGCTCCAAGCGCTTCTCGATGAGGATGAGGTCGGCGAGGTTCATTTCGTCCTCGAGGCCCTTGGCTTCGGCGAGGGGTTCGGGGACCTCGCCCGCCGCGCCCGGGAAGCCCCGGACCACCTGGCACAGCGCATCCACCTCCCGCATGGCCCGGAGGGTCGCCTCGTCCAGGCTCTGGCCGTGGCCCCCCGCGGAAGCCGCGGCCACGTCGCAGAAGGTGATCTCGGCCAGGGTGGTCTTCTTGGGGTGGAAGAGCCCCGCCAGGGCCGCGACCCGTTCGTCGGGGACCTTGACGGTGCCCAGGTTGGTCTTGCCCCGGGCCGCGCTGAAGCCGGTCTCGGCGGAGAGCCCCGTGAGGGCGTTGAACACCGTGGTCTTGCCGCTGCCTGGGAATCCGACCAATCCGACCTTCATGGCGTGCCTCGCAAAGGGCTGTACGCGTGCTGCGGCGATGGCCGGATGCCCGCCATCCCGATCCCTGGAGCCTGATCCGTTCAGCCGATTGTAACCCTACGGGTCCGGATCACGGAAAGATCTCCTCCTTGGCGGCCCTGAGGATGGCGAGCACGGCCGGGTGGACCAGCTTGCGCTCGGCCGAGACGGCGTAGGTCCGTTCCCGGACCCCGTCCAGGCTGCCCAGGGAACGCACGCCGTAGGTCCTGGCCACCTCCTGGCTGATGGCCGCGGGCGCCGCGAAGAAACCCAGGCCTTGGGCTCCGAAGGTTTCCAGAAGGGCGGTGTCGTCAAATTCCCCCACGATCACGGGCACGACGGCGTTCCGTTCAAACCAGGCGTCCAGGGAGCGGCGCAGCGCGTTGCCCGGGGAGGGGAGCAGGAGGGGCGCGCCGTTCAGGCCCCCCGGAAAGGGGCCCGGGTGGCGTTCCGCCAGGGCCGGGGTGCCGAAGAGCTCCACGCCGGACTCGCCCAGGAGATGGTTGTAGGCCCGCGCCCCGCTCCGGGGCGTCCAGGGCGCATCGGAGAGGACGATGTCGATCTCGTGGGTCTGGAGGGCGTTGAGGAGCCGGGGCAGGGGCGCCTCGCGGCAGGCGAGCCGAAGGGGCTCTCCGAGCTCCAGGGCGGGTTGCAGCAGGCGGTGCACCATCAGCTTGGGGAGCACGTCCGAGACGCCGGCCACCAACTGGAGGGCCCGGCCCGTGGGGTGCCCCTTGAGCTGGTGCTGGAACTCCCGTCCGAGGGAGAAGATCTCCTCCGCGTACCGGTAGGCCGTCTGCCCAGCGGCGGTGAGCCGCAGGCCCCGGCCGGATTTCTCGAAGAGCCTTTCCCCCAGGCTCGCTTCCAACTGGCGGATCTGGGTGCTGAGCGCCGGCTGGGAGAGGTTCAGGGTCCTGGCGGCCGACGTGATGGACCCTTCCTTGGCCGCTGTCCAGAAATAGAGCAGATGGTGGTAGTTGAGCCATTCCATGCCAAGATCATACATCCATTAAATGAATGGAATGTCTAAAAACAATATATAAAACATATTCATTTCTAGACCCATCCTATAGGTGCACGCGTCGTGCGAGGAGTGATCCATGAAGATCCTGCTGAAGTCCCTCGGTTTCAACGCTGGCGAAGCTTTGCATCAGCACGCGATTTCGCGGCTGGGGTCGGCCCTTGAGCACTGGAGCGACCGGCTCGAAGGCGCGGTGGTCCGGATCGCGGATGCCAACGGGCCCCGGGGCGGGGTGGACAAGGTCTGCTCCATCCAGATCGCCCTCCCCCATCGGGCCTTCGTGGTGGTCACTGCCGCCGCCTCGGACTACTACGCCGCGGTGGACCTGGCGATCCACCGCGCCTGCCGGGCCACGGCCCGCGCCATCGGGCGCATCGCCCAGCCCAAGGGACAGGGCGGTTCCTGGCCCCTGGCCGCCTTCGAATGAAGCGGGCCCCGGTGGGCGGTAGAATGGCTGATCCCCAGCCATGCCAGGAGGCCGCCATGCCCACCGAGACCCCGACCCTCTTCACCGCCGGCGCCATGGCCAAGGAACTGGGCGTCTCCGACGCCAAGGTCAAGAAGGCCATCCTGGAACTGGGCCTGGCGCCGGCGGCGAAGAAGGGCTGCTGCTCCTATTTCACCGCCGAGGACCGGAAGAAGCTCGCGGCCGTCCTGAAATAGCCGGGTTCCCCGTCAGGGACTGGAAAGTCGCCGGGTCAGGTCGGCGATGAGGCGATCCTTCTCCTCGAGAGCCTGTTCCTTCTCGACCAGGGCCTGATCCTTCTCGACCAAAGCCTGATCCTTCTCCACGAGGGCCTGATCCTTCTCCACGAGGGCCTGGCGCAGGTCGGATGCCTCCCGCGCCTGGTCCTGGAAGGCGGTCAGCATGTCGTCTTCCACATCCATCCAGTCGCGGACTTCCTGTTCGGCGCCGGCCCGCATGAGCCGGCGCAGGACTTCCCGATGGCGCTCTGGGAAATTCTCCTCCAGGATGTCCAGCAGGTGGGGATCGGAACGGGAGGCCAGGCCCTGGTCGAACACCTCCAGGAGCCGTTCCAGGTCCGTTCGCCGGCGGTTCTTGAGGCGATTGATCTGGACCACGATCGCATCGTGGGTGAGCGCCTCCACGAAGGGGTCGGTGATGGGCACCGTCTCGCCGGTGGCCGCGTCCAGGTAGTGCCGGTTGATCTTGAGCACCGGCACGTCCACGCATTCCAGGCCCTGGCCCAGGAAATAGATGGTCAGGATGGGCAGCGCCTGCTTCTTCCCGGCCGGGTCCAGGTGGACGTTTTCCGGGCTGGCGTAATTGGAGCCGAGGTAGCGCCGGAAGCGCTGCACGTCCCAGGCGCTGCGGGCCTTCTGGATCTCGATCAGGACCAGCTTGCGGCTGCCGTCCTCCATGCGCACGGCGGCGGCAAAATCCAGGCGCAGGACCAGCAGCTGGGTGCCATCGGCCTTGGCTGCCTTGTGGTGCACCTCCGTGGGGCGGAACTGCAGTTCCAGGACCTCCTTGCCCAGCAGGGCGGAGAGCAGGATCCTGGCGACCTTCTCGTCGTCCAGGAGGTACTTGAACACCACGTCGTAGATGGGGTTGGCGATGCGCACCGGTGAGGAACCTCCAGGCCGAAGCGTACCGGCCTCCCGCGCCAGGGCGCCACGGAACGGCTCATGGGGTCGCAGGCAACCGCCCTGGATCATCCGGGAAAATCCGCCGGCCCTTCATTCAGCGGGCCTGCCTCCGTACCGGGGCTCCGCCTGGGCGGAAGGGGACGTCTCCCTCCCGGGCTCCGGGGTCCCGGGGCCGTCCCCGCGCCGCTCCGGAGCGTCGGCCTGGGGCCAGGGTGCGAAGAGGGCCAGGGCAGGGGGAAGGGGGAGGCGCACGCGGATCATGGGGTGACTCCTTCAAGCTGGAAGAGGGCTACCGAACCGCGGGCGCGCAGGTCCACGAGGATCTGGTGGTTCCCGCAGCGGTCCAGGAAGCCGTCCACGTCCCCTTCGCGGCGGATCCCGCGTTCCGCCTCCTGGACCAGTTCCGCGCAGAGCCGGGCGGGGTCGGCGGGCAGGGGACGCCCCGGGAGCGCGAACCGGTAGCCGCAGTCCGAATAGGTGGATTCCACGTCCCGGCAGCGGTCCAGGCACCCCCGCATCCGCGGGACGATGAACCCCGGCCAGAGGTCCTCGAAGGCCTCGGGCCGGCGGTGGTGGGGCTCCTGGAACCACTTCAGGACGCTGCTGGCCTCGCAGCGGCACTTGCCGAGGATGGCGGCGGAGCCTTCGGGGTGCAGGATGACCACGGTGGTCCCGCCGCCCCGGGTGTCAAGGCCCTCGCATCGCGCCGGGCTCGATGGATTTGGGAACATTCGATACCTCCATCAGGGGATGGGCGTTGCGGCCTGCGGTGGACGAGCGCGCAACTCCCTCGCGAATCCAGGGATGGCACGGGAACTCCGGGGCGGTTGAGGGTTCCGCCTGGGCCGGGTCCCAGGCTTCCGGGTGGATACAACAAACATAATGAGATTGAGTCTAAATTTCAACAAAAAATCGAATGAAGGGTTTCACCGGTCCCGCAAGGTAATTCCGGACGCCCTCAGGGCAGGCCGAGGCGTTTCTTCAAGGCCGGCGCCGCCCCACGGCTTATCTCCACGTCCTGGCCTCCGGCGAGCTTCACCTGCATGCGCCCGGAATCCAGGTTCCTTGCCCCCAGGACCGCCTCGGGCCGCAGGAGGAGGTGGCGGTGGCCGCGGATCAGGCCGCGGCCCTCCAGGGCCTGTTCCGCCTCGGCCAGGGTCTTCCAGAGGGTGCGCCATTCGCCGCCGGCGTGGGCCCACACGGCGCCGTCCCTGAATTCGAAATGGGAGGTCCGGGCCAGGTCCAGGAGGACGAGGCCCTCGCCCGCCTTCGCGGGGTAGCGGAAGGGGCCCGCCGTTGGGGGTTTCGGAGGACGGGCGGCCCGGAGCCGTTCGAGGGTCAGGGCCAGCCGTTCTTCCGTGACGGGCTTCAGGAGGTAGTCCAGGGCGGCATGCTCGAAGGCCTTCACGGCGTGCTCGGCGAAGGCGGTGACCAGCACCACGGGCATCCCGGACTGCACTTCGGCCATGACCTCCAGGCCGGTGAGGCCGGGCATCTGCACGTCCAGGAACAGCGCATCCGCCGTGCCGCCGGCTTCCAGCCATTCCATGACGGCGAGGCCGTCCTCCAGCTCCGCCACGACCTGGCAGCCCTGGTCCTTCAGGAGGCGGACCAGGCGCTTGAGGTTGTAAGGCTCGTCCTCGGCCACGACGATGCGGAGCGGTTCAGGCAAGGTCCCCTCCCGGCAGCTGGATGACGGCCCGGGTCCACGCGCCTTCACGCCAGAGCCGGAAGGAGGTGGCGGGATCGGCTCCCAGCAGGGCCAGCCGCTCCCTGAGATTGCGCAAGCCGATGCTGTCGGGCGCGCCTTCGCCCGGGGGGCGGCCGGTGTTGGCCACTTCCAGTTCCAGGCCGCGGCCCCAGGGTCGCAGGCTGATGTGGAGCTCACCCCCGGCACGCTCGGGGCCGATGCCGTGCTTGAGGGCGTTCTCCACCAGGGGCTGGAGGAGGAGGGGCGGCACCTCGCGGTCGTCGAGGCCGGGATCCCAGGACCACCGGACCTGGAGCCGCCTGCCCAGGCGAAGCTGCTCCAGGGCGAGGTACTGCTCCACCACCTGCCGTTCCTGGGCCAGGGCCAGGGAGGTGCGGTCGCCCAGTTCCAGGAGGTGGCGCAGCAGGCCGGCCAGGTCCACCAGGACCTTCTCGGCGGCGGCCGGGTCCTCCCGGACCATTTCGGCCACCCCGCTGATGGCGTTGAAGAGCACGTGGGGGTTCATCTGGTTCTGCAGGGCCTTCAGGCGGGCCTGGGCCGCGGCCTTCACGGCCAGGTCCTCGCTGCGCTCGGCCTTTTCCATCCGGGCGATGACGCCTCCGAGAAGGACCGAGAAGCAGAGGTAGGAGGCCGCCAGGATCAGGAGCCTGGGATGCGGGACGCCGCCCATGGCCCCGTGGAACTCCATGCCGCCCCGGTGCATCATGCCCCGGCCCATGCCCCGCGGACCCATGGGCGGGGCGCCGGGGCCCAGCAGGACCAGAAGGAGGAGCGCGCAGGCCGCATTGAAGGGGATGGCCTGCAGGAGCCCACGGATGGGCGAGGCCACGGCGTCCGGGGTCCCCGTCCACTGCCAGGGCAGGGGGGCGAACACCAGGAAGAAGAAGCCCCAGGCGAAAGGCGCCAGGGCCTCCCCGTCCAGGGGGAGGCTCCCGGGCCCCAGCCCCCACCGGGTGAGGTTCCAGAGCAGGCCGAACACCAGGATGGCGCCCAGGGTGAGGGGGCGCCGGATCCTGTGGACGGTGGTCCTGAATAGGGGCTCGGCCTGCATGATAGATCAGTCTAGTTCAGCGCATCCCCTGGGGACAGCAGCGGTTGCCGTGGCCCATGCCCTTGCCGCGCCCCATGCCCCGGCCCATTCCGGGGCCCTCGGCCCAGCGCTTTTCCCACTGGGCCTTCTGCTCGGGGGTGAGGAGCTTGGCCATTTCCAGGTGGTTGGCCTGGTGCGCTTCCAGGAGGGCGAAGCGGGCCTGGCTCTCCTTGTCGAAGAGGGCCTTGAGGTCGGCGCCGGGCTTGGTCATGGCCTGACGGAGGGCCTCATGGGCGTCGTGGACGGCCTTGCGCTTGGCTTCCATGGCCGGCCGGTGCTTGGCCCGCAGGTCGGCCATGGCGGTCTTCTGGGCCTCGGTGAGGCCCGGGAGGTTCTCGCAGGCGCCGCCGCGGGGGCCGCAGCCCCGGTGAGGCCCGGGCCCGCCCTGGGCCAGCGCGGGCAGGGCCATCAGGGCGAGGGCCCCGGTGCAGAGGATGAGGGTTCGGATGGATGGTTTCATGGGTGCCTCCAGCGTCCGGGGAACGTTGCCCCGTCCACACCATTGGAGCCGCCATGGGCCGGAAAGGCAGCCTGGGTCCGCCCAGACGCACCTCCGGGGGGTCGAATCGCACGAACCGGGGATCGAATGACATCCGGCAGTTGCACCTTGTACTCCCATTGCGATTGACACGCAATCCCACGGACCGATACTTCCCTATTCCCCAGGGAGGACCCATGGTGGATTTCCGCGACAAGACGCCGGTCACCCGCTGTGCCTGGTGCGGGTTCATCCGCATGGGACAGGTGTGGCGCTCGGACCGGCGGGGGCTGAATCTGGGCGGCTACCGCCATGCCATCTGCGCGAGGTGTCTGGGCGCGAACTTCCCGGGCGTACAGACACCCTCTTAGGCCACGTTCACGCGGATCGAAAGCGCCTTGAGGGCCATGCGGTGCAGGGGCTCGGTCACCGTGGTGCAGGCGTCGGCCAGGACCGTCACCCGGTAGGGGTCCGCGGCCCGGGAGATGGCGGTGTGGGTGACGCAGTTCTGGGTCATCATGCCGGCCAGAACCAGCTCGGTGGCGCCCAGCTCCCGCAGGGTGCGCTCCAGCGTGGTCTGGTGAAAGGCGTCGGCGTGGTGCTTGATCACCACCGGGGCGTGGGGGGCGGCGGCGAGGACGCGGGGGTGGATCGCCGCCCCGGGGGTGCCCTCGGCGAAGAAGGAGGACGGCCCCTCGGCCAGATGCTGGATGTGGATGACGGGCACACCTTCCGCCGTGGCCCGGGCGATGGCCTCCACCACCCGCTCCAGGGTGCCCTCGGCGTTCCAGAGGGGGTAGGCCCCTCCGGGGAAGTAGTCGTTCTGGAGGTCGATGACCAGGAGGGCTTTGCCCATGGGGTCTCCTTCACGGGTCCAGGTTGACAGGATTCGCCGGTCCCCCTGGTTCTGATGGAAATTCTTGTCAGGGCTTTTCAGGTCCCCTCCGGACCGGCCGTTTCGATCCGGTTGCGGCCCAGGGCCTTGGCCCGGTAGAGCAGGGCATCCACCTGGACCAGGAGGTCGGTAAAGGTGGTCTCCAGCCGGGGGCGCAGGGTGAGGGCGCCCAGGCTCACCGTGATCACTTCGGCGGTGGCGGAGGCCCGGTGGGGGATGGAGCTGGCCTGCACGGCCTCCCGGATCCGTTCGGCGAGGAGGGCGGCGCCCTGGGCATCGGTTTCGGGCAGCACGCAGGCGAACTCTTCCCCGCCGTAGCGGGCCGGCAGGTCCGAGGTGCGGCTGGCGCACTGGGTGAGGATCCGGGCGATCTGCTGCAGGCAGGCGTCGCCGGCCACGTGGCCGTAGGTGTCGTTGAAGGCCTTGAAATGGTCCACGTCCAGGAGGAGCAGGGACAGGTGTGTGCCCAGGCGGGCATGGCGAGCCAGTTCCCGGGCGAGCACGGTATCGAAATGCCGGCGGTTGGCGATGCCGGTGAGGCCATCGGTGGCGCTCAGGGCCTCCAGCTTGCGGTTGCTTTCAGCCAGGGCGGCGGACTGGGCCTCGATGATCCGGGTGCGCCGGCGCACCGCCCGGGCCAGGGACCGGGTGCGCAGGCGAAGCAGGGCGTAGACCGCGGCGCCGGCGGCCGCCAGGTAGCCCAGGATGGCCGCGGGGTGCAGCCACGGTGACGGCGCGACCTGGAAGGGGAAATCCAGGGGTTCGGATAGGCTGCCGTTGTATGCGCGGGCCCGCACCCGCAGGGTGTAGCTGCCCTGCGGCAGGGTGGTGAATTCCCGCCATCCCTCCACCTGCCAGGGGCGGGCCTCGGCCTCCAGTCCCAGCAACTGGGTCTGGTAGCGGGTATCCTCCTTGCGGTGGTACACCGGCAGCGAGAATTCGAACCGCAGGTGCCGGTCCCCGTGGGCCAGGCGCTGGTGCGGGACCACCGGGCGCCCGGGATCGGCCACAAGGGCCCGTTCCAGGATCAACCGGGGCAGGGGCTGCGGCGGGGTCTCCTGGGCCGGGTCCAGGGCCGCGGCTCCCCGGGAGGTTCCGATCCAGACCCGGCCCTGGTGGTCCACGATGGACGCGCCCAGGTTGCCGTTCTGGCTGGGCAGGCCGTCGCCCAGGGTGAAGGTGTCCACCACCGCAGGCCGCGGCGCGCCGCCTGTCCAGGTGAGGTGGAGCCGGTTCACCCCGCCGGCGGTGGAAAGGTAGAGCCTGCCCTGGCTGTCGGCCTCGATGCGCTGAACGTAGGAACTGGACAGCCCGGGCAGGCTGTCGGCAGTGAAGGTCTCCCAGCGGCTGGGGTTTCGCAGGTCCAGGAGTGCCAAGCCGCCCCCCAGGGTGCCGGCCCACAGCCAGGGGTGGCCATCCGGGCCGGCGCTCGCGTGCAGGGCGTAGACGGTCTGGTTGGGCAGGCCCGTGGCGGCGCCGAAGGAGGTCCAGCGGCCCTGCTCAAGGCGGGCGACGCCGCCTCCCCGGGTGCCCACCCACAGCACCGGCTCACCGTCGGCGCCCGGCACCGCGCACAGGCTCGCCACGTAGTCGTGGGGCAGGCCGTCCTTGCGCGTGAGAAGGCGCCAGCGGCCCCGCGTCCGGAAAGCAAGGCCCCCGGGGGTGCCCACCCAGAGGGTGCGCTCCCCGGCGCGGTTTTGCGTCTCCAGCAGGCAGATCACCAGGCCCGGGGGCAGCAGCCCATCGGCATTTTCGCGGTGCCACCCGGCGCGGTCCTTGCGGGCCAGGCCCTTGAGGGTGGCCACCCAGAGGTCCTGGCCGCTGGCCAGGAGGGCGATGATGTAGTCGCTGGGCAGGTCCGCGGCGCGGACCCGGGTCACGGGCCGCCCGGGGGAATAGCTCACGAGACCGTTGGAGGTGCCCACCCAGAAGGCGCCCGGCGTCCCGGGGGTCTCGGCGAAACAGGTGACCTCCTGGCCGGGCAGGCCCAGGGCCTCATTGAGGGTGCGCCAGCCGCCCAGGTCCAGGCTGGCCACGCCGCCGCCCCGGATGCCGAACCACACGGTGGGCTTGCCCCCGGGCATGGGAAGGGTGGCGAGGATGCCTGGGGTGGCCAGGCCCTGGCCTTGGCCCAGGGAGTGCCACCGGCCGTCCCGGAACCACCAGAGTCCCTGGTTGAGGGTTCCGATCCACAGGATGGGGCGGCCCTGGGCATCCCGGGTGGCGGCCAGGCTGGAGGTGGGGGACCGGGCCGGAAAGGCCGCGCCGGCCTCGAAGATCTGCCAGGTGCGGCCATCCCAGCGGGCGAGGCCGCCCGTCCACAGGCAGGCCCATACGCTCCGGCGGCCATCCCCTTCCTCCACGCCCAGCACGTCGTTGGCCGCGCCACCGGGAAAGCCGTCCGCCGGTCCCAGCACCCGCCATCGCTCGCCCTCAAGGCGGCACAGGCCCTTCTCCGTGGCCGCCCACAGACCCAGGGTTCCGTCCGGCGCCCGGAGCTGGCGGATGCGCCAGACGGTGCCGGCGGGCAGGCCCTGCTCCGGTCCCCAGGTGCGCCAGCGGCCATTTTCCAGGCTGGCGATGCCGTGGTCGCCGGTGCCCACCCAGAGCACCTGCCGGTCCTGGGCGTCCCGGGTTTCGGCCAGGGCGAACACGTGGTCGGAAGGCAGGTCCCGGCCGCCCCGGAAGTGGCTCCAGGTTCCCTCCTGGAGACGCCAGAGGCCGCCGTCCTGGGTACCGAACCAGACGCTGCCGTCCCGGGGCGCCAGGATCGCCCGGATGTACTGGGAGGAGCTCTCCTTGGGCATCCGCACCGGAACCCAGCCCTGTCCGGTGTAGAAGGCCGCCCCGTCGACGGTTCCCGCCCACAGCCGGCCCCTGGCATCGGTGGCGAATCCGTAAACGGTGCCGCTGGGCAGTCCATGCTCCATGCCCCAGACCCGCAGGGCCGGACGGGCCAGGTCGAAGGCGGACTGGGCCTGGACCAGGGCCCCAGTCAGGAGGCCCAGGAAACACAGACGCATGTGCAGAGGTTGCGGCATGCCCAAGGGTAGCGCAGAAGGTGCGCCGGCAGGGCGACGGTGCGCCCTAGACGCGGGCGGCGTAGGTCCTATGGAACGCGGCCAGCTTCTCCACCACCGCGCGGATCTTGTCGGTGGGCGGCAGGATGGTGGTGCGGAAGTGGGCGGTGCCCTCGGCCTGGCCGAAGCCGGAGCCGGGCACCACGCAGATGCCGGTCTCCTCCAGGAGCGCCATGCACCAGGCTTCGTCGTTGAGGCCCTGGGGCAGCTCGACGCGGGGGAAGGCGTACATGGCGCCGGCGATGACGTTGCAGGTGATGCCTTCCACGCGGTTGAGGCCCTCGGCGAGGATGACGGCGCGCTGCTTCATGCTCTCGAGGATGCCGGAACGCTCCTTCTGGTAGAGGGCATGGGAGGGGGTGCCGGGGCGGGGAGGCCGCACCATGGCGTAGGTCGCCACCTGTCCCGCCAGGTTGGCGCACAGGCTCACCGACTGGAGCTTGAGGATCTGGGCGGCCACGTCCTCGGGGACGTTGCGGTACTCGAAGTACCCGCCCCGCACGCCGCACTCGCCCTGGAAGCCCTTGGAGCAGGAGTGGAAGCTGAAGAGCGAGACGTCCTGGATCCCCCGGTCGTGGAGGACCTTGGCGAAGGACACGAACCTGTCGCCGGCCAGGTAGATGTTCTCCTGGTACACCTCGTCGGCCAGCACGGCCAGGCCGTGCTTACGCGCGAAGTCCAGGACCATGGCGATGTTCGCCTCGTCCAGCACCGCGCCGGTGGGGTTGCCGGGGTTGATGACGCAGATGGCCTTGACCCGGGTGCCTTCGGCCTGGGCCTTGGCCAGGGAGGCCTCCAGCAGGGCGGGGTTGAGCCGCCAGTTGTCGGCCTCGTCCAGGCCGTAGGGGACGATGCGGCCCTCGTAGAGCGTGATGGTGGCGCTGTAGAGGGGATACTGGGGGATGGGGATCATGATGCCGTCGGCCGGCCCCGAGATGAGGAGCTTCAGGATGCTCTGCACGCCCTTGCTGGCGCCGTCGGTGAGGTAGATCTGGTCGGGGTCGATCCCCACGCCGTCCCGTTCCTGGATGAACTGGGCCACGGCCTCGCGGATGAATCGCACGCCGCGGCTTTCGCTGTAGGCGCCCAGCCCGTGGCGGGAGCCCTTGAGGACGGCCTGGGCGGTCTCCAGGACATCGGCGGGAAAGAGCCCGGGGGCGGCGGTGATCAGCTCGGGATACTCGCAAAGGGCGAGAAGCTGGCGCACGTAGGTGATGGGCCGCTGGCCCAGGGACTGGGGATTCCCGATGTTGCAGTAGATGACCTCGCGGCCCTGCTTCTCCAGTTCCTGCGCCCGGGCGACGATGGGCCCCCGCACCGCGTATTCCGTGTCCAGCACGGCTTTCCCGAGATCCTTGAGTTGCATGGTCATGGTTGCTCCGTCAATGTGTTCCGGCGTCGAAGACCCGCTGGACGCGGGCGTTGATCTGGCAGGTGACTTCGTAGGTGATGGTTCCCAGGACGTCGGCCCACTCCTGGGCCGTGATCTCCTCGTTGCCGCTGCGGCCCATGAGGACCACCTCGTCGCCCGGCACGGCCTCCGTCTCGGGGCCCAGGTCGATCATGCACTGGTCCATGCAGACGCGGCCCACCACCGGATAGGAGCGTCCGTGAAGGAGGGCCCTCCCGCGGTTGGAGAAGAGGCGGTTGAACCCGTCGGCGTAGCCCGCGGGCAGGGTGCCGATCCAGGTGTCCTGCCCGGCCACCCAGGTGCGGCCGTAGCCGATGCTGGTGCCCCGGGCGACCTTCTTGAGAAAGGAGAGCCGGGTGAGCAGCGACATCCCCGGAAGGAGGGCGATGGTGCGGGGCGTGGTGGGGTCCGGGTAGTGCCCGTAGATCATGACCCCGGGCCTCACCATGGAGAGCCAGGCGTCCTCGTGGCCCAGCACCGCGCCCGAGTTGGAGCAGTGCACCAGCCCTGGCTCGCGTCCGATGGCCGCTGCGATGGCCGCCGCGACGTCGCGGAACTGGCCGATCTCGGCGCGGGTGTAGGGCGTCTGGGCCGGTTCGTCGCTCACGGGAAGGTGGGTCATGACGCCTTCCAGCGCCAGGTCCGGGCACGCCCGTTCCAGAAAGAGGGCAAGGTCCGGGGCCACCCCGGGCGTCACGCCGACCCGGCCCATGCCGGTGTCGACCTTGAGGTGCACGTGGGCCTTCCGGCCCAGGCCGGCCGCCACCGCCTGCAGCAGCTCGGCGTTGGCCCGGTCGCAGACCGTGAGCGTGATATCCGCGGCCACCGCCGCGGCCATCTCCTCGGGGAAGGTGGGGGAGAACTTGAGGATGGGCAGCCGGATGCCGGCCTCCCGCAGCTCGAGCCCCTCGGGCACGGTGGCCACGCCCAGCCAGTCCGCGAGCCTTCCCTCCTCCGCCATGCGCGAGACCTCCACCGCCCCGTGCCCGTAGGCGTTCGCCTTGACGGCGATGAGGACCTTCCGGCCTGGTCCTACCTGGGCGCGGATGCCTTCGAGGTTCCTGCGGATGTTCCCGAGATGCACCCGGGCGTGGGTCTGGTAGAGCATGGGTTCCCCTGCATTATTCTAGCCCCGCATGACGGCCTTCTGCACGTAGGGCGAGGTTGATAAGGCCAGCAGAGCGCTGTAGTTGGGGCTGAAGGCCAGCTCCATCCCCAGCTCCACGGGCGTCTCGGCGTCCTCCACGTCGAGCACCAGGTGGTCGCTGCTGCCGCCCAGGACGATGATGCCCTTGTCCTCGGGCACGATGCCGTCCACGGTGACGTCCTGGCGGCCCAGGTTGCAGATGGCCCGGAGGCGCACGCCCCGGTCCTGGAATTCCTCGTAGCCGCCGAAGGCGTCCTGGCCCCGGTCGCCCACGGGCACCGAGGGCTTGCGCTCCAGCTCCACCACCTCGGCCACCATGCGGAAGGTGTCCTGGCGGGTGCCGGGCCAGGGGGTGCGATCCAGGACGTTGCGGCCCAGGACGATGGCTTCCCCGATGCGGAACTGATTGATTTCCTTTGGCATGCGCCCCGACTCCAGCAGCGGCAGGCTGGCGCTGTTGCCGCCGGACAGGGTTTCCAGCTCCAGGCCCGTGGCCCGCCGGCAGGCGTCGCGAACCTCGATGAGGGCCGCCATGTTCTCCACGGACGGGATGACCCCGCCGTAGCAGGCCAGGTTGCAGCCCAGGCCGGCCACGTGGATGTTGGGGAGCCGGCTGGCCTCGCGCACGACGTCGATGGCCCGGTCCGGCCAGACGCCCTCCCGCAGGTCGCCCACGTCCACCATGACGATGACGTTGTGGTGGACGTTGAGGAACTGGGCCGCCTCGGAGAGGAGCCGGATGGTGGAGACGCTGGAATTGAGGGTGGTGTCGGCGCAGCGCACCACGTCGGCGGCCCGGGAGGGCGCCGGGATGCGCAGGAGCATCAGGGGCAGGGACTGGCCCGTGTTGGCCATGGACATGAGGTTGGCGATGCGGGAATCGGCGATGAGGTCGGCCCCCGCCTGTTCCAGGGCATGCACCACCGCAGGGTGCGCGCAGGTGACCTTGGTGACGCAGGCCACCTTGGCGCCGTGGGCGTGGCAGCGGCCGATGACGGACCGCGCGTTGGCGGCGATGCGGTCGGGGTAGATCTCGAGGCGGGGGGTCCGGTAGTACATCAGTGCTCCGTTTCGGCCCAGCGCCTGAAGGTGGCCTTCACGTCGTCCGGGTAGGCCTGGGCCAGGGTGCCCAGGGCCGAGAAGAGGTAGTCGCGGTCGATGAGGACGCGGGCCTCGGGCGGCGGAAGGAGGTGGGTGCCCGCGCCGGTGCACACGGACCGCAGGCAGTCCTCCCCCCCGGGAACCCGGGTGAGGGCGCCGCCGGTGGCCACCACCCATCTGACGGAGGTGAGGTCCTTGCCCTTGATGATCTGCTTGCGTCCGGTGGGGGTGTAGAGGTCCGAGATGATCCCCGCGTGGCGGCGGGCGCCCACCTCCACGGCCCGGGCGCGGAGCCAACGGGTGAGTTCCCGCTCCCGCTCGGTGCCGGGAAGGGCCTGCAGGTCCAGGAGCCGCTCGCGCCACGCGTCGTCCCCGTAGGTGTCCACGATGTGGTGGGCGTTGACGTAGACGCCCAGGTCGCCCTCCACGGTGCGCTTGGCCCGTGGCTCGGGGTCCACCAGGCGGCTGGCGAACTCCAGGCTGCCGTCGGTGACGGAGTGCACGTCGGTGGTGGCTCCGCCCACGTCGAACACCAGGCAGTCGCCCATGGCCTCGGCGAACAGCTCGGCGCCCCGGAGCACCGCGCCCGGCGTGGGCAGGATGCCCCAGCGGGTGAGCCCGGCGAAGGGGGCCATGCCCGGGGCGTGGACGATGTGGCGGCTGAAGAGGTCGTGGATCCGCGCGCGCAGGGGCACCACGTTCAGCACGTCCACGTCGGGGAAGACGTTCTCGGCCAGGAGCAGCTCGAGGCCGGCCTCCTGGAAGAGCTGGCGGATGGGGCGCTGCAGCGCGACGTTGCCCGCATAGACCACCGGCACCTTCAGGCCCAGGCCGGCGATCCGTTCGGCATTGCGCAGGACGATGGCCTTCTCGCCGTAGTCCACGCCCCCGGCCAGGAGGATCATGTTGGGCGCGATCTCCCGCAGCTCCTCCAGGTCGAAGTCGTCCAGGGGGCCCGCGGTCACCTGCTTGACGATGGCCCCGGCGCCCAGGGAGGCCTCCTGGGCGGCCCGGGCGGTCATGCCCCGGGTGAGCCCGTGCACGGTCATGCGCAGGCCACCGGCGGCCGAGCTGTTCACGAAGGTCTCGGGGTCTCCCGCGGGCCTCCCGAAGCGGACCTCCAGGTCGGCCACGGCGGCCTTCACGCCGATGCCCACGTCGCCCTGGGCCACGCTGGTGGGCGCGAACCCCTGGGCCAGGTGCCGGAATCCGTCCCGGCCATCGCGCGCGAAGCCGTTCACCTTCGTGATCGTGCTCCCCACCTCGATGGTCAGGACCTGGATTCCGTCCACGCTACACCACGCCCCGGGCCCGGAGGACCTTGACCATGGCGTTGACCACGTGGATTCCCTTGGTGCCCCGGCCGAAGGTGGCGTCCAGGCCCGTTTCGGCCGCCATCTCCCGGTTCACCTGGGTGCCCCCGGCGATCAGCACCAGGTTGTCCCGGATGCCCTTCTCCCGGCAGAGCTCGGCCAGCTTGCGCATCTGGGCCCGGTGCACGTCGTTGTGGCTGATGATCGTGGAGATGAGGATGGCCTGGGCCCCGGTCTCGATGGCCGCGTCCACCAGCTTGGCCAGGGGCACCGAGGTGCCCAGGTAGGTGTACTTGACGCCATACTTCTCGATGCCGCCGTGCTTGATGTCGAGGATCTCGCGCAGGCCCACGCTGTGCTCGTCCTCGCCCACGGTGCCGGCCACCACCCGGAGGCCGGTGGCCTTCACGGCGGCGCGCAGGACCTCCTCGGGCAGGATGATCTCCTTCTCGGGGATCTTCAGGGAGTTCCGCTCGATGTCGAAGGCCACCTTGCCCTTGACCTCCACGAAGCAGCCTTCGGAGGGGTGCAGGACCATGGTGTTGATGACCTCCGGGTCGGTCAGGCCCATCTTGCGGGCCATCTCGGTGGCGTACACCGGGGCGATGTCCTCGTTCTCGGGCACGAAGAGCTGGATGAGGACGGTGCCGTCCCCCGCCCACTCGGCCTCGGGGCGGATGAGGCCGCCCTTGCGGTAGGGCAGGGTCTTCTCCAGGCGCCGGGTGCAGCTGTCCTCGGGATCCAGCTCGTCGATGTAGACGATCTTCTCCGGATCGCACAGGGTGCAGCCCTGGATGGGGGCGCAGGGCTTGTCCAGGCCTTCGGGGACGTGGTTGTGGCCGAAGTGGCTGCACACGGGGGCGAAGTAGTCCGGGTCGCGGGGAACCAGGGAACCTGCGCCCACGCCGCCCTTGCCGTCGCGGGCGATGCCGTCGCCGTTGCGCTCGGGGTACTTGGCGGAGTCCACGAAGAAGCCCTGCTCCACGGCGGCGAAGTAGCCGCCCTGGTCCACCACCTCCTCCAGGAAGGCCACGGCGCGTTCCTTGAGGTCGCGGACCATGGCGCCCAGGGGGCCGTCGTGGTTGAGGGTCACCAGCTCCTTGATGCCGTCCAGGGCCGCCCAGGTCTGCTTCACGGTCTGGACGCCCCGGATGTTGTTGTAGTGCCAGGGCACGTTGCGGCCTTCGTCCGGGGTGATGGTGGACTGGATGTCGGCCCGGGTGAGCATGGAGATGAGGGTGTCCACCGTATGGGTGCGCACGGCCTCCTCGATGTCGGCCTCGATGTAGCGGGTGTTCTGCTGGGCCCGCATGCGGTATTCGCTGAAGAAGTCGCGCAGGGCAACGGCGTAGGGCAGGTCGAACCAGAGCTTGGGCGCGGGGGGGGAATTGGGGGGCACGGTGGACAGGCCGATGAGGTCCCGGTCCATGCCCGCGGCCACGGAGAAGGCGCAGTTGATGCCGTGCTGCACCATGAGCTCGGGCATCACCAGCCAGCCCGCCTTGGCGGTGGCGTTGGCGTTGTGCGCCCCGTCGATCTGGAAGATCCCGGCGCCGGCCATCACGGACTTGGCCTCGGCGGCGTCCACGAAGGAGCGGTACATGTTCACGTTGCGGTAGAGGACGTTGTACTGCGGGTCCTGGTGGGCGCCGTTGATGCCCTCCTCGGCGAACAGCACGGCCACTTCGGGACCCGCCACACCCGAGACGTAGGAATGGAAGTTGATGGGCCGGCCCACCTCCTCCTCGATGAGGTCGCAGGCCTTGCGGCTGGCCCGGATCTGCTTGCGGGTGATGGGAACGCCGCCGATGCCCTCGGGGGTGCCTTCCAGCAGGCCGTCGATGTGGCTCTGCCCGGTGGTGCGGATGACCATGATGTGGTCCGCCCCGTGCCAGGCCGCCATGCGCATGCGGCGGATGTCGTCCTCGAAGCGCCCGGAGGCGATCTCGGTGGTGACCACGCAGGAAGGCTGGGGGTCGATGTGGTCGAAGTACTTGGAGGCGGGAAGGCCGATGGAGTTCTTCAGGGGCTTGGACATGTCCCGGAAGTGGAAGGGGCCCATGTTGACGCCTTCCGTGGGCACGTCGCGCCAGGTCCAGCCCTTGCGGGGGGGATGGTAGGTCTCCAGGCCCTCGAGGATGTGCTCGACGTCGAGCTTGACGTTGGGTTCGAGATGCTCGCTCATGCGTTCACGCTCTGGAAGAGGTTCTTGAGGACGTCCTGGTTCTCGAGGATCGCCGCGGCCGCGCCGCGCACGTCCTTCCCGGTGCGTTCCGCCACCCGCAGGAGCACGTTGCCCGCGCCCTTGGACAGCAGGCCCGCCTCGAAGATCCGGTCCACCACGCCGTGGGAGCTCACGCTGTCCACGCCCATGCGCAGGAGCACGGAGCGCTCGATGGAGGGGCTGGTGTGGGTGCGGGCCAGGTCCACGATGGGCTCCACCACCTGATTGCAGAGCTGCCAGAAGCGCTCCTTGAGCTGTTCGTCGCTCATCCGGGCCAGCTCGGCCTGGCGCCGGGCGAACCGTTCCTTGCGTGCCTGGGATTCATCCGTCATGGGGGTCTCCGTTGGGTTCACAGGGTCGCGGCGGCCGTGGCCACCCAGTCGAGGTCCTTCTTGAGGTCGGCGGCCAGGAAGGCCCGGTCCGCGTCGGTCCACAGGGCGACGGGGTGGGCCTTGGCGGCGTTGCGCAGGTAGGACATGCGCAGCTTTTCCATGTCCTGGACGCTGCCCTGGACCTGGTCCAGGCGCTCGGGAATGACGATGGCCTTGCCCGGGACGTTCTCCCTGGGGTCGCCCACCCGCACCTCGATGCCGTTTTCCCGGGCGAAGGAGAGCTGGCGGTTGTGGTGCTTGCCGGCGCCGGTGTACTCGGTCTCCTGCACCACCACGATCTGGTCCCGGTCCATGGTGCGCGCCAGGGTCACCGCCGCCGTGAGGCTGGTGTTGCCCGCGGGTCCGCGCTCAAGGCCCTCCAGCTTGGCGAGGAGCTCGGTGACGTAGAACACCTCGCCCTGGGTGACCAGCTGGTACTCGTCCATGTAACGCAGGCTCCGGGCCGCGTTGCGGGGCACGTCCACCCGGTCCGGCCAGGTGGCGAAGGGCACGCCGAAGCCGGTGTGGCCGGTGGTGAACGACTTGCGGTTGAAATCGGTGTCGGAGGCCATGTGCAGGCCCCCCAGGTCCACGGAGCAGGCCACGACGCGGGTACCGGTGCTGCCGGCCGCGATGAGGCCGCGGGCGGTGCCCGTGAGGTTCCCGCCGCCGGCATGGGTGATCACCACGGCGTCGGGGTCCTTGCCGTAGCGGGCCCGCACCTGTTCGGCCACCTCGACGCCCAGGGTCTCCACGCCCTTGATGCCGAAGGGGGTGTAGAGGCTCGCGTTGAAGAAGCCGGTCGTTTCCAGGGTGAGCAGGAGCTGGAAGAAGAGCTCGGGTCCCACGGAAAGGCGCTGCACCTCGGCCCCGTAGGCCTCGCAGGCGCGGCTCTTCTCCAGGATCTCGGGCTGGCCCACGCCCCGGCTGTCGAAGACCTCCTGGACGATGATGCACTTGAGGCCGCGCATGGCGGCCTGGGACGCCACGGCGGCGCCGTAGTTGCCCGAGGTGGCCGCCACGAGGCCGGCGTAGCCGCGCTTCTTCGCCTCGAAGGCGCTGATGGCCGCGCGGCGCGCCTTGAAGGAGCCGCCGGCGTTGGCCGCCTCGTCCTTGACGAGGATCCGGGCGCCCTTGCCCGGTCCCGCGAAGGCGCGCACCGCCTCGGTGAGGTTGGTCAGCTCGAACAGCGGCGTGTTGCCGACCTTGGTCTGGGCCTGGATGCGGACGATGTCCTCCAGGGAGTACCCGGTCTCGCGCATCATGCGCTCGTAGTCGAAGGCGATGGGGCTCTGGATGTAGTCGGAGAAATCGATTCCCAGGCTGGCCTTCATGATCTCGTTGCGCCGGCCCATGACGGCCTGGTAGGACATGTCGTTCATGGGCGCACCCCGATGTGGAGGAGTTCCGGCACGGTCGGTCCGAAACTATGGGTATAACCGGGATTGGCGACCTTCAGGACGCCCTGGTGGGCGTGGCCGATCAGGCTGAGCACCGTCACCTGGGCGCCCAGCTCGGCATCCGCCTGGAGGAAACCAGAGATCCTCAGGACATAAGGGTGGATGCGGGTCTCCTCCGGAAGGTTGGGGGCCCGGTCCTCGGGCTGAAGCAGCACCCGCTCGATCTCGACCCAGGTGCCCTTGGGAATGACGGTCATCTCTTGCCTCCCTATGCCGCCTTCGGCGGCCCTCCGGAGAGGGCCGCCGGGAGCGGGCTACTGATGGATCTGCTCCCTCATGTCGCCCATGATGGCGCGGGGCACGGGGAGGTCGATCATGGTGAAAAGGCCGGGCCTTGCGTTGATCACCTGGGGAATCATGTTGATGCACATGGCGATGGTGCCGATGCCGCCGGGGATCTCGGGCTTGTTGGACAGGTTCACGTTGGGCGTGCCCTTGATCACCACGTAGTCGCCGGTGTCGGTGCCTTCCAGCTCGGGCTCGATCTGCTGGGGGTGGACCATCTCGACGGCCACCTTGCCGTCCACGGTGCCGAAGCCCAGCATGGTGCAGCCGGCGACGTTCCCGGGCTTCACTTCCGCGTACTTCGTCTTCCGCAGCACGTTCGAGACGATGGGCGCCATGGACTGCTCCACGGGCTTGTCCAGCTTCCAGCCGATGGCGTCGCAGATCATGTTCACGGACTCGTTGAAGCCCACGTGGCCGGCCAGGTGCCCGGAGGCGGCCTGGCTGTTGAACGCGTCCAGGGTGAGGCCCACGCCCTGCTCCTCCATGACCGCGGGGCCGAAGGGGGAGAGGCTGTTCACGCGCTCGGCCTTGATGTGCTCAACGTCGGTGCAGGCGCCAGTCATGAGGATCACCAGCAGGTCCATGATGAGGCCGGGATTGATGCCGGTGCCCAGGATGCTCACCCCGTTGGCCTTGGCCAGGCGGTCCAGCTCCTCGGCCAGGGCGGGCTCCTTGGCCTTGGGGTAGGCCATCTCCTCGGCGGTGGAGATGACGTTGATGCCCTGCTCCACGACCAGCTTGATCTTGTCGAAGGCCTTGCGGGTGAAGCTGTCGGTGGCGAGGATCACCACGTCGGCGCTGCCGCGGGTGACGACCTTGTGGACGTCGCCCTGGATGATCACGTCGGGGCGGCCTCCCCGGGGAACCCCCAGCACCTCGAACATGCTCTTGCCGACGCGGTCGGGGTGGATGTCGCACACGCCGACGATGTCGACGCCCTTCTTGCGCAGGAGCACCTCGGCGATGCCTCCGCCCATGGCTCCGAATCCCCAGATGGAGACCTTCACGTTTTCCTGTCTCATGTAATCTCCCGTGCTACAGCGTGGCGACCATGACGGCCTTGATGGTGTGCATCCGGTTCTCCGCCTCGTCGAAGACCTTGGAGTGGTGGCTGCGGAAGACCTCGTCGGTCACCTCGCGGATGTCGTGGCCCTTGTCCTTCATGTCCTTGGCGAGCTTCGTCTCGAAGTCGTGGAAGGCCGGCAGGCAGTGCAGGAAAATCATGTCGGGGTTCTTGGTGCGCTTCACGAGGTCCATGGTGACCTTGAAGGGGGTGAGGAGGCGCACCCGCTCGGGGATCTGGTCCTCTTCGCCCATGGAGGCCCACACGTCGGTGTAGATGACGTCGGCGCCCTCGACGGCGTTCACGTCGTCGGTGATCTCGATCTTGGCGCCGGTGAGCTTGCCCACTTCGCGCACGCGGTCAAGGATCTCCTGGCTGGGGTACAGCTCCTTGGGGCCCAGGCCCACGAAGTGCATGCCCGTCTTGGCCGCGCCGTACATCAGGGCGTAGCTCATGTTGTTGCGGATGTCGCCGGCGAACACCAGCTTGACCTTGTTGAGGGGCTTGGCCACATGCTCCTCGATGGTGAGGAAGTCGGCCAGGATCTGGGTGGGGTGGTCGATGTCCGTGAGGCCGTTCCACACCGGCACGCCGGAGAACTTCGCCAGGTTCTCAACCACTTCCTGCTTGAAGCCGCGGTACTCGATGCCGTCGAAGAAGCGGCCCAGGACCTTGGCGCTGTCCTCCAGGGACTCCTTCTTGCCCATCTGGGAGCTGTTGCTGTCCAGGAAGGTGACGTGGGCCCCCTCCTCCAGCGCGGCCACCTCGAAGGCGCAGCGGGTGCGGGTGGAGGCCTTCTCGAAGAGCAGGACGACGTTCTTGCCCTTCAGGAGGTAGTTATAGACGCCCATGCGCTTCTTGGCCTTCAGGTCCCGGGAGAGGTCCAGGAGGTAGCGCACCTCCTCAACGGTGAAGTCCATGAGGCTGAGGAAGCTGCGTCCCTTGAGGTTGACGGCCATGGCGGTTCTCCTTTTCGGCATGGCAAGTATATTGCGCATTTTTGGGATGTGCAATATATTACCCTTTGAGGTTCCCATGGCCTTCGATCCCCGAAAACTCTTCCTGCCCATCTCCCTGAACATTGTCAAAAAGCGGCACGACCTGAAATGGAGCCAGCAGGAGCTGGCGGACCGCGCCGGGCTCAGCCGGCGCATGATCGGCATGATCGAGAGCGGCGAGAGCAACGTGAGCCTGGCCACCCTGGGCCACATCGCCGCGGCCTTCGACCTCACCTTCTCCGAGCTGGTGGACGCGGCGCAGGAGGATGCCCACCCCGACCGGGGCCTCCAGCTGTGGCAGGGCAGCAGCGCCGGCACCAAGGTGGACCTGCTCCAGAGCTTTCCCGCCCGGCGCACCGTGGAGCTCTGGAAGTGGACCATCGCCCCGGGGGACCGCTACCAGGGCGAGCCGGACCTTCCGGGCTACCGGGAAATGGTCTACGTGGTTCGCGGCGAACTCACCCTGGAGCGCGACGGCACCTCGGAGGTGCTCAAGGCGGGCCAGTCCATCGCGTTCCCCTCCGACACCCCCTACGCCTTCGCCAATACGGGCAAGGGAAGCCTGAGCTTCATCCTGAACGTGGTGGCCTAGGAGGCTGTCCAAGTAT
>MTLE01001222.1_pt1 | contig 27101 bp, 20 predicted proteins | sample 1982461 | NCBI WGS metagenome assembly MTLE01 (sample SAMN05712605, study PRJNA340218) | biofilm metagenome | isolation source: sample SPL anode biofilm adapted to -200 mV | place: USA | collected 2012-02-03
TTTATGGCTAAGAAGAACTAATTTCTATAATATTATCAATCTCATGTCATTTTAGAAACTTTTTATTTGGTAGTAGACTCACTTAGGGCTTAGCTTTGCACTGAAATAATAATTATAAATAATAAAAAAGAACTATGAAATTATTCACTCCCCATTGGGGATCGACATCTGTGAAATTAGCAGATCTTTTAAAATCTCAAGAGAAACAAGACTTAGTGTATTCAGCGTATTCACTGCATCTATCTGTTTCAGAAAAACTAAAAACAAACGACTTTGCTGAAACTTTGGCCAAAGAAGTTCTTACTTCTGCCAATAAATGGGTGGGCGGTTTGCCTCAATATGACTTGATGTTTTTGAGTAAATTAGTAGACGCAGGTCCCAATAATTTTGTGGAAGAACCTAACTTACTGCCCGTAAGTATGCTGCAACTATCTTCTATAATCATTTGTGAAGAGTGCTCTGATGAAAAAGAATGCAGACGGTTTATGATCTGTGACGAATTGCGTGAGGCTGTAGCGCCCTATGTTCATGCTGAACTGCATTCAGAGAAGAATGCTCAGCGCTTTGTGTTTGAAAAGTATGTTTTGGGTCTCATGAATCTTTATGGTGCTGTAACTGTAGTAGATCTATTTAGTCTCTTGTCTAATTTCTCAAAAAAAGAAATAACAGATGACGTCATAATGAAAAGATCTTTTGGTAAATCATTGTTTTTACATCGATACATTCAAGACGAAGAATCTGCTACTGGACTTTCTATGTTCTCTTTCGTCTCCCCTTATCTTTTCGATTATAATTCATTAAAGAAATCAATGGATAAACGTCCCGAATTAGAAGATTTGAAATCATTTTCAGAAGAAGAAGTCTGTGCGGCCGGAGACATATTGTCGCCTCAGATTCCTTGTCCGTACAACAATGCATTGAAGGAGTATTTGGTTACTCATTTAGCTTGTTCTGAACCTCAGGCTAGGAATATGATTCTTATGTTTTGGTATTTTATTCAGAAAGAGGAGACTGATTTATTATCATTGATTTATACACTCATAGAAGATAAGCCGCATTCTGATGATTTACAGGAGTTGATGACTCTCTTTATTAATTACTCTAACCATTCGCCACGTTGGTACCTGAACGGATATTCTCCTAATGAAATAAAAGAACTCAATCAGAATTAATTCTTTTATGTTACAGATGTAACATACGTGTAGGCATATGTAACATAACAAACTACAAATGTAACATCACGAAATAAATGCGTTTCAGTAAGAGGCATGTGACTGTGTGGGTTATTCCTATTTTTGTATGGTCAAATTGTTATCAATAAAATACTATGAAACGCAACCTGAAATTTTTCGTGATGTTACTTTTAGTGGGCATGCTAAGTTCATGCTCCGACGATACGGCACCAGTAGCAGAAGAACCTCCCAAGGAGAATCCAACCACGCCCGAAGAAGAAACGACAGATGAGGAATCGGCTTTGCCGGTTTTGACGGTAGTGGGGCGGTACTTGAAGAACAACAAAGGCGAAATCGTTAATCTGCACGGCTTTGCCCAGACTTACAGCCCTTATTTTAATCAAAATGCTTGGAATAACTACGATGTATCGGGTTGTTTAAGTTACAACAAACGCTTGATTGACCAGATGCAGTCGGCCGGTTGGAAATTTAATTTTATTCGTATGCACTTGGATCCTTATTGGAGTGATGATACGAGTAAGGAATCGGTGCGCTATGAAGGGCACGAACGCTTTTCGTCTGCACGCTTCCAAAAGTATCTAGATGAACTATTTATTCCCATGGCCAAATATGCTATCTCGAAAGGACTATACATCGTGATGCGCCCGCCCGGAGTTGCCCCCGAAAAAATTGCGGTCGGCGATGACTACCAGAAATTTCTGCTCACGGTGTGGAACATTGTATCCAAACATCCCGATATAAAGAATAATATGGATATTATGTTTGAGTTGGCCAACGAACCCATTCATATTCAGGGGCCCGACGGTACGTATGCCGGAACGGGTAGCGGACATTTTATGAATCTCAAAAGTTATTTTCAGACTATAACCGATAAAGTAAGAGCCAACGGAGCGAAGAATATTATCTGGGTGCCGGGCTTATCTTATCAGTCCAGTTACAGCGGCTATGCCACGTACCCGATTGAAGGAGAGAATATTGGTTATGCCGTACATGTTTACCCCGGTTGGTACGGCAGCGATGCTCAATCGCCCAGCGCCGAACTAGGTGGTGTGATGGGTGGCGGATACGATGGATTCCAACGAGGATGGGATGCACAGGTGATGCCGGTCGCTAATTTTGCCCCTATTATGATTACTGAAATGGACTGGGCCCCCGAAAAGTATAATTCTTCTTGGGGAAAGAGTATCACGGGCGAAGTGGGTGGAACCGGATTCGGTGCTAATTTCAAGTATATCATGGATCGAACAGGTAACGCCAGTTGGTTGCTTTTCACAAGCCCTCACTTGTTGGCTCAATTTAAAAATGTAGCCGGAACGGAAGGAAATTATGCATTTCTCAATGACCCCGAAGCGTGTCCGTGGCCGGTGTATCATTGGTTTAAGGAGTATGCGGGTGAAGCACCAGCCGAAGGCGATTTGAACAGTCTGCAAGTTGCCGGCGTCACTAACAGCTTAAGTATCCGAATGGGCGACAGCAAAAACTTCATAGTGAAAGCAGTATACGTTGATGGAACTACTCGGGTTGTTACCTCGAAATCATCCGTCAGCAGTAGTAATTCTGCCGTGCTTCAAGTAGATAATGCCGGTAAAATGGTTGCGGTGAAAGAAGGGCAGGCTCAAGTGACCATTTCTTATACTTCCGCAAAAGGAGTCACTAAACAGTTGGTTCTCACTGTCAATGTCATTACGCCTTTCCCCTTGACGGCTACCATGTTCAACCCTTCCATCTGGGAAAAGGGAACGTTCGACGAAGGTACGCGCACCTTAGTAACCGGAAAGTATGGATTTGGAGGCTGGGAGTATGCTAACGGGCTGAACTTGTCGGCTTTCAAAACCTTAACAATAGAATTGGGCAATGATAATCAGTCCAGTGTTTCTTTCCGTTTGTTTGATAAAACCAGCTATTGGACGGATCCGGCTACGTATGATTTCGGATCTTCACGCAAGGTAGTGGTCGACTTGCAAAACATGAAGGATAAGAATGGGCTTAGAATAGATCCGTCACATTTGTATATCATTGGTTTCTGGTCAACAGGTGATAAACCGATTGTGATTGATAAGGTTTTGCTTGATTATTAGGTAGAGACAACGAAGAAATAATATAGTATAAAAAGAGTCATGAATAAGAAAAGTATTTTAGTTTCTGTTTTTGTTTTGATTTGCGCGCCAAGTTTCGCTCAAGATAAGCTTTATGCCGATGAATTTCCTCTTGGCGATGTAACCTTGCTCGATGGTCCGCTTAAAAAAGCTTGCGATTTGAATATTAAGACACTTTTGCAGTACGACTGTGATCGGTTGCTGGCTCCTTATCGCAAGGAAGCAGGGCTTGTTCCTAAGGGAAAGACCTATCCAAACTGGGATGGTTTGGACGGGCATGTGGGTGGGCATTATCTCACAGCCATGGCTATCAACGCGGCTACCGGTCATGAAGAGTGCCGCAAACGGATGGAATACATGATTGCCGAGATTGCTGAATGTGCCGAGGCAAACAAGAAAAATCATCCCGAGTGGGGCAACGGTTACATGGGCGGATTCCCTCATAGCGACAAGCTTTGGTCTACTTTCAAAACAGGAAACTTCTCTACTTATTTTGGTTCGTGGGCTCCGTTCTATAATCTTCATAAGATGTATGCCGGACTTCGTGATGCTTGGCTCTATTGCGGTAACGAACAGGCCAAACAACTCTTCCTTGAGTTCAGTGATTGGGCTGTTAACATCACCTCTTCCTTGAGTGATGAACAGATGGAACAAATGCTGGGCAACGAGCATGGTGGTATGAATGAGGTACTTGCCGATGCTTATGCCATTACTCATGATAAGAAGTACATTGACTGTGCCAAGCGATTTTCTCACAAGAAACTCCTTACTCCCATGTCGCAGCGGCAAGATTGCCTTGACAACATGCATGCCAATACGCAAGTACCAAAAGCTATTGGCTTTGAGCGCATTGCCGAACTGACGGGTGATGAAACGTATCATGCTGCGGGCTCTTTCTTCTGGGATATTGTGACCGGCGAACGTTCCCTGGCCTTTGGCGGGAATAGTCGTCGTGAGCATTTTCCAAGCAAGGAAGCATGCACCGACTTCATCAACGACATTGATGGTCCCGAGTCATGCAACACCAATAATATGTTGAAGCTGACGGAAGATCTTCACCGCCGCAACCCGGAAGCCCGATATGCCGATTATTACGAACTGGCAACCTTTAATCACATCCTTTCTACTCAACATTCGGAACACGGAGGATATGTTTATTTCACACCTGCCCGTCCACGTCATTATCGTAACTATTCTGCTCCTAACGAAGCGATGTGGTGCTGCGTGGGTACGGGAATGGAAAATCATGGCAAGTATGGACAATTTATTTATACTTCCCGCCACGATGCATTGTATGTGAATCTATTTACAGCCTCCGAGCTTAATTGGAAGGCAAAAGGTGTTGTTCTTCGTCAGGAAACAGCCTTTCCATACGATGAAACAAGTAAAATTACCATTGCCAAAGGTAAGGGACAGTTCAAACTACTGGTTCGTTATCCGGGTTGGGTGAAGCCGGATGACTTCAAGGTCAGCGTGAATGGCAAGCCGGTAACACTCATCACCGGTCCTTCATCATACGTATGCATAGATCGTCAATGGAAGAAAGGTGATGTGGTTGATGTTACATTCCCGATGCACAACAGCATAAAATATCTGCCAAACACGCCGCAGTACATTGCCATCATGCACGGTCCTGTTCTTCTCGGAATGAAAACCGGTACGGAAGATCTTGCACACCTGGTGGCCGACGACAGTCGCTTCGGTCAGTATGCCAGTGGTAAGAAGTTACCTGTCGACAAGGCTCCGATTCTGATTAATAACGATATTGAGTCTATTGCCACTCAGCTTACCCCTATACCCGGTAAACCGTTGCATTTCCGTCTTTCTACCCGCATGGAGAATGCTATAGATAATGAATTGCAACCATTTTTTGAGATACATGACAGTCGCTACATGATGTATTGGCTGGCTCTTACGGAGAAGAATTATAAGGAATACATAGCTCAACTTGCCAAGGAGGAGGAAGAACGCCAACTGCTGGAGGCGCGCACCATCGATAAAGTTCAACCGGGAGAGCAACAACCGGAAACCGATCACAAGATGGAGACAGACAACTCTTTCACCGGCAATACCAATGATGTATTCTATCGCGATGCCCGTGATGGTCATTATTTCAGTTACCTGATGCAGACAGGGGGTAAAACCGACCTGGACTTGCAACTCAAATACTGGGGTGTGGGCGAATGGAAAACCCATGAGTTCGACATCTTTATTGACGATGTGCTTGTTAAATCGGTCAACAACACCGGCAAATATCGCATCTCGGAATTCAAAACCGAAACATACGATATCCCCTCATCGGTTCTCAAAGACAAGACACAGGTACGCATTAAGTTTGTAGCCCGTCAGGGTAAGCAGATTGGTGAGATTTATGGAGTACGATTACTCGATAAATAGCTCAACTAAATGATATATTATGAAACGCTTTATAGTATTCTGCTTTTTGATTGTTAGTTTTTGTTCTTTTACCGCTCGGGCTGCGGAGAGATTCGTATCATTTAATACAGTGAATGACGGCTTTCTTCTTTGCCCATCGAATGGGACAATCACTTACGATGACAATGATTGGGAGGGTGTTAAAATTGCCATCCGCAATCTTCAAAATGACCTCAAGGCAGTTACCGGTTCAGACAAGGCCAACATCGTTATTGGTACCGTTGGTAAGAGTAAGCATTTGAAATCTTACAGCAAAATAAATAAGGCGTTGAAAGGCAAGTGGGAACAGTACATCATCACGACTGACGGTGATAAACTTATTATTGCCGGTTCCGATAAGCGCGGCACCATCTATGGTATCTATGAACTCTCCCGTCAGATTGGGGTGAGTCCTTGGTACTGGATGGCCGATGCTCCCATTGCCAAACATGATCATATATACGTTAGTCGAGGCGAATACACTGACGGCGAACCGGCCGTGAAATATCGCGGGATATTTATCAATGACGAATGGCCTTCGTTTGGAACATGGTGCAACACACATTTCGGTGGCATTAACTCAAAAGCATACAGCAAGATCTTTGAATTGCTTTTGCGCTTGAAGGCAAATTACTTATGGCCTGCCATGTGGGACAGCCGTTTCAATGAAGACGATCCGCTTTCTCCTAAGGTGGCCGACGAGATGGGTATTGTGATGGGAACCAGTCACCACGAACCCATGATGCGTGCCCATAAGGAGTACGTCACTCGCAAAGATTCTGTTGGCCCATGGGATTATGCAATGAACCCTAATCGTTTGGATAAGTTTTTTACGGAAGGCATTGAACGCAATAAACCATACGAAAACATCATCACTATAGGTATGCGGGGTGATGGCGATGTGGCCATGGGAGCAGGCAATGATGCCGACAATATGGAAACACTAAGTAAAGTGATTGCCAGTCAGCGTAATATCATAAACAAAGTCTATGGAAAACCGGCAAGTAGTGTACCACAGCTTTGGGCCATCTTTACTGAAGTTCAGCGTTATTACGATGCCGGATTCACTGTGCCTGATGATGTGACACTACTTCTTTGCGACAACAACTGGGGCTACATCCGCCGCATCGGTCGTGACTTCGAACGTAAACGCAAGGGAGGTCTCGGACTCTACTATCACATCGACATGAATGGTGGCCCCTGGAATGACCGTTGGGTAAATACAACCACTGTTCCAAAGCTTCGCCAGCAGCTAAATCTGGCTTATAAGACAGGACTCGACCGCATCTGGATTATCAATGTTGGTGATCTCAAACCCAAGGAAATGCCTATTGACTTTATCATGAAGTATGCATGGAATCCGGATGCCATTCAACCGGGTGATGAGAAAGCCTATCAAGAAGAATTTGCAGAGAGCATCTTTGGAAAGGAGTATGCGAGTGAGATTGCTGATATTATCAGTAAATACAGCAAATACAATCTTTGGAGAAAGGCAGAAGTACAATATCCGGGCATATTCAATATGGAAGAAATGATGCGGACCAACAATTTGTGGCAGTCGCTTGTGCTCAGATGTGATGCTTTGAAAGAGAAAATTCCGGCAGAAGCACAAGATGCTTTCTATCAATTGGTGTATTATCCTGCCGTTGCCAGTGCCGGTGTGGCAATGATATACAATTGCGCCACGCTGGGCGATTCGGCTACCATTGAACTGCTGATGCAAAAAGATAAACGTCTTGCCGACTATTATAACAATGAATTGGCTGGTGGTAAGTGGAAAGGTATGATGCTTGATAATCATATTGGCTATACTCAATGGGCCATTCCGGACAAGAACCGCAACCCGATGACTTTGGGATTTAAGGTTGAGCACAGTCTTTATCCCAAGGAAGATACCAAGGAATACTCTATCTCTGCATACCAATACACCAACAAAACAGATGGTCAAGATGCCAAATGGATATTCCTTCCCGATCTGGGCCGAGGTGATGGTTGTATGGGTATAGATAATGTGTTGGCAAAAAGTGATGAAACAGGCAAAGGGGCAACTCTGGAATATGAGGTTGACCTGAGTACCGGACAGGTTGCCATTGGTATTCTCCCCACACAAGATATTTACCCCGCTCGTGGTCTTCGGATAGGCGTGCAACTCGATGATCAACCCATGCAGATACTTGATGCTCGACGCGGATTGCATGATGAGTTCTCGGAATACACCAAACAGAATCTTGCCGTGTCGAAGGTGCTTAAACCACTTCCTCCACGCAGCCAACTATCGCTTAACGGATTTGTGAATGGTCGTCAGTTACCTCGTCGTAACGAAGTGTTTGACAATATTCGTTGGCTTGATATTTCATTCTCAACCCAACCGGGTAAGCACACTTTGAAGATCATAATGATTGACCCCGAAATTGTTGTAGAACAAATCGTCGTTAATCCGGATAATAACAGTTATAGCTATTTTGGTAATTGGTGATTGCCGTCATAGTGTGTGCGTAGAAAAAATGTTCTTTAAAAGATAATAACTATCTAGTTCTACAAAAATTAGATCAATACTATTCATCTCATTTACTTTGCCTTCTGTGAATTAAATAAAAGTGGGACCACAAAGATTTATCAAAGTCTGTCTCCCTTCTAATAGCTATGCCCCTTTTCCTTGAAATATAACTTTTGATTTGTTTTTTGATGATGTAATTTTATGCATCTCACCAAGATTATCATTAAATGATAGATAAATTAATGAACCTGTATCAAGAATCTTATCATTTGAAACATTTGTTATATTCGTGAAAGACTGTTTGCACTACTTTTGCCGATGTCAAAACCCACTTTGGGGTTGAAGAACAGATTCTTTATTAACTTTAAACTACGTAAGCATGTTGAAAAACATTAGTCTCAGACTTTGCACATTAATTGTGCTTCTCTTAACGGGCACTACCTTGTTTGCCCAGCGAATCCAAGTGAAAGGTAAAGTCGTTGAAAAATTGACCGGTGAATCAATCATCGGTGCTTCTGTGTTAGAACTGGGCTCCAATAGTAACGGGGCTATAACTGATCTTGATGGTTACTATGATAGTCATTTTAAATTAAAATCTAAAATCTGGAAGGCATGAAAAAAATACTACTATTTGCACTGTTTGTTCTTATGTGTACATTTTTACAGGCTCAAAGTTTGACTGTACACGGGAAAGTGGTTTCTAAAACTGATGGAGAACCTATCATTGGTGCAACGGTTATTGAAGCTAATCGGACTGGCAATGGTACGATTACCGACCTTAATGGTGAATTTATGTTATCTGTAACCCAAGGGGCTGAACTTACCATTTCTTATATAGGCTTCAAAACAGTGAACGTAAAGGGCAAAGCCTCATTAAATATCTCATTAGAAGAAGAATCTGAGATGTTACAGGAAATTGTAGTTACAGGTTACACGTCGCAGAAAAAATCCGATTTAACAGGTGCCGTTTCGGTAGTAAATGTTAACGATATGATGACGGCTGCCGAAAATAATCCGATGAAAGCATTGCAAGGGCGCGTGGCGGGTATGGCTGTTAGCGCTGACGGAAATCCGAGCGGTTCGGCTACGATTCGTATACGCGGTATAGGTACAATGAATAATAATGACCCGCTTTACATTATTGATGGCGTACCCACCAAAGCGGGCATGCACGAACTTAATTCGAACGATATTGAAAGTCTCCAAGTGCTTAAAGATGCTTCGTCGGCAAGTATTTACGGATCTCGTGCAGCCAACGGTGTGATTATTATTACCACCAAACAAGGGAAGCAGGGAAAAGTGAAAGTCAATTTCGATACGTATCTCACCGCTTCTTTATATACCAACCATCTGCAAACACTTAATTCGAAAGAGTACGGGCAGGCCCTCTGGCAGGCAAATATAAATAGTGGAACAGAGCCTAATAACAATAATATAGGTTATAAATTCGACTACGACTATGATGACGATGGCAATGCCGTATTGCACAATGTTTATCAGCCGAAGTATCTGGACAGTAACCGTACGATGTATTCCAGCGATACAGATTGGTTCGATGAGGTTTCTCGCACAGGGATAATTCAATCTTACAACATGTCGGTAAGCAATGGCAGCGAAAAAGGAAGATATTATTTCTCGCTAGGTTATTTCGATAATGAAGGAACCATAAAGCACTCTAATTTCGCTCGTATTTCAGCACGTATCAACACCGAATATAAACTCTTGGATAATATGCTCACCATTGGAGAGAACTTTACGCTAAACCACATCTCTGAAGTGCAGGCACCTGGTGATGTGTTGGACTTGTCGCTCAAAGCCCTACCTATGGTTCCTGTACATACAATTGATGGTGAAGGATGGGGAGGTCCAATAACTGGTATGAACGACCGTCAAAATCCTGTCCGTCTGATTACCGATAATAAAGATAATGCCTATAGCTATTGGCGCACTTTTGGTAATGCATTCGCTGATCTGGAGCCTTTAAAAGACTTGCATATACGTACGAGTTTTGGTATAGACTATGGCAACTTTTATAAAAGGTATATGCAGAAAACATACATCTCTGGCTTCTTAACCAATAACGTGAGCGCAGTCAATCTCGAACAAAGTCATTGGATGAAATGGAATTGGACAAATACTGTTACTTACAAGAAAACAATAGGCAAACATGATTTTGATTTGCTGGGAGGTATGGAGATGTTCCGTCAGTCGGACATTGCTTTCAATGCTTATACTTCCGGCGAAAACGCTTTTGTACTGGAAACTCCTGAATATATGTGGCCTGGCGTAAGTACTGGAAAGGCTCAAGTGGGGGGTGGAGAAACAGGTTACTCGTTGCTGTCCTATTTTGCCAAGGCAAACTATGTATATGACAATCGCTATCTAGCATCCGCCACTGTACGTCGAGACGGTTCGTCTCGCTTTGGTAAGAACAACCGCTGGGGTACGTTTCCTGCTTTTTCGTTTGGCTGGCGTATATCCGAAGAAGCATTTATGGAAAATACTAAGACATTCATCACGGACTTGAAACTACGAGCAGGATGGGGACAAACGGGTAATCAGGAAATTGATAACTATGCCACTTATACTATTTATGTGCCCGATTATGGTGTCGCAGATCCTACTTGGGCAATTGTAAACGGCACAGCTTACGACATTAGCGGAAACGGATCGGGTTCCTTACCGGCAGGTTATAGGAAAACTCAGACGGGTAACGATAACCTGAAATGGGAAACAACTACCCAAACCAATATCGGTATAGATTTTGCATTCCTCGACAATACGGTTTACGGTTCTGCAGAATACTATATTAAAGATACCAAAGACATTTTGATTAAGCCCGCTTATCTTGGAGTGGTAGGTGAAGGGGGAGATCGCTGGGCTAACGGAGCTTCGATGAAAAACAGAGGCTGTGAGTTCCTCGTAGGCTATCGAAATAAAACGAGGTTTGGGCTGAATTACGACATTACCGCCAATATATCAGGCTTTAGAAATAAGGTGACTTACCTGCCTGAAGATGTGGAAAACTCCTACGGTGGACGTGCTGGTGATAATATTTTGGGACATCCTTATGGCTCGTTTTATGGCTATGTGGCCGACGGGATATTCAAGACTCAAGAAGATGTGGATAACCATGTTGCCCAGGATGGAAAAGCCGTTGGACGTATTCGCTACAAAGACGTGTATGAAGAGGACGGGAAAAACGAAATCAATTCGATGGACCAAACTTGGATAGGCAACCCTTATCCAGACTTTTTCTACGGGTTGAACATCAACACAGAATATAAGAATTTCGATTTGAACATCTTTTTTCAAGGTTTACAGGGGGCGGACATTATAAACAGCGTCAAGTATCAGACAGACTTTTGGAGTGTGAACGATGTTAACTCAAACAAAGGGAAACGAGTGCTTGATGCTTTTCATCCTGTAACGAACCCCGATTCCAACATTCCAATGCTACAAAGTATCAATAGAAACGATGAAGGTCGCTACTCCACCTACTATGTGGAAGACGGTTCATACCTGAAACTGCGTAATATCCAGCTAGGCTATACTCTGCCCTCAGCTATCACGCAGAAGATGCGGATAGACAAACTCCGTTTCTACGTGAGTGGACAGAATTTGTTTACGATCCATGCTAGGGATTATACAGGTGTTGATCCTGAGAATTCAGGATTCGGTTACCCTATCCCTACCACTTATACATTCGGTCTTAATTTAACTTTTTAAAATACGCATAGGATGAAAAAAATAAAATTTATACTATCCATTTGTCTGGCGGTTTTTTCGCTGTCAGCTTGTTCTGATTTTTTGGAAGAAAAAGCGAAGGGTATTCTTACCACAGAAGAAGTGAAAGACGCTTACGAAGATGCACTTATCGCGGCATATTCATCGTTGGGAAATGATCATTATGATGTTCCTCTCAGCCTTTGGCCTTATGGAACGGTGCGTTCTGACGATGCTTATAAAGGCGGTTCGGGTACACAGGATATTGCAGTTTTTCATTTCTTTGAAGTATCGAACAACATTACTACCGAATTTGGCGAGGTAGACAGGCTTTGGTATCAATGCTATGTGTCTATCTCAAGGGCTAACTCCGCTATCAATGCCATTAGCTCCGCTGGAGATTTTGAGGGTAAAGAAGCTAAAATAGCCGAAGCTCGCTTTTTGCGTGGACACTTCTATTTCTTGCTTAAAATCCTTTTCAAATACGTTCCTTATGTAGATGAGACAACTCCTATTACCGATTACGGGACAGTGTCGAATCGGGCGTTGACAAACGATGCTCTTTGGCAAAAAATAGTCGATGATTTTAAATACGGAGTAGACCATCTGCCGGTCAAGCAACCGGAAGTAGGCCGTCCCGACAAATATGCCGCCGCTGCTTATCTGGCAAAGACTTATCTGTATAAAGCTTATCGTCAGGATATGGAAAATTCTAACGCGGTAACGTCGATTAATTCCGACGACTTGAATAATGTGGTTACTTATGCTGATATGGTAATTGCTTCGGACTACGACCTCGAAGAGGATTTTGCCTATAACTTCCTGCCTGGTAAATATGAAAACGGCATAGAATCCATTTTTGCTGTACAGTATTCGGGCGAAGATGGCACAAAGTTTGGACGGGTAAACTTTGGTGATTTGCTTTCCGTACCCATGAAGCTGGGATGCTGTGACTTCCTAAAACCATCGCAGACTCTTGTAAATGCGTTCAGCACACAAGACGGACTGCCTGTTGATAACTATAATACAAATGAAAGTGGTTATGCCGAAAAGAATGATCCTCGTCTTTTTCATACAGTGGCCTTACCTGGATTACCATACAAATACAACGAGGAACTGATCTACGAAAACGACTGGAACCGCAGCCCGGATACCTACGGCTATTACGCTTCGTTGAAAGAGAATGTTGATCCTACATGTGATTGTTTTGTAGAAATGGCTCCTTTTTATGCCAATACCAAAAATCGAATTGTGATTCGATACGCAGATGTGCTATTGATGAAGGCTGAAGCATTGATAGAACTTCATCGTGCTGAAGAAGCTCGGACGCTCATCAATAAGGTTCGCAACAGGGCAAAGAATAGTACTATATTCGTCTTCTATGCGCTAGACAAGATAAACATCAGCTTGTATAAAGCGGAAGGCTGGAATGAAAGTTCTGCTCGTAAGGCTTTGCGCTGGGAACGTCGTCTTGAGCTGGCGATGGAAAATGGACGCTTCTTTGATTTGGTGCGTTGGGGTATTGCCGAGGAGGTAATGAACGAGTATTACAGTGATGAGCAATCACGCCGCAATTATTATGTGGGAGCGCACTTCTCTGCAAATAAGCACGAATATCTGCCTATACCTGAACAGCAAATTAAGTTCAGTAAATATTTATATAAACAAAATGTAGGGTACTAACAAAGTAATGTAGAAATATGAAAAAGTTCAAATATATCATAGTCGCATTTCTAGCGTTAAATGGTTTGGCGGGATGCGATGAATCAGACCACGATGCTGTTGATTTGAGTGCTGATGTAGACATCTTGTCTTTTAAGGTAAACGGGAGTGAGGCAATTATAGATAATAAGGCGCTAACCATAGAATTAACGCTTCCGCCCAAAACGGATTTGACGGCATTAGCACCTGTTATCGAAATCCCCGAAGGTGCCACTATTGAACCAGCGACGGGTGTAGAAATGGATTTCAGCAATTCGGCTTCTAATCCTATTGAATATACGGTATACCATAAAAATATATACAACACGTATAAGGTGAAGGTGGAAGACTTAAAGGCTAAAATCACCTCGTTCAAAATTGGTTCTGTGGCAGGCACTATCAATGAAACAACCAAGATTATTACCATCTACCTACCGGCAGGAACTGATGTCAGTGCTGTTTTCCCGACGATTCTATTTACTAAAGGCGCAGAAATTTCTCCAAGCCTTGACGAGGCTATCGATTTAAGTCAGCCGGTAGTTTATACGCTTACCTACGCGGGAGCAGAGTTCCAATATACAGTCAATGCTGTGGTGGGCTCGGCACCATATACTATTTTCGATGGTGAAGATGGTTCCAATCCTTGGTGGAATGTAGGCGGTGCTACGGTTGAAGTAGTAGGCTGGTTGCAAAAAGACGAGGTTAACGGTTCCAATTACGGAGCTACAATTTGGCGCACAGATGAGAATGATTCGTGGGCAGGTGGCGGGATTACGTTTGAGTCCGAACTTGACATCTCTGCTTACAATAAAATTTCCATTGATATAAACAAGATTATTCCAGGTACAGTGCGGTTGGAATTGCAGTGTATTGGAAAGGATAACGCTTTCCTTACAAAGGATTACACACCGAATGGACATTGGCAAACACTCGTGTTTGATATTCCCGAAGGATGGACAAAGCTGAAATCTCTTTTGGTTGCACCACATGAAGTTAATACACACGATAATCCGATACCAACCAATGATAACGAAAATCACCGCATGAGTTGGGACAATGTGATACTCATTCCGAAATAATGGAGATGATCGGTATTTTGTTCATTTCATTGTGAGATGAATAACAACTCTATTGCATGCGGAATAGTCAAATTCTTGCATTCGATTCGGGTAGCTAATTTTATAACAGAGGGTGTATCTATCTTGATATACCCTCATTAAAAAATATTGAATCCATGAAGATGAATTTATTGTTAATAGTGTCTATTGCTTACATGGTGCTTTCTAGTTGCGGGGATTCGGACGAATCTGTTCTACCAGATAATAAACCGGACATAATAGACGAAACGCTTGATTATCGTGAACCGTTTGCAACAACAGCAGCCTATCAAACGTTCTACAAACCTGTCAATGCCGATGTGGGCGATCCGATGCCTTACTACGATGAAACGGATCAAATGTTTTATATTTATTTCCTGATTGGAAATTTTTCAGGCTATTCGAGAGGAGGAATTTATCTCACAAAGACAAAGGATTTTGCCAAGTTCCAAAATACTGCATCCACGCAAATTCTTGTTGGCAATGACGGTGATAGAGACGAAGGTATTGGCACTGGATGTTGCATAAAGAAAGATAATGCTTTTCATTTCTTTTACACGGGATTTAACGACGGCATGTATAAACAGATGGTAACCAAAGCTACTACTAACGACCTGACCAAGACGTGGTATAAAGTAAAGTCTCTAGCGGTAAACGCACCAACTGGATATGAGAAGAATGAGTTTCGCGATCCTTGCGTATATTGGGACGACACGCGCAATAAATATGTGATGCTAGTAGGTAGTAGTAGTTCGGGGAAGGCTGCCATTGCTCGTTTTCAGTCAGATGATTTAACGCAATGGGAATCGATAGAAGGTATTAAAGCTGTAGCTGAAAATCCTCAAAAATTTGAAATGGAAACCGACACGAAAATAACAGAATGTCCCGATATCTTTAAGATGGGCAATAAATGGTATTTGGTTTTCTCACGGATTAACCGTGACGAGCACCGAAAGACCTTTTATCGCATGGCAGACAATCCTGACGGACCGTGGAAAATATGCGGTGATAGAGCACAAAACAATCACCACGAAACTTTCGACGGTTTGTGGCTCTATGCCGCCAAAACCGTATCGGACGGCACCACTCGTTATCTTTCGGGTTGGGCTTCGGCGGGCCAGGAACGGCAAGCATCGAATGGTGAGCTAAGTTGGGGCGGCATGCTTGTAACCCACAAATTGGTACAGCAAACAGACGGCAAACTCTATCCTGTCATTCCCGATGCTGTGGATGCTAAGTTCTCAAAAGAGGTGACATACAAAGATATTAAGACAGATGGCAACGTTTCGGGCAACAGTGATAGCTTCACGGTGAGTAACGGAAAAGTAGTGTTCAACCGCAATGCTTCGTCCGTGAAAATCCAACTGAAAATAGATGCTGTACAGGCAACTAAAGATTTCGGTATAGCTTTTGGCGCACACAATAACCAAGCTGATGCTTACCACATAACGTTTGATTTGACTTCCGACAATCGTTATGGACAGCCTTCACTTTTTCTGTATCATAAGGGCAAGGAATTGAATTTTACACCGCTCATTGTGGCAGGCAACAAGCAGTATGAAGTAACAATTATTATCGAAAGACAAGTCTGCACCATGTATGTCAACGACAATGTGGCTTTTACCAACCACATCTCGAACATGGAACAAAACCCTTGGATGATTTTTTCGAACGAAGGTATAGCCAAATTTAATAATATTAAAATTTATAGGCTTCCCAATTAATAACAGTAAATTTACGATATTGTGATAAAGATAATTATTTTAATTTAATACCTACTAAGACATGAATTATTTAAAAGATTTTTGGCATACAGTTGGAAGAACGTTTGCTGTATTTATATTAGGGACTGCCGCGGCTGTGTTTTCGTGTCAGGCAACTAATCCTCCTTTTGTTATTAAGCATTTAGGCGAGGGGCAAAGTATAGTACAAATAGAGAGTCCAAAGAAATTTCTGCTACTTCCTGTTGAGGAGTCTTCTCCAGAGGCTAAACTTTATATGATTGCGGACAATGATGTGGTTCGCAGCATGAATGTTCGCTTGGCAATAAGAAAGATTGATTATTTTATTCCAGTGGACCTTTCCGGGTTTGATAATAAATCACTTTCATTTAACTTTCAGCTTATATCTGATACGGCTATTTGTTGGAATGAGATGAAACTTTCTAATGAGTTTGATACAGTTAATCGTGAAATATTCCGTCCGGTCTATCATTTTACACCTCAGTATGGCTGGATGAATGACCCCAATGGAATGGTATATAAAGATGGAGTATACCATTTGTTTTATCAATACAATCCTTATGGTTCCATGTGGGGAAATATGCATTGGGGACATGCAACAAGTACTGATCTTATCGCTTGGGAACATCAACCGGTGGCCATAGCGCCAGATGCATTGGGGACCATATTTAGTGGGTCTTGTGTCGTTGACAAAGAAAATACTGCGGGGTTTGGTACAGGGGCCATCGTTGCTTTCTATACTTCAGCAAGCGATCACCAAGTGCAGAGCATGGCGTACAGTCTGGATAACGGAAAAACATTTAAAAAATATGCCCGTAATCCTATACTAACTTCTACACAACGCGATTTCCGTGATCCAAAAGTTTTTTGGCACGATGCTACTAAAAGATGGGTTATGATACTTGCTGTAGGACAGGAAATGCAGTTCTATTCTTCACCTAATTTGAAAGAATGGACCTATGAAAGTAGCTTTGGTAAAGGACAAGGGGCTCATGGTGGCGTTTGGGAGTGTCCTGACTTGTTAGAATTACCTATTGAAGGTACTGAACTAATGAAGTGGGTACTTGTTTGCAATATTAATCCGGGCGGACCATTTGGTGGCTCTGCCACTCAATATTTTGTGGGAACATTTGATGGGAAGAAGTTTGTAAATGAATCACCTGAGATTACGAAGTGGATGGATTGGGGGAAAGATCATTACGCAACTGTTACTTGGAGTAATGCTCCTGAAGGCCGCACCATAGCATTGGCGTGGATGAGCAATTGGCAATATGCCAATGATGTACCTACACAACAGTATCGCAGTGCTAACTCAGTGCCGCGGGACCTTTCCCTTTATACATCAAGGGGGGAAACTTATATAAAAGTAACTCCTTCTCCTGAACTTTTAAAGTTGAGAGATAAAAGTAGCATGAAATACGCTTTTAAAGTAGATCGCAATCATAATCTGGACAAACTTATTGATGATAATACCGGAAGTTATGAGATTGACTTAACAATTAAAAATAAAAACGCAGAAGTAATAGGTTTCCAACTCTTTAACTCAAGAGGTGAAGAGGTTGAGATGTATTATAACTTGATTGAGAAGAAATTCTACATGGATCGTACTAAGAGTGGAATGATATCATTTAGTAAAGAATTCCCATCTGTAACAATTGCTCCTGTAAAAGGGCAGGATGTATTAAAGATTCGTCTGTTTATTGATAAATCTAGTATTGAAGCTTTTGGTGATAACGGGGCTTTTGCAATGTCCAATCTTGTATTTCCCTCAGAACCTTACAATCGCATCAGCTTCTATGCTAAAGGGGGAAGCTACAATGTTACTGAATTGACTGTATATCGATTAGGATTAAAAAAATAGAATTTATTTAGTATGGAAAGTGTAAAACCTTCTTTGCAGACTAAGCTGCTGCCTATCATGCTTTGCTTTTTTGTTATGGGTTTTGTTGATTTAGTAGGTATTGCTTCTAATTATGTAAAAGCAGATCTTAACCTAACAGATTCGCAAGCCAATATATTTCCTTCACTCGTGTTTTTCTGGTTTCTTATTTTTTCTGTACCTACAGGAATACTAATGAACCGCATAGGACGAAAAAAGACAGTATTACTTAGCCTTGTTGTGACATTTTTTTCTTTATTGTTACCTATTTTGGGAGATAGCTTTGTAATCATGCTAATTTCTTTTTCATTATTAGGTATTGGAAATACATTGATGCAAACATCTCTTAATCCTTTACTTTCAAATATAGTAAATACAGGGAAGTTGGCAAGCTATTTGACCTTTGGTCAGTTTGTAAAAGCTATTGCTTCTTTTTTAGCACCATATATTGCCATGTGGGGAGTTGCGCAAACCATACCTTCTTTCGGAATGGAGTGGCGAGTGTTGTTTTTCATATATATGTCAATAGCTGCGCTTGCTATTGTTTGGTTAAATATGACATCCATTCAAGAGGAAAGAGAAGAAGGACGCCCATCTACCTTTAAGGAATGCTTTTCTTTATTACGTAGACCCTTTATCTTGCTTTGTTTTCTTGGTATTATGTGTCATGTTGGTATTGATGTCGGGACTAACACAACTGCTCCCAAAATTCTCATGGAGCGTTTGAGTATGACATTAGCAGATGCTGGCTTTGCGACAAGCCTTTATTTTATCTTTCGTACAGCAGGGTGTTTTTTGGGCGCTTTCATTTTACAGAGGGTATCGGCAAAGATTTTTTTTGCTATCAGTGTTATATGTATGTTAGTAGCTATGGTAGGCCTGTTTGTTTTTAATGAGAAAATGATGATATATGCTTGTATTGCTCTTATTGGATTTGGGAATTCAAATATTTTCCCTATCATATTTTCAAAAGCTTTATTGTCTATGCCTCAAAAGAAAAATGAAATATCTGGTCTTATGATAATGGGCTTGTTTGGTGGAACCATTTTCCCTATAGCAATGGGTATGGCAAGTGATGCTGTTGGCCAAAGTGGAGCGGTTGCCGTGATGACCGTTGGTGTAATATATTTATTTTTTTACATGCTAAAAATCAAACATTGAGTAAAAGAACAAACGGTTTAAATTATATACATAGAATAAATAATAAATTAATATGAATCAAGTTATAGTTGGAATGGGAGAGGCGCTTTGGGATGTTCTTCCAGAGGGGAAAAAGATAGGAGGTGCTCCGGCAAATTTTGCATATCATGTTTCACAGTTTGGGTTTGACAGTCGCATTGTTAGTGCAGTGGGTGAGGATACAGATGGAACAGAAATAATGGATGTGTTTCAAAAGAAAGCTTTAAAGACTATGATTGCGTGTGTTCCTTATCCTACAGGGACAGTGCAAGTTACTCTTGATGCAGTAGGTGTACCTTGTTATGATATTAAAGAAGCTGTAGCGTGGGATAACATTCCTTTCACAGATGAATTGAAATCTTTAGCTTTAAATACACGTGCAGTATGTTTCGGTTCTTTGGCACAACGCAGTCAAGTGAGTCGTGATACTATCAAGCGTTTTCTTGATGCGATGCCTGATTTAGACGGTAATTTGAAGATCTTTGATGTCAATCTCAGGCAAGGGTTCTATACCAAAGAAATTCTCTGTGATTCCATGAGCCGTTGCAATGTTCTAAAGATAAACGATGAGGAATTGGTTGTAATAAGTCGTATTTTTGATTATCCTGGTATTGACTTACAAGATAAGTGTTGGATTCTTCTTGCAAAATATAATTTAAAGATGCTTATACTAACATGTGGAACCAACGGCAGCTATGTGTTTACGCCCGGAGTTGTTTCTTTTCAAGAAACGCCAAGAGTAGCTGTTGCCGATACGGTTGGAGCCGGAGATTCGTTTACAGCAGCCTTCACATCTGCGGTACTTGCTGGAAAACCGGTACAGGAAGCTCATAAATTGGCTGTAGAGGTGTCTGCATTTGTGTGCACTCAAAGTGGAGCAATGCCTGAACTTCCGGAGGTTTTGAAAAATAGATTGAAATAAGTATTGATTTGAGTCGTCGTATGATCTCCTCTATCTCTAATGCCATATTTTAGAGAGAGGGGAGTTCTCTTTATTTGTTTCGCACTTAAATGTTCTGTTATTATTTCACTTTTTCTATTACCTTTGTTTCTTTCGATCATTAACTAACAGAGCGTCATGAAGCCACATAAACTTTCGATTTTATTATTTTTGTTCATTCTTGGAGCTATTGTTCATTCTTGTTCACAGCGGAAAGCTCATTTTTATATTGGGGTTTCTCAGTGTAGCGATGATGAGTGGCGGCATCAGATGAATAATGAGATGTTGCGTGAAGCTCTTTTTTATGATGGTGTTGAAGTGGAAATACGTACTTCTAAAGATGATAATATCAAACAAAAAAATGATATTCGTTATTTCATAGATAATAAAGTGGATTTGCTTATTGTCGCTCCTAACGAAGCTGCTCCAATAACCCCAGTCGTTGAAGAAGCATACAACAAAGGGATTCCTGTAATTGTGGTCGATCGTAGGATACTATCGGATAAATATACTGCTTATGTAGGAGCGGATAATTATGAGATAGGTAAATCTGTTGGTAAATATGTGGCCAATATGCTTAATGGTAAAGGTACGGTGATTGAAATTAGTGGCTTGGCAGGGTCTTCACCAGCAATTGACCGCCATCAAGGTTTTATAAATGCAATATCTTCATATAAAGATATTCAGTTGCTGGCAAAAGAAGATGGTGCATGGCTACAGTCGCAAGCAGAAGAGAAAATGAATAAATTGCTGGATGACTATCCACAAATAGATGTTGTTTATGCACAAAACGATCGCATGGCTGCCGGAGCTTATGCTGCTGCTCTTAATAAGCATAGAGAAAATAACATTCGTTTTATTGGAATTGATGCTCTTCCCGGTGAAGGCTATGGCTTAGAGCATGTACTTTCCGGAAAATTGAATGCTACTTTTATTTACCCCACAGGAGGTGATGTTGTTATGCAAACAGCTATGGATATCCTTAATAAACGTGATTTTCTACGTGAAAATATTCTAAAGACTTCTGTTGTTGATTCTGATAATGCTCTAATAATGAAAATGCAAACAGTTCATATTAGAACTTTAGATGATAAGATTGAAACTTTAAAGGGGAAAATTAATCAATATCTACTTCGTTACGCTACTCAACAGAGTATTTTGATAGGGAGTTTATTGGCTTTGTCATTAATGATTGCTTTGCTAATAACAGTTTATTTATCTCTGCGTGCCAAAAATAAGCTAAATCGTGAACTTTCTTTGCAAAAAAAGAAATTGGAGGAACAGAAAATTCAATTGATACAACAGACGGAACTGCTTGAACAACAAAAGATGCAAATGGAGCAGCTTGCTCGAGAATTAGAGACTGCAACACATGCAAAGCTTGTTTTCTTTACAAATATCTCGCATGACTTTCGTACACCGTTAACATTAATAGCTGATCCTATTGAACAGCTATTGGCTGATAAATCGGTAACTGAACGTTCTCGACAGCTATTAGAACTGATGAAGAAAAACACGCATATTCTTCTACGTTTAGTAAACCAAGTTCTTGATTTTCGGAAAGTAGAGAATGGAAGAATGGAACTTCATTCTGAGCCTTTTGATTTGCTTTCAGGCTTTCAAGAATGGAATGATTCTTTTCGTGTTGCATTACTGAAGAAACACATCTCTTTTACATTTGATTATTCTTCTGATGTTGATTATAGAACGATTGCTGATATCGAAAAGATGGAACGTATCTATTTTAATTTATTTTCAAATGCAATTAAATATACACCTGAAAATGGTAAGATAGTGATCAGTTTGGAATCTGATTCTCAAAATTATTGTTTGAAGATATTTAATTCGGGGAGCTATATTGCACCGGTAGATGTTGAGGCTGTTTTTGAACGGTTTTATCAAGTTGATGCTCATCAAGCAGGTACGGGTATTGGATTAGCTTTGGTCCGCGCTTTTGTTGAAATGCACCGAGGTAATATTGTGGCGCATAGTGATAGTAAAGGAACCATGTTTGTAGTCACTTTACCTAAACAAGATATATCGGAGTCTTCTCTTGTGGAAAATTCTAAATGTGTGGATGTTGAGGATATTAGTACTACATTGATTGAATCCGAGATTATTAACGAAGAGGAAATGATTGAAGAAGATTCTCCTACTGTTCTTATCATTGATGATAATTCTGATATTCGTACTTATGTAAAATCATTGCTGTCGGTAGAATATCGAGTGCTAGAGGCTGCCGATGGAATAAAAGGGATTAAACTTGCTATGAAATATATTCCCGATATCATAATTTCTGATGTTATGATGCCTGGTTTAGATGGAGTAGAATGCTGTCGTCGTTTGAAGAGTGAATTACAAACTTCTCATATTCCGGTTATTTTACTTACAGCATGCTCTTTGGATGAACAACGCATTCAAGGGTATGATGGTGGGGCCGATTCTTATATTTCTAAACCTTTCAACTCACAATTATTACTGTCGCGTTTACGTAATTTAATTGCTAATCGTCGACAATTAAAACAATTTTTTGAAGATAATCAGGCTATTGAAAAAGAATCAATTAGCGATCTAGATAAAGACTTTATTTCTCGCTTTAAGATGCTTGTTGAAGAAAGAATGAAAGATCCGAATTTAAATGTTGAGAACATGGGCCGTGAAATGGGCATGAGCCGTGTACAACTCTATCGTAAATTAAAATCGTTGACAAATTATTCTCCAAATGAATTATTGCGTCAGATGAGACTAAAAAAGTCTAGCTTTCTATTAGCTGCATCTGAGATGACTGTCTCTGAAATTGCCTATGAAGTTGGGTTTACATCACCGTCTTATTTCACAAAGTGTTATAAAGAATTATTTGGAGAAAGTCCTACTGATTTTCTGAAAAGAAAAGGTGGATGATCATTTATATCCACGTATCTTTAAAGGCTAGTAAATTCTTGTTCCAACATAAATCATTGATTATTAATTCAAGTAAAGCGGTAAACCAATTTCTGACCTATCGCTTTACTATTTATTTACTTTTACGATACTGGCTCGGTGTTAGCCCCGTATGCTTTTTAAAAAATTTGCAGAAGAAAGCAGAATTGGGGAAATAAAGAGCATCGGAAATGTTTTCCACACTCATGTCACTGTGCGAGAGGGTAGCCTTAATTTCGGCAATGAGGTATTCGTTGATCCACGACATCATGGTTTGTCCGCTTACTTGCTTAATGAGCGAGTTGAGATAGTTGGGGTCATTGCCAGCTGGTCAGCATAAAATGCAATCTTGTGTTCCTTAGTTCCGTGCGTATTCAACAATGATATGAACTCACGGAATATCAGAGTATTCCGCGAAACCGTTTCCTGCGATTGCTTTTCTTTTTTTCCAAAGCTTTCCTGTCCAATCTGAAGAGCATAGCGGAGGAGCGAACTGCCGAGATCAGAAAGAATTCTCACGTCTAAATTATAGTTTTTGACTTGTTGTTCCATCAAGTCAAAGTAGGACAATACACACTTACGTTGTTCCTCGGTGAGGCGAAACAGCAAGTAATAATCCTGCATTGTAATGTTGCCAAGCAATTCGGGATTAATGGAGAGTGTGCGAAGATTCACGTCGCTACTGGCTTTTGTGTGTGTAATGAGCAATCCAGGGCGTTGAATAATAAGTTGTCCCTTCGTGCGCTCAACATCCAATAAGTTGTAACGCGAAGTATAAGATCCCTCTAATACAAGAATCACTTGCCAGTCATTCGCACGATATGGTTCGTTGTATTTTCGCCAGTCTTCCTGCGCAATATTCTTGGAATCCATCATGAGACCAAGACCTTGCCTCAGCCACACACCCTCTGTTCGTTTTCCAGGCTCGTAGAGTGTGCCTTCCATGCTAATGGTATCTATGAGTTTCATAAAAACTTAGTCCTACGCGTTGATGTACTTTTTCCTTAACTGCTTAGACTATTTATATCTATAGTGCAAATATAGAATATAAAAATATGATACCAATATCAATCGATCATTCTTTCAGGTACAAAAATGGTAAAATAATATATTTATCACTAGAATCGTTGTATTAGATAATTATTCAGTGTCGTTAGATAACATTTCATTGAAAGATATTGCAGTATCTAAAAATCAAACAAATGAAAATAGGAATAATTGGTACGGGTGCTATCGGTGGCACAATAGCAAGAAAATTGGTAGGTGCAGGTCACCAAATGAAAGTAGCAAACACTAAAGGTGTGGAAGGTGTAAAAGACTTTGCACGCGAAATTGCTGCTGAGCCGCAGGATATTCGTGGAGTAATAAAGGATGTGGAAATCATCGTGCTTTCCATACCTTTTGCATCAATTGCAGAGCTCCCTAAAGATTTGTTTTGTAGTGTTTCTGACGATGTCGTTATTGTCGATTCCAATAATTATTATCCAGGTAGGAAACACGGTGTGATTCAAGAAATTGAAGATGGTATGGTAGAGAGTCTATGGGTATCGGAGCAAATCGGCAGATCGGTTATCAAAGCCTTCAATATGTTGTTGGCACATACTCTTATCAATGGTGGTAAACCCCAAAATGACAAGAGACGACTCGGCATGTTGGTAGCTGGGGATAATGTTATTAAAAAAGAAAAAGTAATGAGGCTTGTCGAGGATATGGGGTTTGATGCAATAGACAATGGACTGCTAAAAGATTCTTGGAGTCAGCAACCCAATTCACCTGGATATTGCTGCGATTATACGGCAGAAATGCTCAAAGATATACGTTGTAAGTCAACGGCGACAAAAGAAAGTGTTTTCCAAAATCGCAAACGTTTTGATGCGGAGTTTGCATTGTTGGCTAATGATGATTTCAGCCATGAGAATGTTATAAGAATAAACAGGGACTTTAACAAGTAAGCAATACATATATACAAAAATGATGAAAAAGATAATGATAATTGACGGAGGTCCACGCAAGACCTTCAATACAGCAAAGATGATTGAAGCCTTCAAAGCGGGTGTGAAAGAAGCCGATAAAATGGTGCAAGTGAAACACGTAAGGCTCTACGATGTTGACTACCACGGTTGTATGGCGTGCTTGGCTTGTAAGGTAAAGAATAGTAAGTTTACAGAATATTGTGCCCACAAAGACGGTATCAGCGAAGTTTTGAAGGAAGCAGCATTTGCAGACGGCATCGTCTTTGCATCACCTATATATTATAGTGATGTCACCGCCCAACTCCGTGCTTTCATTGAACGACTTACTTTCCCATGGCTCTCTTACAACGATTACACTACTCACGCACCCAAACGTGTGCCTACAGCTATCATCTACACGATGAATGCTACTGAGGAGTATCAACCACAGATGCAGGCGATGTACGAACGCAACGAGGACATTATTGCTCGCTTCCTTTCCAAGTCAGAACGCATTATTGCTCTGAATACCTTACAGGTTAAAAATTACGATCGTTACGATATGGCAGGATTTTCCGTAGGAAAGAAAGATGCTTGGCATAATACTCATTGGAATTCAGATTTGCAAAATGCACATCAGGCTGGAATCCGAATGGTGAAATACTTGCAATAAAATCAGTTAAATATAAAATGTTTCTAATCTACTCAGATATAATAAGAAGAGTGGATGAATACCCGTTTACCTTGTGCCTGACTTTAATTTTCCTAACAGCGTTTTCGGCCCAATAGTGTTAGATAAAACTATATATTTCACTGAACCGTTGTGCTTTTCCCTATACTAGCAACCGCTTCCATCAATATTGCAAGCTGTACCTTCAATGGGACGTGATTGCAATCCGGCTTCTTCAGGAATTAGTGTTACAGAACCGTCCTCAAGAACGAAACAAGGGATACCTGCCGCCCCGGCTTTCTTTGCTTCATCAAAAACCGGATTGTGGTCACGAAGCTTCAAGAAAGCCTTGAGGTCTCTTACGTGCAGCCCGATGTCAATTACCTTATATCTGCTGTCTGCTTTGACCTGCTCCTCCACATAAGTGCAGTCGGGGCAGGTGCTCATTCCATAAATTGTTGTCATAATTCAGTTTAATTATTTGTTTATATTGAGTAACAAATCTCTCGTTTTAAATAAATCATATCTTTGAGTAATACACCATCTTCAATCATTGGGTGGTCGTAATTATCGGTAAAAAAGTTTTCAATGCGGTGAGAATACTTGAAACCGCAACTTGTGTAAAATCCTACCGCGCTCGGAACATCACCTGTTCCAACTATCATTCGGGAATATTTTCCTATATAGTGGGTAAGCAGGTATTTGATTAGTCTTTTACCATATCCTTGCCGTTGATATTCAGGAGTAACTGCTATGTTCTTTAGTTCACACACTCCGTCTTCTTCATTAGTTACCACACAGACAGCCTTTACTCCGCCATCATCAAGCACGAACATGTCTCCGCGCTCCAGATATCGGTCTATCATAGACTCTTGCTCGTCAGCAAGCAATAACAAGTCTATATGCTGCTTCTTGTTTTCTGTTAGTTGAATTATATTCATTTTAATTGTTCCATGTTTTTTTACTTATCAGCGATCTATTCTTAGCGCAAATTCGATGTATTGGGCGATGCGTTTTATGTAATTATTTACTATGAAATAAACCTTAAGTGTTTTGATTATGCGCAAATATAGTTTAAGAAATAATTGCTAGTCG
>MTLE01002195.1_pt1 | contig 27077 bp, 25 predicted proteins | sample 1982461 | NCBI WGS metagenome assembly MTLE01 (sample SAMN05712605, study PRJNA340218) | biofilm metagenome | isolation source: sample SPL anode biofilm adapted to -200 mV | place: USA | collected 2012-02-03
AAAAACTCCTTCCAGAGGGTAATGTTCTAGACAGTATGCCAAATTCTTCAGGAACATATAGTCGATAATTCTATATCATCCCCACCAAGCCCGGTGGGGATTTTTGTCCTTTCCCCCCTATCTTATCTCCATTACTTTCGTTCCAACAACCGAAAGTAATAGCATGGCAACAATACTAAGTAAACCGGACGAACTCTCTTTGAGTGGCAATCTTAAGCCATTTAAAGTCTCAACTTCCGAATCTTTAAACTTTACTCTTTCCGTAGGTACAGAAATCCTTGTAAACGAAACATACCATCCTAGCGATAGTATCGTGGAGATAGATGTGAAGGATGTTGTTATTAACGCCCTAAGCTTCGTCCTTCAATACAATACATCCTATGTACAACCGTCAATCATCCGAATGTTTGTTGCTTCAATTGATGGAGTGGATTATTCATTTCGGGCAATTCGTACCGGGATATCCAACTTGGCCGACACTCCGTCTAACTGGCTAAAGGGGAATTTTCTTACCTGGCAGCCAAAACTAAAAAAAGTCACGTATTACACTCCGGAATGGATCACCTATTTCGCAGTAATAGCATGCGATATCAAAGTTAAAGCCTATTTCCCTGGCAACACCAATGAAACTGTTACACTACAAAGCTGTTCAGCCGGTAATGCCTATACCATCAACATGCAATATGCAGTTGTTTCCGGACTATTCTCCGGAAAGAAGCCAATGTATTACGAGGTTGCTGCTTACTCAGGATCATCCCAATTAAGCTATATACAAAAATATGTAGTTTCAGATCAAATATCTGAAGACGAACAATGGATCCTCTTTGAAAATAGCCTTGGAGGAATCGATACATTCAGGGCGTTCGGTGTTACCGATTTTTCAGGAGAACACACATACAATAGTTCAGTCATCGACAACGTGATGGAAGAATATCTGATCGATACAGAAAGGCTGTACACAAAAAACACCGGTCATCTAAATAAATACGAACGTCGCTGGCTGCTTGATTTCTTTCCAAGCCGGGCAAAGTATATCTATCAGGAAAGTGCAATCCATAAAATTGCTGTAAAAGAAAGCGACGTCGCATATAAGTCATCAGACCTACCTTCCAGCTATACGTTTACTTATTGTTTTGCAGACATTAGCCCTTATTTAAATCTTATCCGGAACGAAGACGAACTTCCGGTTAATATATCAATACCAGTACCCGACGCGCCAAATTTTACCATACCCCCTCGTCTTGCTGAGTTTCCTCGTGTACTCCTTCGCGAGGGGGTGGTCTTTCCTGCTTTCGATCCTAATAGTCCCGAAGTAACCGTTACAACTTTTGGGGCAATTAAATCTGTAATCATAGAAGAAGTTCTAGCAAGTATTACCTTTAATCCTGGCGGCGGTGGATCAGGTGTAACCATTATAAAGGAAAATGACACAGACATAGAGCCAACCGATTTAAATGTATTCTCTTCGCTTAAAACAATCAAAGAGATATACAACGCTATACAAGAAAATCTGGTAGACATTGATGGCGCATTCCTTAGAAAAGATATTGATGATACAGCCCATGGAATAATATCATTCGAAAAAGGTTTTAAAAGCCCTGTATACATTCCAGGATTCGATGAAGAATCAATCGGATTTTGCCTAACTCCTGAAGGTGAAGCAACACTCAAATCTTTGAATGTTCGCACAAACCTATTTATGCAAGGTAGACTTGGTACACCTTCATTTGCTTCAGGGTTCCTTGGTTGGGGTGTTGATATAAACATGAAAACTTCATCGGCCGAATTTGATTATCTCATGGTTCGAAAAGAATTTCGTGTAAATACCTTAGTTGTTAATCAAACACTAGGACTAAACGGAAGTACACTCGTTACAGACTTCAATAAAATTGCATCTGTAGAAGAGTTGGCAGACAGATATCGTTGTACGATCGACAAAGTAGACGACATGATGTACATGAATATTCGCGCTAACGATGTTGTTCGTTGTCAGCAGTTTGATGGCATTAACTCTAAGTATTACTTTGGGTTTGTAATCGGCATTACATCTGATTACTTTGATATTGCCAAACCTCTTTTGGATGGAATCTGTGTTCCTGGCAAAGGTGATATCGCTTTCCGTTTTGGAAACACAACAGATTCAAATCGTCAAGGATTGATCTACCTAACGACTTCAGATACCTACGCTCCATACATTGATATACTGGACGGTATGACATCAAAAGATCTAGCTGGAAAAACAAAAGTACGTTTAGGACGTTTGGATGGGTTGCGCGGAATTCATGCCGGCCAACTTTCCGGACATGGCATATACATAAAAGGAGGTATTTTTGAAGAAAGCGAATATTATCTTGCAGATGGATCAACCGTAACCCAAACCTTCAGTATCGTAAATGGTACTCTAAATAGTCTTATTGCCTCCGATGCAGGATTCGAAACCCGTATTACCCAGAATACTAATTCCATAGGATTACTAGCCGGGCGCGTAACTCAAAACGAAAATAGTATAATTACTGCTAATTCAAAGTTCACGGTTACTGCAGATTGGATTAGCGCGCTCGTAAACAGAGTAACAACAGTCGAAGGGAGGGCAACGGCGATTGAATCGGCAGGTTATATAACATCGGCTACGGCTCAAAATTGGTTTGTTCTTCAAGAAAATTTTAATTCTCTGGCCCAACGCGTATCAAGTGCTGAGTCAAATATCTTGATGACTTCTAATAGTATTAGTGCTATAAACACAAGCCTTGGTCTATTTAATGGTCGTGTAATTTCACTTGAAAATGCCGGATTTATTACGACATCAACTGCAGCTTCAATTTATGCCACAAAAACAGAATACAATTTACTTGGCGATCGCGTATCTTCTTCCGAATCAAGAATTACAGCTGCCGAATCAGCAATAAACCTGAAAGTTTCTACTACAAATTATAATGGTGTTTCAGTAGTCTCGATGATAAACCAAACGGCTTCGGACATTTTAATAAGCGCCAACAAAGTTGCATTCAATGCATATAACCAAAACTTAGTACGCAATTCTGGAAACTATAAAAATACAAATTACTGGTCATATGGCCAAGCTGTTTCAAGCATGGATATTGTAAGCGGAGGTGGTGCATTAAGATTCATAATCGGTATAGGAAGTTCATATTATGGCCACCTGTTTAACCGATCTCTAGCTGGAGTTAAGTTATGGGCTGGCAGAAAATACACACTCCGAATCAGCATATATTCAAGTGTTGCACAGAATCTGTCGTTTATGATAAATGCAGATTCATACGGAATAACAAAGGCTGTTTCATTAACTGCACAGGACCAAGAAATTATCTGGAAGTTTACCCCGTCTGCCAATATGGATGCGGGATACTTTAGAATATTTACGCAAACAAGTTGTACACTACACATCAACTGGCTAAAGCTCGAAGAAGGAGACTATGCTACATCTTGGTCTCCACACCCATCAGATTCAATATATTCTTTAGATAGCGATCTGGTTGCAGCATTAAACGGAACAACAATATCCGGAGGTTTGCAACTTACAACAAAAATAAAGCTAGGGCTGCTTAGTGCTGGTGTATGGACTGAACAGGCTGGAATTTCGGCAAATATAGACAACATCATGTTATGGTCCGGAGGTACGTATGTCCAGGCTGTAGCAGGAACAGCAAAAACGATACTTTATCATGATGGCTCTGGTAAATATACCGGAAAACTTGAAAGTAGATCCGACGGCGATCGAATTGTAATTGATCCTTCAGAGAAGTCAATGCTAATGTATTCAGATTCTTTTAATATGATAAAATTAGGGTGGGACGAAACTTCTACTGCAGCTATTAAATACCCGTCGTTAAGGCTTAACGAAAGTTTCAATGGAAGTAAGAGATATAACATATATGCATCTCCTTCTGGATTATCTGTAAAAAATGCAGACACCCAATTATTCAAACTTGGTGTTGGCGGGATGTATTTCAATCTGGATTCAACTCTTGCAATTATGCCAAACTCTACAAACCTGATTCGAGGTACAGTTTGGTACGATGGGAACGGTTTTCTTAAAGTTAAATTATAAAATCAAAATGTTATGAACGTAAATTTTAATCTTTCATTTAAAGACTTTAAAGGTGATGTAATTGTCGAAAATGGCAAAGAAAAGAGAATGTCCGAAATGGTGGCTACACTTCTATTTGCGGGTCAGGGCATCACAACGAACGAGGAAAAGCTAAAGGCATTTTCCCTATCTCAAAAAATCTATCATGCTACTGGAGAAATAAACATAGAGGTCGAAGAAGCTGCTTTAATCAAAAAAGTTGCCGAATCTCTCAATGCCGGTGGATACGCTCAAGTAATTAATCTTATTGAAAACAAGTAAAACCAAATGAGTATGAATATTGCATCAGATACCCGCGAAAGGGTTGGAACAAGCACTGTGGCAGAAGCTATATCAAACACCTACTATTTCTCGCAGGAAAAGGATAAACCCGTTTCAACCGTACGTGTCGAGACGGCAAAAGATGGAAATAAAGTTTGTAACGCAAACTACGAGTCTGCAACGAACCGGTTATTCATCTCCATTACAGATTACAAGTACCTCACAACAGAAGAACGTGTCCTGGTACTAAACACAATGTTACACGATATCGATTCTATTCTCACGGAATCACAACCAGAATAATTTTAAATATATGAAACGAATAATGATAGGAAACGATATCATCTTGAAGTATTCTGTTTTAGCAGACAATACTCCTGAAGACCTATCGAATCTCAAAGAAATAAAAGTGTGGCTCAGACATGAGACCATAAAGGCATTACAGATCGAGCCTGTATTCACCATAGTAGGGAATGTAATATCTATGGATGTTCATGCAGGGCTACATAAAAGAACTGGAGCCTATCGATTATTTATTCAATATAAAAAAAACAACCCATCCAGAATCCCCAATTACGATAGTAAATCTATAGCTCAGTTGGCTTTCACGCTTGTTGAAACGACTGAAGAAGCTGGAGGAGTGTCTAACTGCCCGGAACTTGAACCAATTACCATCGAACTCTCAGGAGACATTGGTTTTGGTTCAAGTTCATCCGGATCAGGAAATGTTGTAGTCGACAATGATAGCGTAATTCTTGTTAATGGAAAGCTAAAGGTAAATGTTGTTGATTCAAACGAATACGATTCAGAAGAATATAAATCATCATCGCGTCCGGCTTCAGCAAAACAACTCAGAATCATCCGGGAACTATTAGAGAGTGATTACGCAAAAAAGATAGATATTCCAGACGAACCTGATTTATCTGTATATGTCCAAAAAGTTGATGGAAAGGGACTGTCTGAAAACGATTATACGACCGAAGAAAAAAACAAGCTATCATTCGTAAAAGCTAAAACAGACAAAATCCTATCTTCCGGATCCGGAACTAGGTACCTGTCTGACGACGGAACGTATAAAAGTGTGGACTCTTCATCTAGCATGATTGAAGATGAAGAATTTATTGGCGAATACAGTATTGCTCAATCAGAGTATGCTTTATATCAATCTTCATTTGAATTATTAAACCTACCAAAAGTATCCGGAACAACATCAATATTTATAATTTCGGACAGACCTCTTGGATTTAATATCTACCTAGAGGTTAAATCTTTCTCGGTTTCTCCAGTTATAAAAACTACGTTAGCTTCTTTCGTCCCTAACAATTACGAAATCACCAAAGTATTTGTTGATGCAGATTTGTGTACAAAGATTGAAGTAAAATGTGTGAAAGATACAACAGTTGATTATAAGGCAATTGTACAGCTTCAGTATATAAAAGATTATGGAGATGTTTTAGAATTTACAGTAACAGTTCCGGAAGGAGTTGATGCAAATGCTATTTCACTCACATTCCCTAAATTGAAGTATAACAAAAAGGTTGTGGCATCCCTAACTGTAGATGATAGTTATTCAATTTATAACAATTTTTTTGCTGTTGTAAATAAAAGATGGGTATCAAATGAGATTGGGATTAGTATATGGACAGGTGGTAGTATTAAGTATTTCCATCATTTAGGAATGGCAAATGGTTATATGTCAAGCAATGGATATTATCCGGATAAATTTATAGAGTATTCTAATGGTGCTGGAATAAAGCACAGATTTGCATGCTCAGTTGCAGCTTGGACATGGGATTTACTTTCAAGGGATGAGGATGCAGGTGGTCATTGGCCTTGGATTTCGGCTAAGGAGGCCCGTTATATGCAAGATTTCGGCTATTCTTTAAATTATCACGACATAAGTGGTATTGGTGAGTGGAAGGATAAAAACGGAACTACTCTAGCACCTAAAGATGTTTTCAACAATCTTGTTGCGTTAGATGCTCAGGTTTTCTATGATTTGACGGACAGAATACCTAAGATAATGCAAGGACCAAATGGTGATCCTAATTATATTTACATGAGTAGAACTTGCCCTACGATACAATACAATATGGAGATATCTAATCGGGGAACAGATTCAATCTGTACTAAGTTCAAGCCATTTTCTAATACATATGTGCTTGATGATAAAAGGAGCAAATATTTGGTTCAAAGGGACTTTCCTCCGGTAGAAAATTATTTGACTAACTTTAAGAATAGTATAGTTTCTGAATTGAGTATTGCAGAAGAGGATAGAAGATGGTTAATAATGGGTATTCACAGACCATCGCAGGATTACGACAACGGCGGTACTAATATTCACAGCATGTTGGGTTATCTGGGAGAAACATTAGGGGCTATAGGAAGTGATAGTTTGTGGTTCCCATCTATTGATGAAGTGTACGAATACTGGTTTATGACTTACTATGGAAAGGTTTATAAAACAATCGATGGTAATAATATTAGATTCAAAATACATGCACCATGTGGAAAAAACTTCTGGTTCCGGTCTATATCGTGCCTGTTGTCTGGTATCTCCAGCATAGACGGTGTAACCTTAGTTTCTTCTGATAATTGCTTTGGAACATCTTATGCTATGAATGATGGTAAATTGTTGGTGAATCTTGACTTTAATCCGGAATTGCCACAAAGAGCAGAAAAGTATGTATCTATACTTGAAGCAGACAAGAATAAGGAGTATGCATATGATGATGCTCAGTACTTCGTTAATATGCTTAAACCGGGTGTTAAGGAACCATTTCAAGCAAGAATTGATGCTTTGGTGTCTAAACCTGTATTGAACTCAATTAGCATTAACTCTGGAGCAGCTTCGACAGAGAATGCTACTGTAACGATTGCTATTTCTTATTCTGCAGGAACTCCAACGCAATATATGTTATCTGAAAAATCTGATTTGTCAGATGGTGTATGGACCGATTTTGCAGCCAATCCATCATTTGTATTGTCATCTGGGTACGGTTCTAAAACTATTTACGTTAAATTAAGAAACGGATTTGGTGAAACGTCCATTATGAGTGATACGATTAACTATACTGAGCCTGTATTGAACTTAACATCGATGTTAATTAACAACGGGGATGTTTCTACTAGCAATCCGTCAGTTATAATTTCATTTGGATATGTTGGAACGGCTACTCACTATATGCTGTCGGCAAACTCGGATTTCTCTGGTGCGTCCTGGGTTGCTTTTACAGCTAATCCGACATTCGTTCTGGATAATAGCACATTTGGCACTAAAACGATTTATGCTAAGTTAAAGAACTCTACTACAGAAACGTCTGCCGTTAGTGATACCATAACCCTAGTAGACCCTAATCAGATCGCCCTTAATTCTGTAAAGATAAACAATGGAGACGAGAGTACTTCATCTTTGAATGTTACGGTTTCCTTAGGTGTAACTAATACTCCTACCCATTATAGGATTGGAGAAACATCGGATTTATCTGCTGTTTCTTGGCAGGCATATACTTCAAATCAATTGTCTTTTGCATTGTCCGGATATGGGTTGAAAACAGTTTATGTACAGTTGAAAAATGCAACATCTACAAGTTCAGTTATGAACGATTCGATAACTGCCGTACAGCCTGTTATTCTTAACTCTGTTCTGATTAACAATGCTGATGTATCAACCGATAATAAAACATTATCTGTTGCATTTAGCTATTCTGGTGGTGCGCCTACACACTATATGATTTCTGAAAGCTCATCATTCACTGGGGCCTCATGGATAGCGTTTGCATCTTCTCCAGTATCCTATACATTTGTTGATGCTGCCGCAGGGAATAGAACTGTGTATGTAAAATTAAAGAATGCAGCTGGTGAGTCTGTTGTTGCAAGCGACACAATTGAACTAACCATTAAGCAGACTAAGGTAATATTAGCCAATGTTGCAGCCGCTAAAACATCAATTGAAGGGGTTGGCATCGTAAATATGAATGATATGTCATTCAATTCCAGCGACTCCAATTTGATAATGTATGATACGGATGGTAATACATTCTGTTACAAACTAGATAATTACAAAAATTCGGCAGCGATGAAAGCCGCATTTAATGATAAATATAATAATGGAATAGATGTTGCATCTCGTGGTAATGCAGCCTATTTTGACGCTGGCATTTCAATCCCATCAAACGCAGAATATCCAGAGTCAATGTTGAAACCGAGTGGTGTGAAGAATATTGTAACATTTGGTGCTAAACCAAACACGGTCCCCGAAACAAGATATTGTGGTCAAAGGTTATACGGTGTTCCGGCTGGAACATATAAGGTGCGAATATTACACTCTGTTTTAGCAGTGACAGAGGCTGAGAGTTATACATACAAGGTTCAAAATACAACAAATACTAAAGCTAACACTGTAACTCCAAAAAGCTTGGAGTGGGAAGTCTTTGACAATGTAGAGGTCGAGTCTGATGGGTATTTATACATAGGATATAGACCTAATTACAACGTAGTAGTAACTGAAATTGCACATGGGCAACCTATTGTCTTGATAGAGATAACGAAGTTGACATAGCATAGTATGTCTTTGCGGATTTATCCTCTATTTTAAATAGTATAGTTTAAAAACGACAGCCCCACAATTAAAAAAGTAGGGCTGTTATTGTTTTAATTAAAGCTTGAAAAAAACGCATACGCATCCAAACAAAAATATATCACATTGAATATATTTTCAATCTCAAACCTAAATATCAATTTACAAACAGCGTAATTTATTTGCTCCATACAATTCTCTTTTATTAAGAATAGGGTGCCAACCCATCCTTTTTGTTAATAATTGAGTTTACGGAATAAACCAACCGCTTAAAACGCGTAAATTAGAAAACTGCAGCTAACAAATTTTTGTCCTTTCCTCCCACCCCACCCCATCATATCTTCGTTTCCATGAAACAGGCAAACGAAATATCAGGAACCGAAGCAATCCAACGCATGCGATTGCTAAAGAAAGTCCCGGGTGCACATTTCACCCTCATACACCTTACTTGCAATTTGCGCAAACGCACTACGGGCGGAATGCGTAAAGTAGAACGTTGCCGGCTCAGGGCCTCCATGCGCAGCGACCAGGCCGAAACCGATCCGGATCACTATCTGCCGTACGAAGACCTCGACACCGAAGAACCCCGTCAATGCTTCAAAAAGCTTATCAGATACGTAGGATTTCCACCAACATACAAACTGCAAAGAGTAAACTGGTTTACAAATGAAGAAGAATAAAAAACAACAACCTGTTGTCATTGACATGACTTCAGAAAGCAACGAACCCATGACAATCACCAAATTTGGAAGTTCTCATGGAGTCGTTAAGAGCAAATCCGGAGGCGTACTAAGCTTCGAGATACAAGGCGTTTCCGAGCGAAACGAGGTCATGAATCAAGAATACCGGAACATCTACCGAAACTACATGGCCGAGAGCACCGGCATTCAGATGGGCGATTACCTGGTACCCATGTGGGGCGAAGGACATAATCTGTACCCGCAAGAAGTCTACAATGTCATTTCAGATAATAAGCTACTGCCGGAACTACTGTCCAAACAAGTCCAATTCCTGTTTGGCAAAGGACCATATCTGTACAAAGAAGAAATTGTTGGTGAAGGCAAAAACCAGAAAAAAACCAGAGTACCGGTTCAGGATCCCGAAATACAAGCCTGGCTGGATAGTTGGGAAGACAACGGATATCCATCCGTGTGGGAATATCTTATCAATATCATCACAGACTATTACCACGTACTATCATGTATATCTCAATACCATTTTAACCGGTCTCGGCGAATTACGACTCCTGGTAAAAATAACAGCACCGGTACACTCCCTATCGTAGCACTTACCTATGTAGGTAGCGAAAAGGCCCGTCTTGGTGTGTTACGATCAAAGGTACATCCTGGGCAACCTATTCGCAATGAAGACTGCGAGTTCATCCTCGTTGGCGATTGGTTTAATCCAGGCAAACGAGGCTTCGAAGTATATCCCCGTCTCCGGATCCAGAATCCTTTCCAGTACGAAACCGCTATCAGTTGGATAAAAAGCAAAACATTTACCAAAGAACTATATCCGTACAATGAGTGGTTCAAAGGGTTATACGAGTGGATTAAAGGTTCTAATCTTACACCCAAATATATCAATTCATATTTGCGGAATGCGCTCAATGCTCACGTTCATGTTGTTATCCCAGGCAGTTGGTATCTAAAAATGAAAGAAATCCTACAAGACCTTTGCCGACAAAATATGGTAGGCTCATCTAGCATGCCCCTTCAGGCAGAGTTCCAGGGTGTAAAACTTATCGACCCTGTAACAAACGAACCATACGAATTTTACGAAGGCATGATGGACGATCTTATCAACCACAAACTAACCGAAATAACCACCTTTCTTTCCGGCGAAGGCAAGAACCAGGGAAAGTTATGGGCAACAACCAAATGGGGAGAAGACGGTTGGGAGTTCAAAGAGTTCCCAGGCAAATTTAAAGAATACCTGGATTCACTCATATCTTACGATAAGCGGGCCGATCAGGTAATCCTTGCCGGCAAAGGAATCAACTCAAGCATAAGCAACGTCGAAGCCGACGGCCTTATCAGCAAATCCGGATCAGACGTATTCTATAATTTCATGCTATATGCCATTGCTCTAACCATCCCAGAACATCACGTAACAAAAGACCTTAACCGGGCAATCCGGATGAATTTCCCACGCGTAAAAGAGCAAGGAATCAAACTTGGGCTTCAAATTGATGTACCGGCAAAACAACAAGAAACAACCCCGGCCGACCGTCCGGCCAATAACATAAACAACTAAATAAAATGATCAAAATTCCATTCGACCGCGACACCTTTGCCGAACAAGCAAAGCAAAGAATCTCCGGAATCAATGTCACGCTTAATTACGATAACATCGAAAGCGGACTAATCAAATCCGGAGTAGAAATTCAAAAAGTAATTGGAGAAAAAACATATCTCCAGTTGAACAATATCACGGACGAGGCCAACGACCCCGCACGCGATGCACTACAACGTGCCATGCTCCATATGACCATTAATGACCAGTTGATCTTTCTAATTGCAAGGATATCGAACGACGGCGTTACGGTCAAAAAGAACGACGACGAAACAACCATTTTCAAGTACCAGGAAGATGCTCTCAGAAATGCTCTCATTAATACGACCTGGTTCTGGATGGATTACCTTATCAAAACCCTTAATAATGACCCGGCCGAAGGAGAAAATACAAAGTATCCGGACTGGCATACTTCAGGCGAAAAAAAGGAATTCTCTTCCATGCCCGTAAGCCAGGAAGATTTTAGGAAGTGGCTTGGTATCGATAACGCCTATTTTGTTGCCCGTACAAAATGGCTTATCCTGAGTACAACCATCAACCAATTAAACCCACGGATAAAAGACCAGGCAAAGTGGGCCGATCATCACGAATCCATTGCCCGGGCGGTCTGTTTTTCAGTAATGGCCCAGGCATGTCTACGCCTTCCGTACGACGATCTTCCCGAGAACATCCGGAAAGATATCGACAACGAACAAAGCAAAAGTAACAAGACACAAGCAGAACCATACATCCGCGACCGTATCAGCACGCAGTTCTTCAGCGAAGCAGAACGTTACTGGGCAGACCTCGATCGTCTTCTGCAGGGAGAAAAGCAGATACAGCGCCGTCCCATTCGCGAATCACAAAACAATGAGTCAAACAAATTTTATCACTGTTAAACCATGATCCAAGTTAAACTAAAAAATCGCACGCTACAGATTCCCAACAGCTGGGAATCCCTCACGCGCAAGCAATTTCTCTATACCATCCAGGTACTGATAAACCATATGCAGGGCCAACTTTCAAAGCTCGACGTCCGGATACTGTTGCTAATACAATATACAGGTTATCAGCCATCGCGCAAACTCGTACGCGTATGGCCATCAAAAACCATCTACTATTCCCGTATGCAAATTGCAGCTATCCGGTACCGCATATTCTATAAAAAAAGTGCTTACAAATCGCTTATGCACAACTGGATCAGAAATAGTCGGCCGGAGCCGGAATCAGAAAGTCAGCTTCGCGAAAACATAACCCATAATCTCGTTGCTTTATCCGAAAAAATAGCATTTCCCTGGCGTCAGGAAAACGATCAAACCATCATCAACACAATGATGCTTCGGAACCCTATTCCCTTTATCCGGATCCGGGCAAAAAAAGTTCAGGGGTTGTACTTCAATATCGGGATCATTACACAAACCAATATTTCCGCCCGTCAGTTTGCCGATGCATTCGATATCAGTCGCGCATTTGCTCAATCTCAAGATGCCCGGTTACTAAACCACCTTTGCGCTATTCTTTATCCTGGTAATTATAGCCATGCGAATGCCGTAAACAGCAACTATCACGAACGGTTTACACGGGTTCCGTTCATTGTTCGTTATGCAGTGTACTTGTGGTTTACTGGAGTTACGTCCTATTTCGTCAATCACCCGGTATACTCCTTGCTGTTTAACGGATCAAAAAATGATAATCCGGACCGCATTAGCCTGGGCCTTTCCGAGTCAATCCTGCAACTGTCGTTAACAGGTTTCGGAGGTATCGACGAAATGAGCAATCAAAACGTAATTACCTTTTTCGATGCTCAGGTAAAGTCACTCAAAAAAACAATATCCGATGCCCTGGGGAAAGGCGTAAAAAAGGAAGAACTCCCCGCGTTACTAAATTTATCAATCTCTCAAATCGACTCGCTATGTTAAATACACAATACATACGCTCATTAATGACCTACTTCGCCGGATTTGTATCGGCCGATGCAATCAATAAACTGGGCAAACTACCAAAGAACTCCCGTTTAACAGGATATGACCTTCTGATTTCAGAACTACAGGAAGTCCCCAAAAAGGCAGATACCGAAATATCAAACTACATCTTCAGTATCAACGAAAAATACCTCTCAGACAATGTAAAGGCCATGAGTGGGAAGCTTCTGTTTGTAGAATACGGAAACATTACCCTTCGGGGACAAGTCGTCACAAGTTCAGAGGTGGAGCTGGCCATCACCGTAGCCAGCGAATTCACTATCTCAAACAACGATATCATCAACGAAGCCCTGATGATGGAAAACAACCTGGCAACCCTAAACATCATCCTTGAAACCATGCAGCAAGAACAAGAATCCCTCGAAGCATGTCCGGCCATCAAACTCCTGGAGTTCCCCGCCACAATAATCCCGGTATCCCCTTCCACTTTCTTCGACCATGGCGGTTGGTGCGCCATGTTTACTCGTAAAGCAAATGTGTTTTCATAAAAAAAGGGGAGTGAAATATTCCCCTTTTTTATAAAAAATTTTAGACTTTAAAACTTATAAATTTATAGACAAAAGTTCTTGTCCTAGTTTATGTAATGCCGATTCTAATTTCTGGGCTTGCTCAGGTCTAGGATTTCTTAGTCCTGAAGCATAATGCCATAATTGTTTTTGATTAATACCTGTAATACGTTCTAAACCTGATTTAGTAAAAATTCCAGAATAAAACTCTAACAACGATTTAACGTCCATTTTAAATACGATCTCATATTCCCCTTTAAGTTCTTCAGGAATTTCATATCCATATTCATTGCATACTTGAAGATAATCATCAATAGCCTGGCACATATTATTCTTTACTTCATCTAATGTGCTTCCTGTAACAACAACACCATCAATAGCATCCAGGTAGGCAGAAAAGTTTTTATCTGCTTTTTCTACAATAGCTCTAACTGTTTGCGCTTTCATTATAATTGTTTGTTTAAAATTTGTAAATATTACTGTTATATATATTGGATTTTGAGGGTGGGGGCTATTTAAGCCCCGCCTCCTTCAAAATTGAATTTAATGTTCCATCTCTTAATTCGTCGTTTAGATTCCCTGGCACAACGATAGGCCTTCTAGCTCCCTTCTTGGCAAAAATTTTGTGACCGCCTTTCCCCCTATGCTTGGATGGTAATTGCTCCCATCCGTTCTCTTTTAAAAGGTCTATCACTTCTCTGACTGTTTTCGTCAAAATTGTCCTCCTTTCTGATTTGTTTATAATTTATTCCTTTAACATGCCGCAAAGGTAACTATAATTCTATCATTTGCAAACATATTGGTAACTATTTTTCTATCATTTAGTGATTTTATTCACGATATAACATTCTTGGTTATTTTTAATCCGTTAAAAGAACTATTATACAATCTTACAATGTTTTTACATGTTTCAAATAGCGGTATTCTTAATATTATAATATCTTTGTGTTGTCAAAAAATGAATAAATTATGATACTGAAACATTTGCTAAGCGGACATGATGGAACTTTCATTAAAGAGTATTATGCAACAGGACATGGATATCTCACACAAATAAAATTAGCTGATGGTAGAATATATTATGCGCCATCATCAAAATTTGTACCCATCTGAAAGTATTCAAATTTGTTTGACAACTCAACTTTCTACATCCTAAGCCTCCACATGTTGGGGGCCTTTATATTTTATTTTTTTCAAAAACAGTTTGCATTATCAATTATTATCCCCACATTCGCACCGCCCAACAAACAACTCAGCTAACATTGTTAACTGAATACTAATATGAGTCCCTTCATAACGCAACTGGTAGTCAATCCGGTTCGGGTGTTGTTCCCGTGGGCGCGTTATGACGGGACTCGCCATTTAAAAACATGGGAATAATATTTATTTTAATTATTGCATTGGTTCTATACTTTGTATATTCTTTCGCAAAAAAAACATCAACAATTGCGCCACCTAACTTACAAGAAAACCTAGATCAAATTAGGCTGGATGAATTATCCAAACTTCCAAAAAACAGTTCATTAGAAAAAGGAAAATATTTATTTTTTGACGTGGAAACAACTGGACTCCCTATAAATCGTTTTGCTGAACCTGAAGACTTTAACAATTGGCCATATGCGGTTGAAATTGCATGGTTATTGGTTGACGATGAAGGGTTACAGGTTTCTGGATCAAAATACATTTTAAAACAGAATATCAATATTCCGGCAGCATCAATAGCAATCCATGGGATAAATAATAGCAGGATGAAGGCCGAGGGTGTTAATCCTAGTGAAGTATATAGCGAGTTTATAGAGGCGGTAAATAATACAGAGTATATTGTAGCTCATAATATAGAATTCGATTTGCCTATTTTGGAATGTGAATTATTACGTAACGGATTTCAAAAAATTCTATTTTCAAAAAAACAAATTTGTACAATGCAAGAAGGAAAGGAGTTTTGCAATTTACATAGCAGCGCTGGACAGTTAAAGAATCCCAAACTAACAGAGCTATTTGGGAAATTATATTTTAACAACCCATTTATTAACATAACTGGCATACATAGTGCACTAGCTGACACCTTGTTATGTTATCGTTGTTTTATTGAAATGAAGCAGCGTAATATATTAGATTTAAACAATTCATTTCCTGTTCAGTCTAAACAAAGAAAAAAGAAACCTAAAGAAGTTATTCAAGCTCCAGAAAAAATAACAGTTCCAATCACCGATTTAGAAATTAATATGCTGTCAGATAAGGATTTTGACGAGTTATTATCTTCCAGCATGTTTGAAGGAAAAAATGTATTAGTTACAGGGATAATCTCTGATGATTACGAAAAGTATGATAGAGATCAAGTTTGGGTTATAATAGAACGCCTAGGTGGGCGAGTTGTAAAAAGTGTGACGAAAAAATTAGATGTGGTTGTTATCGGAGAATTTCCCGGCCCTCAAAAAATCGAAAAAATAGCGTTAAGGCAAAATGAGGGAGAAAATATAATTTGCATCAATGCAGATCAACTTATTTTAGCAGATAATCTTTCTAAAACAAGATAAAAACATCTTTTTCTTTTGCTATTTCAAATATTCCCCCCATATTTGCAGTGCAAAACATTTCTTCGTATTATCGAGCGACGTAAGTTGCCCAAATTATTAGGGCTTTTTTTATGCCCTCTAAAAGATATCTAAAATAAAGACGGCTACCGTCCCGGTTTTTTCATTCGAGTTCGCTCGTTTATGAAGAAGTGTTTTGCGACATGGGAATTGGTGGCCGTTCTTTTTTTGCCACCAAAGAAGAATTAAAGCGTGTTCCCACGGCGCTTAATGCAAAACACTTCTTCAGTTATGGATCAAAAAAACCTTCGGCCGACCTCATACATCGGCCTCATTAATCGCTTCTGGCGATTAGACGAAACCTACCAGTTCTCACCCACAGAGACGCGCGTATTCTTTTATCTCCTCAAAGTCGCTAACACACTCGGATGGCCCGAATCATTTCCGCATGCAGACTCACGTGCTGCAGCAACATGCGGAGTATCACTCCCGGTCTACAAAGCAGCTCGGAAAGCATTGGCCGATGCCGGTCTTATTCTCCATACCCCCGGCGGATCCGGACACGGAAAAAAAACCATGTACCACTTTGCCGGATGCGATAATTGCCAGGAATCAGACCGTGCAAAATGCCAGGTCCAGTGTCATAGCAAAGCAGAAAAATCACACGAAAACGAGAGCAAAAACACCGATCTAGGTGAAAGAAAACAACTACCTAAGTCCGAACCTTATATTAATATTAAGACTAGACTAAACGAAAATCAGATCAGATCAGAGTCTGAAGAGCGCGAAAAAGTTGTTACCGAAAAGATCGAAATGCAAAAGCCAGACGACGGCACCCAGCGAAACACCGAAGGCCTCCTCAGAAACCTCCGGTCCCTCCATGCCTCGCAGGAAGATATCCAATCCCTGCTCAACCTATCCAACCACGGCGAAATCGGGCACCCAATCTGGAAACTCATCTACGAAGCAAAAAACTCCAACGGAGCAATTAAACAACCGGTTAGGTTTATCTTTAGCCGGCTGCTTCCAAGTGCAAATGCTGTTACAAACTAATTAAAAGAAAAATGATGAACCCAATAGTATTAAAGACCAAAATAAAAGCGGGGAAGAAAGAATCTTTCTGGCAAAAAATGATGAGCGTTTATAACAGCCTGCCCGGAGGTATAACCAAATGCAAAACAACCAACGATGCTAAAATATACACTTGCGTTTTATTCGCTGCTCTATCGGTATTATGTATAATATTTGTCGCTGTAGCAGTATACTTTTACTTCTCGGCTAAGAAAGGAGGAAACCAATGATTTCACCCAAATTCACCGGGAAAGAATATCAGGATTATTCCAAGCCCAAACAACAGGTAATAGAAGAATTGCAGAGTATAATCAACCGTATCAACAACATACAGTATACCCAAAGCATGTGCATGTCAACCCGAAAAGCTGGAGATTGGCAAGAAACAATCATCACAGGATTCCAGGATCCGGATACGATCGTTATAAATATATTTACTCAATTGGAGGGCCAGCTATGAAAAAGGTAGAAATAAACGGAATAATGCTCTCTGAAGAAACGATCGATACGATTCGTCGATTCCAGGAAGAAAACAACATGATGACCACCGAACTAGTCCGTATCCTTGACGACTATATAGCTATCAAGGCCTGGATCGGAATAAATGCTACAGAAGGAACATCTATAAATGAAGGGCCAAAATCTACACTCATAGATATTCAAAGTACAATCGAGTTGAAAAGTATGATTTTAAAACTTAAAAAATAATATGGAAAAAGAAAACGAAAACACAGTATCCGGCATTAACGAAATGAGCAATCTTCAAGTAATAGAAGAATGTGGCCGGCTTAAGTTCTCAATAGCACAAATAGTCGCCCTGTTACGGAACAGACTCACAGTCCAGGAAAAGAATCAGCTTATCATAAACCTGAAAACTCCCAGTACTGCCGAATACGAAGCCTACGAAACCGGATATGTTCAGGCAGATTTCGAACTCCAACGATCGCTGCATGCTCAAGCCATGGCCGGTGGCAAAGGAGCCAAAGACGCCCTCGATGGACTAAACGAAGAACAACGCCGCCAGGTAATCAACAAAGCCCTGGCCGATAAGTTCGGTCTCGAAATAGAAGAGTAACCCCAATTAAACATTTTGCAAAGATTTTTCTTTGCAAAATGTTTGCATCAATTATTTTGGATTGTATATACATAAAGCATTAGCTTTGTAAAAGAACTAAAAAAGCACCATAAAACGGTAATTCCCGTTTTATATACCAATTAAATCAATTCTATGGAAACAAAAACAATCGCTCGAGTAAACAACGTGGCTATAGTCGCCGGAAACGATGCTTCAAAATTAGTCCCAATCAAACCCATTTGTGAAGCTTTGGGTATTGACTTTCCAAACCAATTTAGAAAGATAAAAGAGGAGGAAGACCTAAATTCAGTTGTTGTGCTGAGCACAACAACTGGATCCGATAACAAACAGTATGAAATGGTCTGTTTGCCCCTCGAATTTGTATTCGGATGGCTTTTCACGATCAATCCAAAAAATGTAAAACCGGAAGCTCAGGCAGCGGTACGAACTTACCGGATGGAATGTTATCGGGCCCTTTATAAACATTTTTCTGCTTATTCTAAATTCAACGAAGAAAAACAGAATAAACTCTCAACCGAGTTCGAGAAGTTCAGAGAACTTAAAACAAACTTTAACCAGGCTAAAAAGGAACTGCAAGAATCCGAACGGAGAATGATTGAGGCAAAAAACATGACATTCGAATCTTGGGAACAAGAAAAACGTCAGCAATCCATCGATTTTTCACAAGAAACGGGTATATAATAGTTAAGGTCATGACGACCTCGACTGAATTGGTCCGCCAACAACCGAAGTCATTACGACCCCGGTCAACTCTTAGATAAAAACAAAACAAGTAAATCATGGGAATAGTAATATTATATATCATCGTAAGTATCATCTGTATCGTGGCCCTACAGCCAAAAACAACAGAGCAATGGGCCGTAGCAACATTCGCTGTATTTGCGGCAACACCAATTGTAGGCGTGCTTATATTCCTTATGATCTACCGAAGCAAAAAGTAACGCCCAAAAGGCTCTCCAATACACCACAATAAGGAGAGCCTTTTTTTTGTCCTTTCCCCTCCTATCCTACCTCTGTAGCTTTGAAATAAAAAGCTATGATTTCAGACAATATCATCAAACAACAGTTTATTACTGGTGCCTTAAACGAAGGATTCAGGCAAATTAACGAAGCGCAACGTAAGATTGCTACAGAAAATATCTATGTAAAAGGCAAAAAGAAAGTGATCGAAAAACGTGAGGGAAAAACCATACAGCAATCAGGATACGAAAGTCTTGTTAAGTCGTTAATATCTCCTCCTTACGATCTTAAAGTATCGGGAACTACAGCGTTTATGACCAACAGAATATTAAAACAAATGCGTTTCCTTGACATGAAAAAATATGGAAACTGGCGAATCTATAACGCCCAAGTATGGGGCATACTTTACAACGAAACATTGCCCGAAATAAAATATGGTTTTGGCGACGAAGTCTACAAAGAAATATCAAAACAACTCGAAACTGCTTTAAAATAATCAGCACATGGCAAAGAAACTTACCGACGACGAAATCAAATGGATCATTTCGCTCGAATCTTCCGGAGCGCAAAAAAGTATCCACGACCTAACTCAAGAAAGCAAGAACCTGGAAAAAGCCAACAAAGCAACCCGTCAGGAAATGAAAGAGCTCGAGGCTCAAGGTAAAAAAAACTCCTCCGAATGGCTGGCCAGTAAAAGATCAATTGAGGAAAATAATGCAGCCATTGATGTTAATCGTAAAAAAGTAGATCAGCTTGAAAAACAGCTTAAGATTGAAGACATGACAATGAAGCAGCTTCGCAAATCGGCAAAAGAGCTTCAAATGCAGATGGATAATACATCTCAGTCTGCTGATCCCAAAGCCTATGAGTCCCTTCAAACACAACTTTCGGCAGTAAAAGGCCGTATGGGCGAATTAAATAAAAACACAGATAGCGCCAAAAGCACTTTGGTTAATTTCAATGCGGTAAAAGCGACCGGTATAGGTCTTCTTATTAATTATGCCATAAAGGCGGCAGCCGTCGTAACCGAGCTATTCTCTTTAGAAAAGATTATAAACAGCAACAATGCAACTGGCGATGCTTTTGCAGCCGTCCTCGGTGGACTGAACAATGCTTTGACTTATGTTCGGGTATCACTGGCAACAATGGACTTTACAAACTTTCTGGATAACCTTGCAAAAGCGTACACAGTGGGTAAAGAAGTTACAAATATCCTGGATGAATTGTTCGAACGTCAAAACTCCTTTCGTATTACCGACACTCGCGTCCAGGCCGAAATCGAAGAACTTAAAACCTCACTACGTGATGCAAATAAGTCTCTTGAAGAACGTAAGGCAATCGGCGATCAAATCATTAAACTAACCAACCAACAAGCCGAACAAGAAAAAAGCATTGCGAATCAGAAAATCGAAGCTGCAACAAAACAGCTCGAATCAATCACTGGAATGACCGAAGCAGAACGTAAATATTTCATCGAAAACTACGAAGGAAATCGAGAAGCGATATTAGCTGCGAACGAAAGGATCGAACTAGAAAAGAAACTAAAGAATGCCAGGGTACAGTCATATTCCGGTGGATCCGGAATGTTTGGTTCAACGCTGTCAAATACCGCTTCAATGGAAAAAGAAACGGCATCGATCAGAAAGCAGATAGACAACATTGTAAAAAGTACTCCTGGAATAGAAGAGGCCTATCGTATTGTGTCAAAATACAATAAAGGAAACGATACACTGGTAAGCGCCTTTGTCGATTCTATGGTAAATTTAGACCAGATCGACATCAAAACAACAACAGGGCTTCGCAAGGTTCAAACAAGTGTGAGTTCTACCATAAAAGAAATGGCGGATCAGTCGGCAAAAGAGGCTGTCGAATCCAGGAAAAAACAAACTGAAGCCAATAAAAAAGCCATTGAGGAAAAAGTAAAGGCTGTAGATCAAGGTATCGCAGATGAAAAGATTGCCCTGGCTAAACAATATGCTGGAGGCCTGATTGATAAATCGAATTACAACAAGCAGCTCGAGGAACTTGAACTTGAAAGCCTTAGGCGTAAGTTATCCATCTATGGACTGGAAGAAAGCAAGCGCAAGGAAATCGAACAAAAAATAGCCGACTACGCCATAAAAATGCGCGAACAATTTTCCATTAGAGGAATAGAGTTGGAAAAGGCAAAGGAAATTTCTATCGGTTCAATCCAGAAAAAGGAAACCGAAAATCTAAAGAAAATTTCTGAACAGAACATTAAAATTAAACAGGCAGAATACGCCAAAGAAAAAGAACTCGAACTTAAGCAACGCCAGGAGATGGTACAACTTGCCAGCGCATTCTCTACCGAGATGGGTGGTATTATTGGCGGAGCGCTGGCCGGAAACGATGATATGATAAAGCAATCGATGGTTTCCATTATTAATATGGGTCTGGACTATCTAAAAGTACAGGCGCAAATGGCTATTGCAGGCGCAACTATGCAATCCCTGGCAACTCCAGATTCCATTCTAACCTTTGGTGCCGCTGGTCTTGCTCGTGCCGCAATTCTAACTGGGCTTATCGAGGCTGCTTTCGCCGCAGTCAAATCAGTTGTAGGGAGTATGGTCGGTAACATCGGTTCCGAAAGTTCAACCGCCACTTCTACATCTCAAGGAACAGTAAACACCATCGTTCCACAGCGCGCCGAAGGAAAGTACGACGTTATCGGATCAACAGACAGTCGTCAGTACCGGAACGTACCCTATATCGGTACCCCTCAATCCGGAATTATCGAAAACCCCTCGTTAATTAGCGAGCACGGGGGCGAACTCATTATCTCCACTCCGGATATGGAAATGCTAAAAAAGGATATCCGCTATCCAATCATGATTCAGGCAATCAACGACGCCCGCGATCGCCGTGTCTTTCAACGTGCCGAAGGAAAGTACGATCAGATAGCGCAAAGTTCCGAAAGCACATCCAATGCTTTTGTTCCGGATCCGGAAACAAAAAGATTAAACAACCGTCTTATCACACTTCTGTCAAGACTCGAAAAAAATGGAGTGAATATCAAATATGCCCACATCGAAAAATCTGTAAACAGAGCAAATATTATCCGCACAAAAGCAAGCCGAAAATAATGAAAATACAACTAGGAAATATGTCCCTGGCCATCAGTCCGGACACAGAGATATCGCTTTCTCTTATCAATCCAATATTTAACGATAACGGAAGTTTTGGTATTGGAATCACATTACCGGGCACACCAGGTAATCTAAAGCAGCTTGGTTATCCAAACCGTCCGGAACGTCGCGTAAGGATTGGCTCAGAACTACCTTGTACCATTACTTGCGGAATTATAGCTCTGTACGGTACGGCAATAATGCAAAGTATTTCCGAAAGCGGAATAGAGTTTGATATCACACTTTCCGAAGGCGATTTTTACGACACTTTGGATAAGATACAGCTTAGTCAGATTGTAACAAAGAAAACCCACTATCCAATGGTAACCACGACTCCCGATTTTTTTGTCGATCTTACCGCAAGCGTAAGCACCGATAATGGCGAGTATTCCGCATTCGAGCTATGTACAAAGATTACTGATACCAGCGGGAACGTCGAATTCCAGATCAAAAACATGGCAGATTCCGATGGCACATACGGAACAAGAGACGGAAAAAAATATACAGGATACACCCCTTTTCTTTATCTTCATTATGTTCTTTCAAGTGTCTATTCCTATTTTGACCTAAGTCATACGAACAATCCTTTTGCTTCAGGAGAACTACGCAAAATAGTACTCCTGAACAATGCCTCCAGTCCTATCGATACCGGCTGGCTTAAATACGAAAACCTGGTTCCGGATGTCTCAGCGCTCGAGCTGCAAACCTGTGTCGAAGATAAGTTCGGCTGCCGGTTTATTTTAGACTACAATAAACGATCCATACGCTGCGTATTTCTTAAGGATATGCACAACGCGCTCGCAACAAAAGACTGGAGTCGTAAACTAAACGGAAAACTATACCCAACATTTAGCACGGCACAAAAACTAAGGTTATCATCCGGAACATCTTTAGATAAAGCAGCTCCGGCATTTGCAAACTATCGGCAATGGCTTGCCACCGATGCCAATGAAGTGTTAGGGTATGCAGAACTTGTAAATGGAAGCGAAACAATTTCTTATGTAAAAAAATATGGATGGTTTGCCCGGAGGCGAAGTACCGGAGCTCTTGAGATAAAAAGCACTGCCTATTTCTCTTTTTCAGATACATCCGATAATGAGGAAATTGATATTACAACTATAGACGAATCCGTCCCCATGATCGATGCGTCTTATTACACAACCCTCGATTACGTCAATCAATATTATCCCTACTTTTCGGTAGAGCAAAAGAATATAGCAAAAACAGTAGATACAGAATCAGGTTCTACAACCGAGGCAAGCAACGTATCATGTCCTATAGCCTTCTGTTTTGCTCAAGGGTTTGTTCCTATTTCATTCACATCAGGGTATACAGTACCTTCCCTGGGAAAAAGGAAACCAAGCGGATCACCATTTGGAGCCAACCTAAATACGAATCCAGGTACCGGCGATTTACAACTAGGAAATCTTTCCCTCGAGTGGATTAGTTCACGTGGATTATTCCGTACATATTACCAGGAACACAACAATTTTCTGAAGCACGCAAACCAAATATTTAAAGGAGAATTTATCCTTACTCAGCAAGATATAGTTGGTTTAAAATGGGAAGAAAAGGTAATGATAAACAACCAACCTTACTTCATTGATAAAATAGATATCACCCTCCTGGCTAACGATACCATTCGCACAGAAAACATCGAATTAAGGCAATCCCGCCTGTTCGACGAAGCATAAATCAATTGGCCCGCCACACTCCGGCGGGCTTTTTTTGTCCTTTACCCCATCACCATACTAAACCACATTTGTATCAAAAAAAACAAATATGGAGCAAATACTAATTATTCTTGCAAGCCTTTTTGGAGGTCTAAATATCCTACAACTTGTTTTCTGGCAGGCCGAAAAGAAAAAAGCAAACGCATCGGCCGAAGCCATAGAACTCGACAATGAGAAAAAGCAACAAGAAATGCGCCGCGACGAAGTAGAACGCCTTTACAAACAACTTGACGAACTTACCGAAAAATGGTTTAAAATGCAAAAAGAAGCGAACGAAGCCATGAATCAGGTTGCAGTAATGAAAGCCGAACTAACCTACCTAAAGGGCTTACGCTGTTACAACACCCTATGTAGTGTAAGAATCAGGCATAAAGAAAACGAACCACAACCAATTAATACCCAACAATCATGAGAAAAATTTATCTTACAGCCGGGCATAACCTCACACCTTCAGGATCAGGAACAGGGGCAATCGGAATTATCGACGAAGCAAAGGAAGCAATCTACTTGCGAGACTTCATTTTTGCCGAATTAAAGCGCCAGGGAGTCACTCCAGAACGCGACTGCAATACCAGTTCATTAAACACAGTTATAAGCTGGTTGCGCAGCAAAGTGTGCAAAAAAGACATCCTTATCGATATCCACTTCAATGCATCAGCTTCACCATCCTCCAATGGTACCGAAATCATTCTTCCAAACCAATACACGTCTGAAGAACGAGCTATTGCCGAAACACTCCTGTCCACAATAACAAGTATACTGGGTACAAAAAGTCGTGGAATCAAAACAGAAAAAGATACGGCCGTAGGAAGCATTGGAATCCTAAATAAACCAGACTGTCTTAATATCCTACTCGAAGTATGCTTTGTTTCCAGTCAAAGCGACGTAGACGCATACAGGAAATATTGCAAACACCTTGCAATAAATATCGCGCTCGATCTCATTCACTTTTTAAAAACAGCCTCATGAAACATGCAATATATTTCCTTATCCTTCTGTTTTTCATATCGTGCAAAACTCAAAAAGAGACACAGCAAACCGTTACAGAAAACGTAACAAAAGTACAAACAGACACGATCCGGATAGTCGAACGCGACACAACATTCCTCTATCACCCGGCCCCCGAAGTAAGCACATCGGTAGGCGTAGACAGCAGCTATCTGGAAACATCGCTGGCATGGAGTATGGCCATGTTAAAGAATGGTATTTTAGTTCATAAGATTGGCAATAAACCAAGTATCCCAATTCGTGCTCCAGGGATTAATCGTACCGAAAACAAAACCAGATCATCCAATACCGATATCAAAAAAGAAAGCGAAATAATTCAAACCAAAACAGTTGAAAAATTTCGCCTCCTAAACGCCTTCTTTTATTACTCAGGCATATTGCTTTACATACTCATAGCGATTACCATTGGATTCAAACTACTGCGAATTAAAAAGGAGGTCTAAAAGCCTCCTTTTTAATAATCTTCATTTATTCTTTTTCTTCTCTTCTGCTTTTTTCTTATCATTCAAGTTCCATTTTTCAAGCTCCCGAGCCTTCACATTATCCGAATACTTTGCATAGATACGAGTAACCTTTACATCGGTATGTCCCAATAATTGACTTATTACCTCCAACGGAATCCCCAATTCAATCCCATTTGTTGCATAACTATGGCGGGCACAGTGAAAAGAAATTTGTTTATCTATTCCTGCAATCTCCATAATATTCTTCAAGTATTCATTCGTCTTTTGATTCGAAAGAACTCTAAATACCTTCAGGTTCTTCAAACCATAAACCTGGTCTGGCAAAAATTTCTTAGCCCGGTCAATGATCGGAATTCTAATTTCGTTCTTTGTTTTTTTCATCTGTAGCGATATAACGTCTCCAATTATATTCATCCCGCGTAAATTTTGGACATCTCCATATCGCAACCCGGTATAGCAACTAAATAAAAAGTAACGCAATACATTTGTATACTTAACATCAAGATCAATAGAGTCATACAAAGCAGATAACGAATCTAGTTCTTGAATAGTAAGTCTATTACGATGGCCCTCTTTAAAACTTAATTTTCTTTTTTCAAAAGGGTCGATATCCGTTACATTCAATTCCCTAGCTTTATTAATAACAGATTTTATGAAAGAGAAAGTACGTGTTACAGTATTCGGCTTATTCTTCAAAACATCAGTCATGTATTTCTCATATCGATTAAGAAAAGACGAATCAATTTCAGCAAAAACAAGCTCTTTTTTAAAGGCCTGAAGTTTGGTTATCTGCGCGTCATACCCTCTCAACGTTTCAGGTGAAAGCTTTTTATTAGTTCTCACCTCGTTAGCAACGAAGTCATAGAACGACGAACTATCGTAGTTTATCGAAAATTGTAAAACAAATTCATCCAACGAAAGATACTTATTCCGTAATACAGCTTCATGCCTTATATTAAAGGCTCGTGTCTCATACATGTGAATAACTTGATTTACTGAGAAAGCATTTGGTTCAGACATACGAACCTGGCAGGTACTAGGATTCCAATTCTTCTCCTTAACCCTTATCCGGAGAGAAATATACCTGTGAACTCTATTTAAAGTGACTCTTAAATAAATTACACCATCTCCTTTTTTGTACTGATCAGCACGGAGATATATCTTAAATGTTAATAATTTCATGCTGCATGTTATAATAAGTTCGTAAAACTTTAGTAAAACATTTCAGCAAACGATCAAAATAGAAGACTTAAAATATTGACACCACTCGCATTAAAAGTCCTGAAAAAATCAAAGGTTTGGAATATTTCTTTCCAAACCTTTTACCTAATTAGTTGTTCTACCAGGGCTCGAAC
>MTLE01000420.1_pt1 | contig 27049 bp, 37 predicted proteins | sample 1982461 | NCBI WGS metagenome assembly MTLE01 (sample SAMN05712605, study PRJNA340218) | biofilm metagenome | isolation source: sample SPL anode biofilm adapted to -200 mV | place: USA | collected 2012-02-03
TCGCGAAAGTCTAAAGTCCAGTTTCTCGAGATCACCCACTTTAATTCTCTTGGTTTTGATTTTCGGGCTGCTGAACGTGATTACCTAAGCGCCTGGGATATAGCTCAATCGTCCAAAATCCGCAAATCTGATTTCTCCGACGAGCGCATGCAAGGCCTTAAAACATGAATATTCTCTCTTCAGCTGCTCCGCTCGATACGCACTCATTGTCTTTTCGCTGATATCCATTTCGCACCTCCTCAAAAAAAGGAATTTTTCAGAAAAAACCTCTCCTGAAGGAGAGACAAAAAAACTCGGCGATTTATCAAATAAAAATAGATTTTCATCAACAATATTAGGTTGTTGTAGATTGTACAGAATTTTACATGTATGCTAACGTGTATGCCAACATGTATGCTAAATCGAGTTACATGTATGCCAGTATGTATGCCAGTATGTATGCCAGTATGTATGCTAAGTCGCGTTACAAGCCTGCTAGCGGGCTTGCTTCCACACTGTGTGGATCGTGTCCAGGATCAAAAAAATGCCCAGGATGACTGAGGCCAGAGGGGAGTCGAAAGAGTAAGCGCAGACCAACGCAAAGATCGCAAACATCGCTACGCACAGCGCGATCGTAAAACGGAGCCGCTGCAGCGCCACGGCAGGGGTCCAGAGCTGGTCTTTTTTACTCAATACGACTGCTTGAGCTTCGGCATTCCGCGACGAAACCAACGCGTTCAGAAAAATCATCATGGCATTCGCGATAAGGCAGTACGTGCCGGCAGAGTTTGCAAAGAGCGAAATGAGGCCAATTTTTTCTAACCATGCGAAAAACAGCTGTTCCATAAAATCTCCATTCTCCATTTCTATTCGCGAAAGTTTTCTTTTTTCTCCGGTGATTTGTCCAACATTTCCATGACTGCATCCAGTGCCTCGATGCTCACCGGGCGACCGAAGAGAAAGGTCCCATCAGCGCCGGATTGCTTGGAGGAATTACTGGAGAGGTCACCGACTCCCCGCACCCGCATATCGTGTTCGGCCACCTTGAAGCCGTCCTGGGTCTCCTCGAGTACCTGCAACCGCTTCATAGAAGCTTCCTTCAACGGATAGGGGAGAAATAGATCACACCAGCCTTCACCGCCCAACCGGGCCACGCGTCCCCGGATCTGATGCAGAGTGGTCAACCCATGTCGCTCTGGGTGAACGATGACGACCCGCCGCAGCTTCGGTAGATTGGTTCCGACTTCAACAACGGTAGTAGCGATCAAAACCGCCGCCCTTCCCTCTCGCATGTCGCACAGCGCAGCCGTTTTTTCATCATCGGCCATCTGCCCATGAATCAGCCGCACTTTGCCAGGGTAGATCTTCTCCCACTTCTCAAAAATCTCTGTAGCCGACGTCAGCTCATTCCCACGACGACCAGGTGCGCCAGCTGGCTTTTCTTCTTCACACTCATCTGCTTCGCGCAACGGGTACACATACAACACCTGGTCACCATTTTTGATCGTCTCGAAGACCTGACGGCCGAGCTCCTTGGATTGTTCGGCGCTCCAGATTCTCGTGTGTATATCCATGGGAGTATGTGGTTTTGTGAGCTTACTGACCTTCACCACTCCATAGCGAGCCAGGGGCATGGATCGAGGGATACATGTAGCAGTGGATTCAAAAAGATGCGTTCCTGCACCAACGAGCTGTTCACGTTGTTCTCGTGAGAATTTTTGCTGTTCGTCGACGACAACCAAGTCAGGCTTCCGGATAGCCGGGATTCCGGATATAGAGGTTGCGGTAGGCCAGACACTCGGCTTCGGTCGACGGAACGCTGGACGCAACGATATAGACTTCACCACCGGGCATGCCGGCGAGTACGGAACCGCCACCCGGGACGACGCGGAAGAGATCGGTTTTGGCCTCGATCACTTGCATCTCCGGGTTTTTCAGAACCACCGAATCAGCTGTTGCACGTTTGGTGAATATCCCCTCGACGGCGCCGACGACGAAGTCTTCCTGGACCAGGAAGTCGTAAGCACTCGGCAGCTGGCGGAACATGTCTTTTTCACCCGGCCCTTCCCCCGGCTCCGTTGTTGCGACTTCACCGGACTGTTCCGCCGCGGCGATCACTTCTTCCCATGATTCTTCGATGGTTTCATCGCTGGGACTCTGTGCGACAGCCGTGACGAGCGTCTGCTCGGCCCCCCCGGCTTCGGTGTTGCGGCATCAGCGCCAGCAGCAACGTCAGCGTTCGTACCGGCATTCAACGCACCGGTTCCCATCGTTCCACCGGCCTCACCAGCGGCTGCAGAACCGTCAGCCGCTTCTTTGCCGGCCGCTGCTGAATCGCCAGCGGCAATCGGCGGTTCATTGAGGGGTTCGCCGTCAGAAATCGTGGATGCCTGTTCTTCCGAGTGGTTTTCAGAGGAGTTTTCGGAGAAAGAGGATCCCTGGGCAACGGCGGCAGGAGTGGCGGCGTCTGCGGCCTGCGGATCGGACTTACGGCGTCCGCGAACTTTGATCGGGGTTTCGGTGTTTTTGTTGAATTCATCGAGGAGGTTTTTCGATCTGATGAAGGAGATCGTTTCTTTCAGCTGGGCCTGAGTGGTTGCCAGCTGGGCGGCCAGGTCATTCTGCACTTCCAGGATCTCGGCCGTGACGTTTGACGACCGGGCGGAGGCTACCACGGCGCTCAGACGGCAGGAAAAGGCAATCGCCCGCTCTAACATCGATCGGCTCATTCGCCATGGCGAAGAGCATGATTTCGGCTTCCAGATCACGGTTGCCTCGGGGCAGGCCGACGGCGTAGGCATTGTCGAGGGTCTGGAGTGCTTTTTTGAGGTGATCGGTGTCGAGGATTGCGGTCAATGCTGCAGTTGCGGTGTTCATGTTCTGTCTCCTTGTGCTGATTTTCGTGTGTTTTTAGTGTGTTTTTAGAGAATGAAACGGTCGCTTGAACCGTGATTTTTAGAGTTTTGGCGTCAGGAGACCCGGCCCCAATAACTTTACGGGGCCGGGGTGACGGGGTGTTGCTTCCGGTTTTACGATTGTGCGGTGTTCTGGTTCTGCGGTGTTCTGGTGTTCTGGTTCGGCGATGGTAGGCCTCAGCCGCGTGATTCATGCGGCTGGGCCTCAATCAAAAGGGATGTCATCATCCTGGAAGGGGGGAGCGTCATAGTGGTTTTGGCTACCACTGTTGCCGCCGCTGTTGCCGTTGCCAGAGTTGTTGTTGCCAGAGTTGCTGTTGCCGTTGCCGGAAGAGTTGGCCCCCGACGGGCGGTTGCCAGAGTTGCCGTTTCCGGAGTTGCCGGTGCCTTCGCCTTTCGGGGAGAGCATCTGCATCCGATCAGCAACGATCTCCGTGGTGTAGCGCTTGACGCCATCCTTCTCGTATTCCCTGGTCTGCAGGCGCCCCTCAACGTAGACAGACTTGCCTTTCGCGAGGTACTCACCAGCAATCTCGGCGAGGCGACCCCACAGCACCACGCGATGCATTCGGTTCTTCCCACTCCCCGGACTTGTTTTTGAACTTCTCGCCGGTTGCCAGGCTGATACTCGCAACGGCCTGTCCGGAGGCCGTGTATCTAATTTCTGGATCACGGCCAAGCGACCCGATCAACATCACCTTATTCAGCGATGCCATGTGTTATCCTTTTTTTTCGTGATTTAGGAAGGAATCACTCCCTTCAATAAATTGAAGGCGTAAAATTTCAGCGATTAGAAAAAGAAATTTTCAGTGAATGGATTTGGGGAGGCGAGATAGGAAGGTGTGCGTGCGAATTGCAAAGGCAAAAATAAAGCTTGCTTATTTATATTTTTTTGAATGCGTTGTCCTTTGTCCTGGGACAGAGGACAACACGATAAATAATGGTTTATTTGTCAATATTTTTTCTTAATTTTATTCTTGGTTGTCGTCACATTTATTTTGTTCTGCTTTCAGTGTTTCAAGAAGTTGTTGTGCGATTTCAAGTATGTGTTTTTCCAGTTTATTTGCTTTTTCGGCGAGCAAACTGGAACTTGCTTCTCCTGAGTTTTGAGAATAAGCTGTCCAAAACTCGACATAATTTGCGATCATTTCTTCTAGTTCCTCAACGGAAAAACGAGCCATTCTCTTTTCCAGTGCTTTTCTTGTTGACCAATGAGTTGCAGCTGTCAATGGCTTTAATATAACTAATACGAGGAACTATGAATATCCAATATTCCTTTAATCACCTCGCTATAAAGTTCCACAAAAGGTCCACTGAATGTCAATAATGGCGATAGTGGACTATATGCGGGACCTTATCGGGAGTTAGGGTATTGTCGCGCGAAAGGCAGGACTGAAATTGAATTTTCTTTTTTTCTAGGGGCTTAGGTTTATCCTATAGAGGCGGGAAAAATGTTGACACGCGGGTTGCTTAATTTTCCAGCAATCCAAGCTTTGTTTTAGAATATTAACAGTTTACACTGATCGAAAACGGACTTATCAAGGGAAATTGTGGAGAAGTGGATTAGAAAAGCAGATGAGATTTCGTGAAGAGAACATCCCCAGAGAAAGAAAAAAACAGAAAGGCCCCAAGCGGTTGTTAAAGGCCTTTCTGTTTAGCGGCAGAATGATTTTTATTGCTCTATTAATTTTCTCGCCATGCTATGAAGATCCGCGTTTGCCAAGGCAACCACTTTTCGTCTTACAGATCTTGAATAGTATTCTTGTTCGGTTTTACTCAACGGTTCACCGTTAAGTTTTTTCTTAAATAGTTCGGCTTGTTTTGGGGAAAAAATTTGAGACAAGGCGTATGCCACAGATAAGTCTTTATACCGCTTCTCACTGCGAATCTCCTTATCTTTGCTTTGTTCAAAGTAGAGTGCAAATGTCTTTTTAAGTCGAGATGAATCAAACTCCAACCCTTTCCAACTGTCGAGGATCAGCGGTTTATTGCTTTCGAGGTTTACCTTCCATTCTTTGAAATATTTTTTTTCATCAATACTAAGACTTCTTTTAAACTTTTGAGCCCAGGTAAAAGATAAGTGGTAAAGAGAATACATAGAGAGAGATAAGATTATTAATCGCTTGTATAGATTCCGATCATCGGAATCTAACGAGGAGTATATTTGAATCGGATCGAAATTATACCTTTCAGCTGCATTAGCTAACAAAACCGGGAAGGTTTCCCATAGACGATAATCACGGCTTTTTACAACCTCAACCACAACTTCGTCCGTATTTACTTCGTGGTTTACATTAAATAACGGCAAGCCTAGTTTTATTAAATTGTCCACAAGTTCAGGGTTGCTCATAAATACCCTCGTCTCTTAACCTTTCAAGTAAGTGGTCTATATTTTTTTTAATTCTTTGTTCTGATATGTCGTAAGATATTAGCTCATTGAAATGTGCAACCAGAGTATCAATATTAAGTTCGGAGATATGCGCCCTGACAAGCATGACACAATCATCAAAATCAACTCTGCTTCCACGAACTAATTTACTTACAATTAGATCATAATCATTCAGTATGCCAACATACAAACGGGAATATCTCATAATTTGAGTATTTCGGCCTGGAATAAGTGGCGATAATAAGAGACCTGTCGTGTGGATATAGTTTTCGCGAAATAAATCAAATCGAAATTGTTCCCCTGGTCTTTGCCACCCATATTGCGTCACGTTTTCGTATCCTAAATCTTTTAGGGTTTTAAGCAAATATTCCCGTTCTTTGTTTTCGGGGACCATGAAATCAATATCTTTTGTTGAAGGTTTAACACCTTGGAGGGTCATCGCCGTCCCTCCGCACGCAATCAATTGCACTCTTTTGCGCAAATATTGATTCCAGTCTTGAAGAATTCCGAAAAGCTCACTACTGTCGAGCCTGTATTCCGTCAACGCTTTTGTACCTTTCTGTACATGTTTTTGTATACATCCATACAAAATATTGCACATAATTGTACAAAAAAGAAAGTTAAAAACGAGAATCATCATGCCCCGTAAAAAAGACGACATAATGAAAAAGGCCCTCGAAGTGTTTGGCAACACAACGAAGGCCCTGGACTGGCTCAACTCCCCCTGCTATTCCCTCGGTGATCGAATACCGATGGATCTGTTAAATACAAGCAGAGGTTGTGAAATTGTATTCGACACTCTACACCGGATCGAGTACGGGGTTTTTGGTTAGCGAAACCACCGGTTCTACTCTCCCAGCACCGCTTTCAGGCGGCGATCGAACTCACCCGACCTTACGAGTTCCTCAAAACCCTTTTTCAGGAAGAATCCGACGATATCCTGCCGCTTCGCATCCGGCGAAATTTCGTCAGAGTACAGAGAGATCAAACTTTTCATCTTTTTCATCATTTCCGCATCGACGTTCACTTTCACTGGCACCACTTCCATTTTCTCTCCATTTTGATCAGCTATGTGCTGCATCGCCGCAACTGCCTCACCATTACCCGTATTCACAAGTCATTTCTCCCCGTTTTCTATTTTTTGAAGCTTTTCAACTGCATCAGCCATCAAAGCATCTTTCCAACCCCGGCCGGTGTACTTTATCCCGGCCGACGACGAGTTTTTGTCATTACAGTGCATTGCACCAAGCCCAAGGTTCCAGCAACGTTTTTTGAAATCGCATGACACGAAATACCCTAACACCGACCGAATAACAGCCTTATCATCAGTTTTATCATCAATAAACGCTTTTTAGACGATCAACCCAGCAGGCAACAGCTTTTCATCAATCACAAGCTATATCCTTTCATGACCCACCACACACAACAGATAATAGTGTATTTTATCATCTTGCGCAACAAAAACAGAAACATTCGTTGATTTATGTTTGTGAGATTTGATAATATAACACAAGTACATGCCCGTATAATACACGATCTCAAACCAAAGGCGGCGTTTGTACGGGGTGATAATACAACACAACTACCTGTTGTGTTCCATATCGAAAGGCCAGGAGGGTACATGCAACTCGAAACAGGCAATATCGTTATCGATCTCGAACGATGGTCTCAAAAATATCTCGAGGAAAAAATCAACGCTGGATGCAAAGAGAGGACTTTGGAGATCTATAGGGGGATTCTCGAGGATTTTATTGAATATTCTCGCCAATACCAAGGCGAAGCAGGGGTTGGGGACATAAACAGAATATTCATCAACGGTTATCTCGCAGAACACACGAAAACCGCACGAAAATTCAGTTCATCCTCAAAAAAGCTCTATATCAGCGTCTTGAAGTCGTTTTTTCTCTTTCTCACCGAAAACAACGACAGTAATGTTGATTTTGAGAAAGTTTTTCAAAAATTGACAGTCGCAAGGGAATTGAAGGTGAAACCGAGGATTGAAGAGGAAGAAATCACAAAACTCCTCAATTTTCTGGAAAGGGAGAAGTCAGCACCGCGAAATCGGATATTAAACTACCGCAACGCTCTTTTGATCAAAATTATGCTCTACGGCGGCTTAAGAGAGCATGAGTTGATACCGATTAGGCTGAAAGACTTCATCTTTCATAATTCCACGGAAAACTCCACGGAATACTACTCTTTGCTGGTTTTGGGTAAGGGCAACAAAGAAAGGTACGTCTACATCCCAGCGGACACAGTCCGTGATGAAATTGAGACGCTGATCGAGTGCCAGAACGTCGACTGGCGAATTTGCTCGACAAGAAACGGCACGATTATCAACCGCTCGAATCTCTGGTCAATCGTGACGGGGATCTATCAGCGGGCAGGGATCGACAAGTCAGGATTGCATATCCTTAGACATACATTTGCCCGGAGATTGGTGTCGAATGACGTAAATCTGGAAACGATCCGGGAGCTCCTGGGGCATGCGAGTATCGCGGTTACCGCCCAGTATTACGCGAAAACCGACGAAAAGAACAAACGGGCGGCGGTCATGGGTGTTCATGAGAATGGCCGGTAACGGCCGATCGAGGCAGACATCGGCCATTCCTTGCCTAACGACATTTTTTCGCTATTTGAACGTGGTCCTGCATAAGCTCGAGTTTATAGGCCAGCATCACGAAAAATGCTCGTGAATAACCTTGCGGGCAAGAATAAATTTTCTCATAATCGCTTTCGGCTCCGTTCCAATCGCCACGCTCATCTTTTATCGGATCAATACATTTGGCAATCATTTCACCGCCTAACCATAGTTCTCCTTGGATAGAGGAATCATCGGGTGAAAAGCGATACTCTAAACGCAGCGGCCTGATATTTCCGTCAATATCTTCGATCTCGCAATTAACGATGTTGCTCTGGATGCTGTAGGTAACAGTCTGGCTATTAATTACGCCCACCTGTTTGAGTTTATTGAATTTAGTGCTCGTCTCAGTTTTTTCGCGTAGTCTTTCCCAAGCACCACAAACTTCATCGTAATTTGCGTAATATTTATTGAGATTTTCATTCTCACAATCAATGATCCAGAAAAAGTCATTTTCAGCACACTGGACTTGGTACATGCGCTCATCAATCTTGTTTTTGCGCAACAAAATAATTTCGGTAATTGATTGGAGAATTGTCTCAACCTCGTCAGCTTTGAAATTGCTGAAGAGTGCGTTAACGACTGCGCTGTAATCATTTTTCAACTGATTAATATCCATGGTCAATGAAACTCCTTCCAGTCCCGCACGGCTGTCTCGTAATCGGCATAATAGACATTCAGATCTCTGTCATGGTGGGTATTGATTCAAAAAAATGTGCCGTCCTCGCAAAAAACCTGATACATAAACTCACGTTTTCCTGACCATGATATCAATAGCACCAGGACACCATCTTCTGCGCTGTCCTGGTCGCGCTCAATGATAATTTCATTGCTCATGCGAATGGATTCTCTACGGTCTCCGACTCGGCCAGAGTGATCTTGCCTGGAAGGTCGGATTCCTCCAATTCCGCCAGGGTAGCGTCGATGATTTTCTTCAGTTCCCGCGTTGCAGCCAACCCCGCCTTGTCCTTGGTCAGATCGATGGAGCCGTAGACGCTCACCCGGTCCACTCGGTTTTCAATGGTCAACTCACCGATTTGAACGCAGTCGGATTCATTCTGGTAAGGGCTGAAACTTGCTTTTTTGCTCATTAATTGACCTCCTGTGAGGGGGAGTCATGCTGAACACCCGACATGGCTACCGCTTTTCTTTGGGTAACGGCAGACGCATAGCCTTGCTTTTAACAGTATCGCCAAGGGACGGGAAGAGTCGGATGCCGGACATCTTTTCGGCCTCGGCTATGCTAATTACCTGAGGCACAGCGCCTTCCACGTTTTCAACAACATAAGCACCGGTCTCCACATTCACTGGGTCGTAGACCGCCTTAAACATCGCCGTCGGCACCATCACCGCACCGCCAATACGCTGCAATTTCCCTCCATGAAAGAGCGGGCCAGTGACCACGAATAACTCCCCTCTAGTCTTTGCCATCCTCCTGACGCCGGATTCGATTTTCTCCCAAACTCCACGGTTCACCGATGGTTCCTGTGGTATCATGTTCGCGAGCGAAAAACTTTCGTACTGCGACTGAATATCGTACATGTCACCGGAAGGCGCGACATGCCCACGGTCGTATCCGCTGCGGGTGTAATGGTGCAGTTCGGCTCGCTCGGAAGCTGGGATATGATCGTCGGGATGAAACTTGCTCTGCCGCTTCAATCCCTTTCGCTGCATAAGCCGGTCGTGGGTCAGATGTTCAGCAGAATAAAGTGGCGTGCGGGTTATCCAAGAGTGCAGCAGTCCGTAGCCGGTGTAGCAGACTTCTCTGGTCTTGGCGGCAAGTTTCTCATTTACAACATCAGGACCTTGGCCCTTTGCAAAATGCTCCGGGCAGCCTGTTTGTGCTGCGTAAGCGAGTGATGCTAAAACCAGAAGTCCTGATAACAAGTACACGACTTTATTGAATTTAATCTGTCCTCCATCAGCTAACCAGCTATTTTATTAAACGAACTGATGCTACTCGGATGTACTATTAATCGCTTGCCGTAATAGTGAACTCGGTTTGAAGGTCAGAATACGTCGTGCATCAATCGTAATCGCCTCTCCAGTCTGCGGATTCCTGCCCCTGCGGTCTTTCTTCTGCTTGACTTCAAAATTACCGAAACCAGCAATCTTGATTTTTTCTCCGGTTTCCAGCGTAGTCTTCATTATCGACAACACCGACTCCAGCATTTCAGCCGCCTCTTTTTTCGTAAAACCCGTATTCGTTTGAATTTGTTCAACTATGTCGGCCTTGGTCATACCGTATGTGCTCCTATATTTGAATTGCATCCGGTGGTTCGGGGATAAAGGTCAAATGGCCTAATGAATACAGCACATAGGCCACAACCATCAATGCGGGTATTACAAAGATACAAATGAATAACAACGTGCCGACGGGGTAAAAGGTCGTTCTCTGGTTTCGCCCGATGAGGAAGTAAAGGATTGTACCCAAGGGAGGAAAGAAACACAAGACCAGCGCCCACACAAACTTGGTCAATAAATCATTAAAATCATTCCTTATTACGTCTGCGAGAGCGTAAAGCCATAACACGGAAGGCAACGCGATTATGGCGATGAATCCCGCGAGCATGAGTAGTGCCATCAAAAGTTACCCCTTGCCTGTGCTGTCCTTCAACTCCTTAATGACCTCAATCACCTCATCCCTGGACAGGATGCCCTTTCTTTCCAATACAGTGATTAGCGCGATCATCTCGTAACTATGGGATACGACGAGTTTTTCAATGGTCACCGTCTGTTCTTGCGGGAGCTGTTCAGCCATATTTTCTCCTGTGGTGCGGCCATGCGCCGCAAACCAATCTACATTTCGAGTATTTTCACAAAGTCGATTTCTTTTGATCTCGCCTGATGACAACAGACTGCTGATATATCACTACCGCCTGGCTTCCTTCAATTTGCTGTTCCAGTATTCGACGTACGCCTTGTAACCCTGCTCAGTCGTCAGAAACCGCAGGTGCTGCTCTGGACCGATTCTGTACGCTGGAATCTTTTCCAATCCCATTCTCCGGGCTTTTTCCATGCGATGGTTGCCATCGATCACGTTATAGCGGCCCGGCGAAATCTCGGCAACAATGATCGGCTTGGCAACGTCTACGGTTGCCAGATGGTCTTCATTGAACGTGGAAGAGCCTCTGCTGAAATCTTTGACCAACACATCTTCACGGACGATGTCGTTACTCTCGATGTAGTGGGCCATCTTGTTAATGTTGAAGACAAAAATACCGTTCGGATAAAGTTCGTCCCCGTCATCAACCGGGCATGGGGCGAATTTCCTGGTTTTAAGTTTCCTGTTCATCGTATCCATTCTTTCATGATGCTGATGCCATGTTATTCAGAATCTCATCAACCCCCTTCGTCTGCGCGTAGACAGCTCCTAATGCCGCCATGTACGAGGCATGGACCTGATTCGCGGGAACGCTGACACCGTTGAACGCAAGCTCTCTGGTGGCGCAAGCATCGTGGGCGACGATACAATTGAATCCATAATCGAACGCGGCCCGCACGGTCGCATCCACGCACATGTGGCTCATCATGCCGCAGATAAGCAGGCTACTCACATTATCATGCTTGAGGCTGTCAAGAAGGGATGTCTCGCGGAAGCTGTTAGGGAAATGCTTGGTGACTATCGGTTCACCATTGAGCGGCTGCACTGCCTGATGAATCTCGACTCCCGCTGTGTCTGGATGGAAGAATGAGGCATTGGGGCGTGTATTGATGTGCTGGACATGGTAGACAGACCACTTGTTTTTCCTGAATGCCGCCAGCAGTCGCGCTGCGGCTGATGCCGCCTGTTCGCTCCCCTCAAGCTCCATCTTACCACCGGGGAAATAATCGTTCTGAATGTCGATGATGAGTAGTGCTGTTTTCATGTTTTTTCCCTTATACCTGAGCGTTGTTTAGAATTTAGTTTAGGCGATCAACTCCGCTGCCGCCAGCAGTCCCGCTTTTACCACCAGTTCTTTGGGTATTACCTCAAACTCATGCTCGCCAATGCTGACGGTCCTGCATTCATTGTCGCCGCATGGACCGCAACATTGGCTCTGCCCAGTTCCTGCCCCTAACCAATCCTCAAGCGGTTTCCCGGCAATCCACACCCGATTCGACTCCAGCGGGGATTGCAAAAACTCCTCTGTGCTCAATTCGCTCATTTCCGCAACGACCGCGATGCCAAGGGGATCAAATACCTTTTGCAGCATTTCGACAGCGGTTTGTACTTCATCACCCGTACAAGAACAGCGATTACAGGTCTGACCTGATTCATCGACGAGCCTTTGCCATTTGATCCTAAGTTCGATCATGGTGCCTCCACCTTCTGGTTGTCCAGGGATGCCCACAAATACCAGGCTGCATGGGTTCTGAATGGCCTGAAACGCTCCCCCAGTTCGATAAACTCCTGCAGATTTGCCGTGCCGTACAGCCTGTTTGCAGCCCTCATCAGCCCCGCGTCGTCACACGGCCAGACATCCTCCCTGCCCAGAAAAAAAATTAATATCATCTCTGCTGTCCAGCGACCAACTCCCTTCAACCTGACCAGTGACGTTATGGCTTCATCGTTATTCAGTGATTCAAGCTCATCGAGCGCATCATTCATGACCCTGCGGATATGGATTTGATATATTTCGCTTTTCGGCCACTGAGTCCGCAAGTTCGGAATGTCTCAATATCCATGGCTGCAAGGACTTCAGGTACAATGCTGACCTGAAGCCTTCAGTCTCCTGAATATTTGTTGCAGCGGCAGACTCCGAGAGTTGCTGACTAATAATTGCCCGGACCAGAGAAAAGAAGACCGGATTCTGACCGATCCTGGAGGGAGGATGAACGGCCATCAGTTCCTGCATAATTGGGTCGTTTGCCAGAATGTCAGCACTAGTATCCGGTGGCATCTTATTGCTACCACGCCGACACTGTGCGATTCCTGCTATTTTCATGGTTGGTCTCGTCTGTTTGGCGCTTGCTGCATATATTGACCAGGCGGAGTGCCGAGAGCCTGACGGAACATTTCTATGAAGGCGCTCAGGCTTTGGTATCCCAAGTCGTAGGCAACCGCGGTCACATTCTGCCCGCTGCCGAGTCGTTCAATTGCTTCCTGAAGAATCAGTCGTTTCCTCCAGGCACCGAAAGTGAGTCCGGTTTCTTGCAGAAAAAGACGTGCGAGTGTCCTGGAGCTCGCCCCAGCGGCTCGGGCAAGTTCGTGAATATTCCTTTTGTCTCCAGGGTTCTCAAGCAACATGTTCATAGCGCGTGATAACCGTTCGTCACGCCCCATCGGCAAACGGAGGTCCGTCGGCTCCATTTTGTGCAACTCGTCGATTATCACCATGTTCAGACGATAAGCGGCGCTATCGGGCGGATAGCTGTTTCCTGTCGCCACCGACTCCACTATCAATTCCCGAAGGAGCGGCGACACTTTAAGAACGGTGCACTCTTTCGGCAGGGTATCGGTTACCGAGTTGTCGATAAACAGGTTGCGGAGAGATACTTCGCCGGGGAAATAGACTTCATGCTCTATTCCCGGTGGAACCCATACCGCTTGAGCTGGTGGCACCACCCATACGTCTCGCATGCACACGACCCGCATTACGCCGGAACTTGCGTAAATGAGCTGTCCACGGGGATGAGCGTGCGATGCGGCGCAGCCTGCCTGTTTGACATCCAGCGCAACGGTCATAACCGGGACAGTCGGATCGATTATGTAGCCGACTTCGATTGGCGGCAGTTTTGGCAACTTATCGACATTCATTGTCACAATATAGCAAGTCAGCCAATCTATAAACAAGCTACAATAAGTCCACATTATTCGGAATGGAGATACGGTATGAGCCAACAGGCAGAGCACGAAGCTAAAATCATTGAGCAGTTTTCCCAGCAGGCAATCCCATTTACACAGGTTCCGGGGCACTTTGACGCCATGCGGATGCTGGTGGAGTTATCAGGGGTCTGCGGCAATGATTCGGTGCTTGATGTGGCGTGTGGCCCCGGCATGGTTGCCTGCGAATTTGCAAAACACGCCCGGCAGGTGACCGGCATTGACATTACTCCGGCAATGATTGAGCAGGCCGTGAAACGTCAGCATGAGCACAACTTGGCAAATATCACTTGGAACATCGGCAACGCTGTGCCGCTGCCGTATGCGGACAACTCATTCTCCCTGGTGCTGACCCGCTACAGCTTCCACCATTTGGTAAAACCGGCAGAAGCTTTGGCGGAAATGATAAGGGTCTGCACGCCTGGAGGCAGGGTTATGGTTGCGGATGTTGCTGTTGAGCCGTCAAAATCGGCGGTGTACGACCAGTTGGAAATCCTGCGTGATCCTTCCCATACCCACGCCTTGACCAAGAATGAATTTGCCACGCTCTTACTCAATTCCGGCCTTTCCGAGTGTCAACAAAGCGCGTATGGCGTCGAGATAGAGCTGGAGACACAACTGAAAGCTTCGTTTCCGAAACCAGGGGATGAAGAGGTGATCCGGAGAATGGTAACCGATGACGTCGGCGTTGACAGCCTTGGCATCAATGCGCGTAAAAGCGGTGGCAAGATTGTCTACACGGTGCCTATCTCCGTGTATGTCGGCAGGAAAGTATAGTTCATCTTGCTATGGTCACTTGACTTCGACATTCCGAATTCCTTCAGGTCGCCATGCAGGGCTGATGACGCGCGAGCCTTTTTCATCCGCAGACAACAGGCTGCCGAATGTTACTTTGAACTCGCCGAAGCGGTCGTTGATTGCGTCCATAGCCTTGATGGCATCGTTCTTCTTCTGCACCTCATGGAACAGCGATAACTGTTCAGCCTCGTATTTCAGATTGGACAATCTCACCCCCAGCTGGCGCACCGGTTGGGGGAGTTCCGTTGTATCCAGGATGGAGATTGCCGCCCTGTAAATGTCATCGCTCAGATTGATGTACGATTTCAGGGTATTCTGTTTGCCAAAGCTTGAGTAGAAATCAGCGAACCTCACATACAGGGTGACTGTCTTTCCTGATACGCCGTACCTCCTGGCCCTCCGGCCAACCATCTCTGATAATTGCAACAGGTACTTCAGAATATCTTCCCGCCTCTCTACATCGTGCCTCAGGGTCATGGAGTGGCCGACACTCTTAACCTCATCATCCTCTTCATTGGGCGTAACCGGGCTATCGTCTATTCCTAGTCCCATCTGCTTGAGTCTGGTACCGATGATGCCGAATTTACGGGTCAAGCGTGCTTCATCACACCGCCCCAACTCCCCGCAGGTGCGTATACTCATCAAGGCCAGATGGCGTTCCACCTTCTTGCCGATGCCGCACAGTTCTTTCACCGGCAGATGCTCAAGGACCCGGCGCACGTCTTCGGGTTTGATCGTGGTCAGGCCGTCAGGTTTTTGCATGTCGGAAGCAAGTTTTGCCAGCAATTTGTTAGGGGCAATGCCGATGGAACAGGTGATCCCAAAGGATTCTTTGATGCGAGCTTTCAAGAGGTAGGCGATACGTTCAGCGGTTCCGAAGATCGAAAGGCTGTGCGTGACATCCAACCATGCCTCGTCGATACTGAAAACTTCAACCAGAGGGGTGTAGTCCCTCATCATCTCGACGATTCTGCTGCTCGTATAGGTATATTTCTTGTTGTCCCCGACAACGATGATGAGTTGCGGGCAGTAGCGCTTCCCCTCCCATATCGCCATACCGGTCTTGACGCCGAAGGCCCTCGCTTCATAGGAGCTGGTGGTAATGACCGTCCTGCCGCCGCCTCCGACAACAGCAATCGGTTTACCCTGAAGCTCCGGGTTTGCCTGCTGCTCAACGGAAGCAAAAAAGGCATTCATATCAAATGTAATCCCGCAACATGTTACATGCGTATTACTTTGCTGATATTAATCAATAATTTCATGTAACACTTTTAGCAGACTTATTCTGTTTTCTGAGAATGACATTGTCACTGTACATCAATATTCTTAACTCCATCAGGTCGCCAGCTTGGCGGGATAACATGAGAACCGGCCTTTTCCTTGTCCGGCAGCAGGCTTCCGAAAGTCACAGCCATTTTACCGAAACGATCATTGACCTTGTCCATGGCCTGAGTAGCAAAGAGTCTCTTCCTATCCTCCTCGAAGAGTGGCAGTTGTTCCGCCTGATGATTCAAATTACTCAGAGTAACTCCCAGCAGCCGCACTGGCTGTTCCAGTTCAACAGTATCCAATATTGATAGTGCCGCCTTGTAGATCTCGTCACTGAGGTTGATGTAGCGTTTCAAAGTGCTCTGCTTCCCCCAACTGGAGAAAAAGTCGGCATAGCGGACATACAGGTGAACCGTTTTCCCGCTTACATTATAACGCCTGGCCCGGCTGCCCACCATTTCACTGAGTTGCAGCAGGAAGCGCCGGATTTCCACTGGATCTGATATATCCCGTTCCAGTGTACTTGAGTGACCGACGCTTTTTACATCGTCCTCCTCGCCGAATTGTATCACTGGCGAGTGGTCTATTCCCTGCCCCATCTCCTTTAAGCGTTTACCGATGATTCCGAACTTACGGGTCAGTCTCGCTTCATCGCATCGACCCAGTTCACCGCACGTGTAGATGCTCATCATGTTGAGGTGCCGTTCCATCTTCTTGCCAATACCGCAAAGCTCCTTGATTGGCATATTCTCAAGGACTCGGGTATAACCGTCCGCCCGCCACCTCCAACTACGGCAATCGGCTTTCCACGCAAAGCCGGGTTGGCCGATTGCTCGACCGAGGCAAAAAAGGCGTTTTGGTCCACATGAAGGATTGTGCGAGGTATGCTCATATTCTGGCGATACCCTCCTTCAGCCGGTTCAGTTCGATCAGATACTTTCTGTTCAGGGCCGTTAGACGACTGTTCTCCAGTTGGAGGGCTGCGTTGACGCTATCTGTTTTTTGCAGCAAAGTCTTTACCTCGGCCAATTCCTGTCGAAGCCTTTCCCGCTTCGCTTTCTCCTCCATGATTGCGCCATTTCGTTTGATGAGTTTTCCTTTCGCGTTCTGTTCCTTCACTGCACCGGCAGATTCCCTGATGCGTTCTGCCAGGTCTGGGTATCGATTATGGATTGCAGCTCCTGATATCCCCGCTTCGCGAGCCACGCCGGAAATAGTTATGATACTACCTGCCTTCTCCATCCCTTCAATAATCAGCAGCAGTTTCTGTCTGGTGGTCAATAATGTATCAACCATGTCGCCTCCGTTCTGACGGTCTGGGTAGTGCCGGATGCAGCACTACTGTTTCACCGAGATCTACCAGAATCTGCTCTGCATAACGTAATGCATCAAGAGCACCCTGCCAGATCGGATCGCCGCAATCATCCCTCATCATCAGCTCGATCTGTTGATTGCGTATGCCGTGCCAAACCGGAATGTGCCCCTCATCGATCACCCGGTTCTCACAATCCCGGCATTCCGTTACACTGTAGATGCCTTTGCCCTGGCATTCCTTCTCGGTACACCAGGAATGTCCCAATCCCCTCAGGAAATATCCCTTAGACAGTTGCCGAGCCACCGTTCTTGGGTTCGCCGCCACCATCACCAAGCTGCTTCTGCGAACCTTTTCTATGTTATTACCACCAGTGGCAGCAAGATGCTGGTTGGTGGTAATATCGATCCATCCCCACACAATGTCGTCCTGCAGATTCTGGCGTTCAGCCAGAATCTCCTCAATGAGCGTTACGTCAAGATAGTCTTCATCTCCCCACGAGTAACCAAGAGTCATGTCCAGGGACCAGTGTTTGAAGTGGGTACGCAGATACCGCACGTCCCCCAGAATACAACGGGCAACATAACGGGCAAATGTCCTTCTGAACTGGTGTGGTGCGAGTGGCCAGACCTCGCCGACCCTGATTTCGGTTTTATCCAACACCTGAGCCAGATCATCCGTCTGCACCTTCAGGTTGATGTGCCGAGCAAAGTTCTTGAGGCGAGTCCGTATGGTGTTGCTGTCGAGAATGCCGATTCTGTCTTGCCAGAGAGGCCCGTTAAGGAACAGAGCATGACGCTTCTGCTTCATCTCATAAAGAGTTTCTTCATCCTGTTGGCGATTGGTTGGGCTCAGGTAGGATACATCCCTCAATTTGGCTTCCAGAGCAGCGATCTGTTGTTCCAGTTTGTATCGCAGCGGTGCGGTGACCTGCGTGATCATATCCACGGCATTTTTTACCACTGGCGGAACCATCCATTCGACCGGCTTTGGATCCTCTTCAAGCTTGTAGGTATGCCCCTTGATCCAGCCATATACAGCACCATCCCACCCTTCACGTTCATAGTAGCAGCCGGTTTCAAGCGAAGCCATTTCGCTGTCACGCATACCGCTCAATCCGGCAATCACTATGTAACACGCGGTGTGAAGGCGATTGAGTTCCGGCTTGACTGCCTGCCAGCTATTCAGACCCAACCGGCTCAGATGTTCATTGATAGACTCACTTTCGGTTTGGGCGTTGCGGCATGCCAGAAGCTGATCTCCGTAGCCACCCGTGACATAGCACAGGGACTCTTGCATCAGCTGTCCCATCAGCCGATCAGGAATCTGTTCCGTCTTGGCAGCTCTGTCGGTTCCACCTTTCTTGATGCCAGCCAACGAGCCGGCTGACTGACCGGGCCAAGGGTGTTCCTGCAGAGCATCCGGCAGAAACTCTCGGAAATGCCATAAATCCTCGACAGAAACAAAGTAGTTGTAGAGCGTTGATGCCGTGAGTTTCTTATCTGGACGTCCATTTGCAGAGTATTCCCAGACTGAGCGCTTCCGTGAATGCTCGACATATGACAGGCAAGCATCGGAAGTCAGGGAGGCAAAGCGGTCGTAACTGCCATCCACCATCCAGCGCAATAGAGGGCAGAGGTTCATCCAAAGTCCAATAGCCGTTATCGTTGACAAGGGCTTGCAACTATGGTGGCTGTTCCGGGACAGTCTGACATAGATCAAGGCTTTTACGCTTTCCAACAATCCGGCATGTTGCGGATCGGTAAGCCGGGAACCGTCAGCAAACTGCGGTGAGGAGAAGTCGATGATTTTACTGGATGCGGCTTTATTACGGGTATGAATATGAGGGCTGAGATTCCAGGCATAATCCCCGTAGAGAGAAATCACGAGACCGTTTCTACCGCTGGAAATTACCAAGTCATGACGTGACTCTTCTGATAGCAATCGCAGATTCAGCGCACCATCGGCCTTAAGTACGTTCTGACTCACTGTACCCTCTCCCGAGAATTGTCCGGTCCTGCCACATTGGATGTGGATTTACTTCAGCCTCGGCTCTGTACTTCTGTACCCGGTAAGGGTCGAAACAACCCTTTGGATGGTCCTTGGTTCGCAGATTCGGGGATATGATCTCGTGATCGATGATATTGATGATCTTGCCGTAGAGTTCGTCCCAACGCTGCAGTGAAATGAAGTTCCGTTCCTTTAGCAGCAGGAAATAGAAGCTGAACAAACGGTACAGATCGGATTCCATTATGAGTTGGTTACGACACTGGAAACATTCTACCCAGCGAGTGCAGAGGGTGCCGTCACCGGGAGCCTTCTCTCCATGTCGTGGGTCAGTACACCTTCCTACGCCGGTATTGTTATCACCGACGGCAATGCTCTTCAATTGTTCTGCGGGGATTCCGGTTTCGCGGGCAAGCTCTGCAATGAGAACTACATCATCAAGTTTACCGGCCCAATCGGCATGCATGAGATGGCCGAGGCGGCGGAAGTCGGCTTCCATCTCAGGGCTGACAGCCACGTATGATCGACCAGCGACTGAGGGGGTATTACCGAGTTGGGTGGAGACGGCAGCGATGTCGCCACCGGTCAGTTGCCATATACGCTGCGCAAAGGTCTTACGAAGTCGGCTGATGGTAAGCTGGAGCGGTGTGCCGTCCTCGTCCAGCAGTCCATGCCGTTTGATGATGCTGCGGGCGGCCATGAAGTACTTGTGCTGATTCAGGACGTCCATCCGGTCTTTGGCGCCTCTGCCTGATCCGGTCTGACGGTAAATCCAGAGCCGGTTGCGCAGCCCCTTAGGCATTTCTGGAACAAGTGGTTCTGTCAGGGAAATGACTTCCTGAAACAAGGTCAGGGCATCCATCGGCATTGCAACTATATCCCCAATTTGCTTCTGAGTTGCAAAAGCCTGTATGGACGCTTTGTATCCCCGGCGCTTATAAGTTATGAGCAGGCCCAATCGATCAGGTTTGATCGGATGTTGCTTTACCGCGTCACGAGTCAATTCGACTAACGGAGTCGGATTGCGACCAGTACGGGCGGCAATTGCCATGAGGTAGACTGTCAGGGTTTGGGTGTCACTTATCCTGAGTGTTCCGGCACGTAATCCCTGAATGTCCTTGTACAAGGCACTCATCAAAGCGGCCATCACCTTTTTGGGATAGGGTTCATGGCCAATAACAGCACGTTGACTATTCGGGAAAGGGTTGCGGGGGAATAATCCGTCGGGTAACGCATCCTGCCGTACCAGATACGTCAATACCGCCTTGGTTTGGCTGTAGAGGGTCATTGCCGTTCGATACCCCAAGCGCCCCGAGGATGTGTCAGCTTCCTTGGCATCTCGCAGCCAGCGTATATAACCCCAGATGACATCCGACGAGAGATTTTCCAACTCGTACACCGGCTGACCGGCTGCGTCACGGCAGTCAAGGTATTCAAACCAGGTGGTCAGACCGCATTGGCAATAAACTTTTTTGGTTTCCTCGCTGCGGGCAGGCATATGCCATACTGCATCGCGGAGCGCCTCGACCATAATGTCCCTGCCGGCATGGGTGAGTTGTGACGAGCTACCTGATTTGGCATTACCTTGCTCATCAAGTTCCGGTCGGCCGACATACAGCCAGCGCCGGAAATCGTAGGTCATTTTCCGATACGTCTGCTGCCAGGGAACCTGCCGGTAATCGGCTATACTGACCGGCTCGTTTCCAGAACTGCGGATGGCATAGTCCTTTTGGCGGTTACGTGGCATCAGGTGTCCCCGCCATCATCCGATCCAGTTCCTGTTGATAGGTGTTGAGTTCGTTGTTATCCAGCTGATCAAGGCAGTGGACATAGACCGACACACTGTGCAGCGAGCTGTGCCCTAATCGCTTCTGAATCCAGGCCAGAGCATGTCCCAGGCCTTTTTTGCATCCGTGCGGATCAATGCGCTCGGATTCGTAGTAAAGTTCCATGGTGGCGAAGGTGTGGCGCAGCTTGTGGGGATAAATCTCGAAGGAGAGTACTGGCGGGTAAAACTTGCCCCGTTTCTCATACCCCTTCCAGAGGGCACGATAACGATTGTTCAGTCCCTTGGTGCTGTAGGGATCTCCGCTGTCATTGAGGAATAGTATTGACGGGGGCCGACCGCTCTTCTCTTCGGCAAGCTTTGCTCGAACCGGGCCTTCACCAAACTTGGTATAAGAATGCAGTGTAGCCATCATTTGCCAGGTCACGTACACAGAGCGCGGCTTGCCGCCTTTGATCTTCATGTCCCGTGGGTCGAGGTCGATCCGGATACGATGATTCCGGTTGAGTCCACTCGGATCAAAGATGTACTTCCTCGGGAACGTGCGGCATTCCTCATTGCGCATGCCGGTACACAGCATAAGCCATGTTGCCGTCCGGACTGTCTGGGACAGCGGCGCTGCCAGCAACTCCCGGCACTGCTCCAGGGATAACACTTTGGGGATCGGCTTCTTCGTGGGGAGGCGTAGTTCGCTGCTCTCGACTACTTTCTGGCCATGCGTATGAGCCATGAAACCGTGGTGACCTTGTCTGACCGGTTTACGGATTGTTATGAACGGCATCCAGTCAATCAGACCGGCTACTCCCCTGGCCCAGCGGTAAAATGCCTCAATATGGGTTACGCGGGAGTTGATCGTGGAATGGGCCAGTGTCTCGCCATCGTGTTTGCGATATGTATCGTGGCACCATCTTTGATAAAGGGCAAGATTGCTTACCTCTTTCCCAATATCCGTCTGGAGAGGTTCGTCATCCCATCTCAGTTTCTGGGCTTCCAGCCAGGAAAAATAGTCGTATAAATAGTCGCTATGGTTTTGCCAGGTATGGGGACTGTGAGCGCGGCCCTTTTGCAACACTGCGTACATCATGTAACGATTGACTACCGAAACCGGCACACATTCAGCATCAACCAGCAATGGAATGCCTGGCAGAGACTGGCCGTTGAAACTGAACTCTTCTGTGGTTACAAACTGGCGCATCGCAGGCTCTCTGCTGAAAAATACTGAACAGGTTTATTTTGCGGTATGTTAATCAGCTTAACGGTATCTGGGATCTTTACAGTTATTAGTTGCCTTGAAGCAAGATTCTACCCGCTCTTTACCCCAAATCTTATTTCCTGCCCGCTTTGGGTGTTGCTTATACTCGTTATTTCTATCGATTATGTAAGTATCAATGGCTGACTTGCACTCATCTACAGTCTGATAGTCACTATTATGTATAACGGCCCTCGCCATACCGCTGAACACAGATTCTATGACATTAAGGAACTGGGCAGAAGAAGGCAGCGGGGCCAGTTTGACGATCGGTTGGCTTTTAGTCGAAGTTTCGGCAGAGGAATTCACCTCTTTAACGCGCTTAGCAAGCTTGGCTGAAATATGCCATGAGGCAGCATCCCAAGACAAATAGAGACATTCTTGGTCAGAGTATTGTTCGATAAGTATTTCCATAAGCTTTATCATTTCATCGGTATTCTTCTTTTCAGAGTAGAAATGAGTAATCTGGTTTGTTGAAAGTTCCAATGCTCCGGTAAGAATCAGATGCCCTTTACTGCGTTGCCATTGTGGTAAAGTCTTGGAAGTACCGCGTGCTGTATATGTCCTTCCTCCCTGAATTTTTACTGAAAATGGTCCAAATTCATCTATAGAGAAAAACTTTTCTTTTTCTGAAAGCGTTGACAAAATAGTTGTGATTTCCTGGAGTTTTTTTCGATACTCAGGATCAGGACTTGTGAGTACTTTACGAGCCTTCTTAAATGCATAGCCTTCAGCTCTAACGTATTCTGAAACAGTACTTCTGCCTATTGATTCACCATGTTGCGTTTCGTATGCCTCTGCAAGAGTGTCCAGACCCCATGATGATCTATTGATATTATGCAATTGCGGGGACTCGTGCAGAATCTCAATTATACGCTCCCGTTTTGTTTTAATTTTCTCCAGCATATCTGGATTCTGGTTTCTTCCCTGAGAGCGCCGAAGCCCCTCTAAACCTTTTTCACAATAGACCTTGACCCATCTTTCAATAATTCGGTGGGTCTTTTCCAATTTTTTACAGAGACTATTTACAGTTGCTCCTCGGTTTATTTCAAGAATAGCAACGGCCTTGGACCATAAACGCCTATTGTTGGATAATCGCCATTTTTTGAGGACGACCATGTCGTTTTCAGAGATGAACGGCACAACCTGCTTATTTATGGGCATATTTCCTGAGCCGCGCGCTTTTTGCCATAAGCGAAAGTGCTCCACAAACTGAGAGTACCCGTAACCATCTGGATGAATATTCCGATATTCAGCCCAGACTGATTTGAGATTAGATTTCTTTTCATTTATCAAATGTTCAGCATCAGGAAAAATTGTAATCAACTTTACGTAACGCGCAGACCGGTTCCTTGGATTAGATTGTGACGAAATAACATGGGATATTTCAGCTATTGGCAATGCAGCGAAATTTTGAAAAGAAATTCCGCTTTCTATAATGCGCCGTTTGTATTCTTTGACAGTAGTGCGAGAGAGTCGGAGAGTTTTTGCCATTAACTGAATCGATGGCGGAACTTCAGAGGCCAACAATAAAGCTAAACGTTGAATCTTCGAGATTGGAGTGCGTAATGCTGGCATCTATTTTCCCGTAGAACCAAATTTACTGATCCCCAAAAGATACGTGACTTTGAAGGGGGTGTGAGTCCGTAACAAGTGGGCGTTACACTTCATGTCGATATGCATGACGATTCTGTGTGCCATGACTATTCAGTCCGATGCGGGTACAGCATCCAACTCTGGTCAAGCGCATTGAACACAAGCTCGTACAGGGCGTCATCTTCGGTCACCACCGCCCAGTGGAGCAATGGCGTATCGCCAACGCGATCTTTCCAGTAATACGTGATCCTGGCAATTTTATACTGTTTTCGGTTTAGCTCAAACCAGACCGGTTTCGCCTTGGCTCCTGGTTGGAACACCACGGCTATGCGAACGGGCAGTCCTGACATCATGGATAGTTGCGGATAATCTTTAACAGCTTGCCGATAATGGTAACGTTTTCCGGCGCAACAACGTAGGAGCGGTAGTCGGGGTTGCGGGCTTCCAGGCGGATAGCTCCTGTTTTCTTGTCGCGGTAAAACCTTTTCAGAGTCGCCTCATCCTCGATCATCGCAACAACGATATCACCGTCATCAGCGGTAACCTGCGGGCGGATATACCCCGGTGGAGGTTGTGGACTTCATCATCAACAGCGTCAATCACATCCTGCAAACCGAGTTCGGACAGACCTTGGGGAGCAAAGGGGTGCATATTATCGACCCTTTTACTGGTACCGGCACCTTTATCACTCGACTGCTTCAAAGCGGGTTGATTACCCCCGAACAACTACCACACAAGTACAAAAACGAAATCCACGCCAATGAAATCGTTCTGCTTGCCTATTACATTGCCGCCATCAACATCGAAGCGGTGTATCACAGCGTCGTCGGCGGCAACTACCAGCCGTTTGAGGGAATCTGTCTCACTGACACTTTTCAACTATACGAAAAAGAAGACCTGATAAGTGAGCTGCTGGTGGATAACAGTGCCCGCCGAAAACGGCAGAAGAAGCTAGATATTCGGGTCATAATGGGGAACCCACCATATTCATCTGGCGATAAAAATGACAATAACAACAAGAATATCGACTACCCATACCTCGATAGTCGTATCTCTGAAAGTTATGTTGCTTCCTCTTCAAAATCAGTTGGAAAGAGCAAGATTTATGATTCGTATATTCGCGCTATTCGATGGGCCAGTGATCGTGTTGGTAATAGTGGCATCATTGGTTTTGTCACCAATGCTGGATTTCTAGACGCTAACACGGCGGACGGCCTACGTAAATGTCTGGCAGATGAATTTAGCAGTATCTATATATTTCATTTGCGGGGGAATCAGCGCACATCTGGCGAGCTATCCCGTAAGGAGGGTGGTAAAGTTTTCGGTAGCGGAAGCCGTGCCCCTATTGCCATTTCTGTGTTGGTCAAAAATCTCGAATCGAAACAGCATGGCCAAATTTATTTCCACGACATCGGAGATTATTTGAGCCGCGAGGAAAAGCTAAAAACGATTAGCAGTCTGGGCAGTATTGTTGGCATCACAACGACTGTTGGATGGCAGGTTATTAAACCTGATGAGCATGGCGACTGGTTTGGTCAGCGGAAATGCGACTTTGAGGCATTTATTAAACTCGGACGTAAGTCTGATACTGGTGGAGTGGCATTATTTTCTACATATTCAATGGGTATCAAGTCAAATCGTGACGATTGGGTATACGGATACTCAAAAATACAAAATGAACGTCGAATTGCCACCATGATCGACTTCTTCAATCAGGAGGTTGCAAGGTATCAGAAAAGTAATAAAGACGTTGAGGTCGAAAATTTTGTAGACCGCGATAAGAGCAAAATAAAATGGACATCAGACGTGCTTGCCGATATTGAGAAAGGTCGCAGTAATGATTTTGAGGTTGAAGACTTTATGCAGTCTCACTACCGTCCATTTACCAAACAATGGTTATACGCAAATAGGGTCTGGAACTGGACGAGGCATTTAATGCCAAAATATTTTCCTGATTCTACTGTAAAGAATCAAGTAATCTGCGTAACAGGTCTTGGTGAGACCAAGGATTTTTCAGCATTAATAACTGATGCAATTCCAAATTTGCATCTCATTGCAGGTGCGCAATGCTTCCCCTTCTACCTCTATGATGAACCGGAAACCTCATCACCAGACCAACCCGACCTGTATGCCACTATCACCAAGAGTAATGGGGAAAGAAAACGCCGCGATGCCATCACCGATGCAGGTCTGGCCCATTTCCAAGATGCCTATCCCGGCGAGAGCATCAACAAGGAAGATCTCTTCTATTACGTCTATGGCATGCTCCATTCACCGGAGTATCGCGAACGATATGCAGACAACTTGAACAAGGAGCTGCCGCGTATACCCTGTGTGAAAACCGTTGGTGACTTCTGGTCATTCAGCAAGGCGGGGCGTGCGTTGGCCGACCTGCATTTGAACTACGAAACTGTAGCACCATATCCCGTTAAACTTGATACAGGCGGTAGGGTTCTGACCGACGCCGACTACCGCGTGGAAAAAATGAAATACGGTAAAAACGGTAAAAATAAGGACCTCACTACACTTCATTATAACAGCAAGATTACCCTCACTGGAATTCCGTTGGAAGCTTATGACTACATCCTAAACGGTAAACCGGCGCTGGATTGGGTAGTCGAACGCCAGTGTGTGAAAACCGATAAGGACAGCGACATTGTCAACGATGCTAATGACTGGGCAGTGGAAACTATGAACAATCCGCGCTATCCCCTTGAACTATTCCAACGAGTTATCACAGTAAGCCTAGAAACGATAAAGATCGTTCGAGAATTACCGGAATTGGGGATTTAGAGTCTACGTTTTAAGATATTAGTTGGAGAAACTTTATAATGGCTGGCTGTGCGGGCATATCAGGCGCTTCTGCTCCCTGAATGTGAAACCCCGCTTGTGGTGACGCCGGAAGTCTGTTTTTCCTTTCCACCCCATGACTACCCCTATAACACTCTGTATCAGGGAAGCTACCAATTTCAGAAGCATTATTTCAGCAAGGCAGGGAACCTGAAGGATACCGGTAAGAGTTTGATTGCGCCAAGTACCTTGATACCCTCCCGGAAGTGAAGTTTTGGGTTCGGAATATAGAACGGCGGGAACGTCATTCCTTCAGCCTACAGACCACCACGGACAAGTTCTACCCTGATTTTGTTTGCCTTCTGCATGACGGGCGGTTTCTGGTTGTGGAGTACAAAGGGGATAACCTTTGGAGCAATGATGATTCACGGGAGAAGCGGACCCTTGAGGAGTTGTGGGAGAAACGAAGCGGCGGGAAATGTCTTTTCATAATCCGATTAGCGCCAATCTTC